>Ga0307515_10008574_pt1 | contig 19902 bp, 14 predicted proteins | sample 17_EM_MG_FD_194513 | JGI IMG/M metagenome (GOLD analysis project Ga0307515, IMG submission 194513) | Populus trichocarpa ectomycorrhiza microbial communities from riparian zone in the Pacific Northwest, United States - 17_EM | ecosystem: Host-associated > Plants > Roots > Unclassified | place... | reverse complement strand
TGTAGCCATATATCCAGCCGAATCTGATTGATCGATAGGAAAGGTAGACGACAAGTAGGCGTATATAGGACATCGACTCGGTAGCCCTGTGTGACATCGACAAACGGGTGAAGAGATGTATTGGCTGTGTTGCCATCTCTGAGCAGGATGACCGTCAGTGATGATAGCTTGAACGTCCAAAGCTGCAGCGGCCATTGCCCATACGGTGCGATACTCCCGAATCGATTACCCCACGTCGTCTGAGCGGTTGCATGATCGTCTAGTCAGAGCGGGTAGCGATCTCCACCGTGGAAAGAGATGCGGTGGCGGTAGCCTTATTGACATTGTTGCGTTGCTCTTTCGTATGTCTGTAGTGGGTGAATCGAATCGACCGTGAAGAATCCCAGGAGTCCGCAGTGGTAACACGTCCGTTCATCGTTTCCTCCACTCCCGAAGTGGCTATATCCACCGCTTCTCAAATTGTCGTTTTCCCCATGCTTTCGGTAGATGGTCATCGATAATGCAGTACGCGTACCGTTCACACGACGTAGGTCGGTGGTGGGGAAATATCGTCCTCAAGAATCTTGGCGGTATTCAGGCTCCTCCGCTTTGGATTTGTGAAAGACATTGGCCAGCCTTTGCGGGAGTAACGGCGGGTAGGCGGCAGTTGAACGATACGCTCGAGGGTATTGTCATCGGAGTCGTAAGGCGGGTGGCTAGTAGCGGAGGTTCGGAACTTCAGGAGTTTTCGCCGTGTCGTCGGGTGTGGATCACGAATGCCGCCTCATGCCTCAATGGAATGCCGAGGCCGAGATGCTCGAGTACTGTGCAATGCGCGTGATAACAAGGAGTAGATACGGCCACGGATATCGTGTTTGTAGAGGACGCTGTGTAGTCGGTGCGAACATCTGAGATATTCAGTCAGCACTTCCAACACAAGAGGTGGAGACTACCTTCTCGGGAAGATACCAGATTATTGTACGGTGTGCAGATATCTAGACAATAGACTGACAAGACCCATGTTGCTGAAATATGAAAGGCAGATCGTCATCCCGGAATCGTAGCGAAGCTAGATGGACAATCTCCAAGGGTTCGTAACGATCTGAATAGTCAGGCGGGAAGCAACTAAGAGAATCATGATGCAGTATATCCGGTGAAACGGTGTGATGTGCTCGTCGCTCTTGCTGCCTATATATGCACATCAGCCGGTGCCAAGCTCCGGCCGAAATCTCGCAACGTACGATGAAAACCATCTGAAAAGCCGATAGTCCTGCACCTGTCATGCAACCCGACAAGGGGTAGCGAAACAAAATGCGACGACGACGCAACCTTTACCACCACACCAAAAAGTGACAGATATGCGGCACAGATTGAGTTTCGGGAACGATCGGGTAGCTTCGAACATGCTTCGCGACCAATAATACCGCTCCGTGTTCCGGTCTCGTAAGTTTGCGACCGTTCAGCCCGCGGGCAATTTTCTGTATGTCACATGTTGCCTCGCTGCTCTATCGCGATTCCACCGGTCTTCGGGGCTTTGATCGTGTGTCAAACCCCTGCGTTTTCGCTAAGACCAGAAGCGGCAGGTGGGGCGTATTTTATTTACCCCGCATTTTCGCACACACCACCTCCCGCTTCACATGTGAGCGTCATCGACCCCGTATCTATCATTCCTGTTGCCGAGCGGGAAAAGTATGCACCCCTGCATACCTTATCATTGAAATTTTTCATCCGAGGTTAACGATCCTTAGTACGCACTAACACCAACGGCTAGGTATACTCCGATACTTATACATACGGTTCATAGGTCTGCCTAATCAAGTCGCTTGCGTTTCCTGACAACTGTGAGCGATTTTAATGGTAATATTCCATCTGTGACTAGTTAGGTGCGATTGTGATGTAAGAGTTATTGTCTGCGGCGCCAGGATGAGAGAGCTATCTTGACTCCGGCAATGATCATCAGGGCACAGAGTTTGTTATTATCAATTAGTTCTTTGTAAATTCTCGTAGGAAGCCTTAATTGACCCGATCTTCAACCCGGTTGTGGATGTGTGGGTTTCGGGTCGGTTGTTGCCGGGCGCTAAGGCCACCCGAAGCCAAGACCGTTCGTGGCCGAATGACAGGGTTCTTTACGGCCGACACCGAAGTCCGAAATTTCGTAGTCATTTGCATCTGCAGCGATTCTCCCTTCCTGCAGAAAGCACCCATCCTATCCCGGATGTGCCAAGCCCTAGGATACAGTGACTGGTCAGGATTAGATGTTTCCGCCGGGGCACAAGTCCCAGCGTATTAGACGCTATCTCACCTCCGTCATTTTTGTGGATTTGAATGAAAATTAACGAGATACAGTCCGGGTTTTGGTTATTTGGACATTGCCTTCCCGTTTACACCGTGGTTTGCACAAGATTATTTCATTGTAATCCAGTTGACTTGATGCTATTGAGAGCAATCAACAAAGGGGATGAGAGATGCCGATTGTCTATTGCACAAAGAGAGAATAAGATTGACATAAATAAGACAAGATATCATACCTAGTGCGAAGTATCACCCAGGCCCGAAGCCCGAGGCACACGGAGAATCAGGTGCCGTACCAAACCGGTGATAGTCGAGAGCCATGTACCGTACTAATCCCCAGGCTAAATCAAGTACCCGCCTTAGTCCCGATGGCCTTGAGCTAAATCCCTAGTCAACAAATGCCCCTGATAGCATCCAGAATTCGTCGAACAGATTTTGCACGGCGCCGTACACAAATACCTCAACTTCGGGTCTTTATGCTACTCGATAACCAACAGTTGAAATTTATACAAGATTGCACGGTGCTTTGTAACTCAGCGTAGTGTTGTGCACAACATCCTAAATTCGGACTATATACAGCTACCCACTACTCACAGCTTTATACTCCCGGATACATTTAATTTCCAGTTGAAATTAACGCCAGCTCCCGAAAACTTGTGACTGCATGATCCCACCCGTCTTCAGCTCCATACTCCAAGATGTACATGACTTTACGATCTTAGGTGCACTCGACTGCGTACTCCCGGGAGTGTCCGCGTTCCAACAACACCAAATTGGCCGCCGCCCAAGAACGGCTCAGTAGATTCAAGACTCGAGAACATAAACTTTTCGAACGCATCGAGTACATTATTGCAAGCCTACCAAGTGTCTTAATTGAACCACAATTGATGGAGTTGACATGTGATGGTGGATAGTTATACCAGGGGGATTCCCCATTCACCCATGCCAACCCCATGAATATTCCTCCGATTAAGATGCTTCTTGGACATTAAATAATTCATTTAATGTGTACGAAATGGGTACCTTCATAAATCATGTATCTGCTCCACAGTTCTCGAGCGGCAGTCGCATTTGAGTTTTCGGACCGAGCTGGCAGCATTCACCCCGGGGGCTTGGATTCGAGCGCAGCTGGCATTGAGCCTGCCTAGGAGAATAAAGTCCAGTGCACTTAGGAGTGTGAAGTTGAGGGCACCTAGCATCGAACGTAGTCGGGAGCACGGAATGATTTGCAGCTGGGAGGTAAAGTGCGCCTAGATATATAGAGTTAATGGCAGACGGGAGCGTATGAAGTCGAGTGCATCAGGGTGCTAGAGTCAATTGTAGATGGGAGTATAGAGTTTTGCACAGCTAGGAGCATGGAGTTGAGTGCAACTGGATATTGTGTATAACACATAAGGTTACACGACGCTGTGCGTAATTGCCGAAATTTGTATATTGTGTAGACTAAAGTCCAAACTTGAGTTTTTTTTGTCCGCCACAGTGCAAACTTAATCTTGACGGAATTTAATGCAATACCATTTGCTGACGCGGCAGTAAAAGAACCGCGTGATCTGGGATTTTGCGGGTCCACCTTCCCAAAGTGGAAGTCGGTGGTTCAGCGCCGCGCTAAACCGCCGACTGCCTTATTCTCATGACGCTTTATTTCAGCTCTTATTGTCCAGTACCTGCGCTTTGAGAGTTCAACTCCGTCTCGCACTCTCACACTCTCACCCACCTACCCACTCTCATCCACCCATCCGCCCTTGTCTACTCTATTCGCCTCTGAGCTGCATACTCGTTGGTGCTTAATCGGTATACTCACAAGATTAAGATAAGATCACATAAAATAGTTTTACGTTCATAATGAGCCCGGCTCTCAGGAATACACTGTGGCTAGCCATCCTATGTGATCTTGCGTGCTACTTTAAGACGAGCTTAATCTTCACCGAACCTACTAGGAATCTTACACTAGTCGTATTTTCTCTAGCAATGTACTCCATAGTTGGTAATCCTTCTGATGAATATTAGGAGGTCAGTTTCTTCGTTATCTTTTTGTTCCTCTATTGTTAAAAAGCCATGATGACTTTAGAATGATAGAATAATGGATCGATGATAAGCGAAGTCATTCTCTAAGAATCGAGACATGAATGTCACTGGAACTGCATTTACTAACTCTACCTGCAATGTGAACCCAGACAGGGTTCCCAACCGTTCGTCCGGACTAGCGTCTTTCGGGGCCTAACACTGCTGTCTCCACAGGGTGAACAATTTGTTGCCCTGGGCGTCGCGGGCTGAGACAAGAATCCCTTGGGTCAACGCAGGGCGACTGTGGGGCCTGGTGGAGACTACTGTTCGCGGGGGTGTATAGTTCCGGCCGGCAAAACTGGCGGAGTTAGCTACCACACCGAAATGAGTTAGGATCGAAGATTCGGTAACTTCTTATTGGGTCAGCGTAGCTCCCACATTGTTGATCCATGTTCCCACACTGTTGATCCGCTTTTTAGACTTAGACAGGTATATGGCGCTTGTTTTTCGTATCCCCCTAACACTATTCAGCTTTAAGGCCCTGCTAGGTTGTAATCCAGACAGTGGAAGCCCAAGGGCAAAAGCGGGTGGGTGATCTTAGCCCGGGAATTTTTAATCCAGGGTCGGGCGTAGCTCTAACCGGACAGTCGGGAACCTGGAACTGGAGGTGTATGGTGAGACAAGTGCGACTTGGCCCGTGCAAGCGCTAGTGAGGCGGTATTAGGCAGGTGGGGTAAGGAAAGCGGGATTAACGATATACCAGCCATCTGGTTCCACCATCCCTCAGGTTCTTTGGAGCACCGAAATTTTCACTCGCATTGTCACTCGCCACCCTACAGCGCGATATTTCCTACACTTCACTCTGTGCAGTATCGGTACTTGCAATGATCTCAATATCTCGCTTGTCCTTGAAGTGCACTTCTAATACTCTACTTCTGCTCCAATGTGGCTAGCAGCGCTGTTAGAACAGATAAGGATTATGTGGGTAATAAGCAGCGTCAGCAATTGAGCAAGTGAAGGAAAAGCACATTACTGTACTGTGTACTGGTTCGTACCATTTAAGTAGTAGACACCAATATATACAGTGGAACAAGTTGTCAACCAGTTCATTGCGCTGGTTGAGCATGAAGTGTATTGACGGAAATGCTGGGCTTTTGCCCAAGAGCATCGGCGGGCATCGTGTGATTGCTTGGCTGTTACGTGGGTTGCCATTTCTAGTATAGTATTTTAGACATCGTGTCCTTTGGTCTTTCTCCTTTTCTCTTCTTCTCTTTAGAACTCAGACGACTGAGGAGTTTTCCACGCCCACTGCAACACCCACGTGTCAACACAGTGCTGTTTGACCCCAGAATCTCAACTGGTTTCCACCATTGGGAGGTCTGGAAGAGTCTGAAGATTTCGCGGAGATGACGGAGTGGCACCCGCAGGGGCGAGTGGCGAGTGGCGAGTGGCGAGTGGGTAATCATGTATGAGACTACGTGTATGAGTCTATTAGGTGATTCAGTGCAGAGAGCTCAACAGTCCGGGGCGACTACAGTCATTCAGGGCCTGACATAGCGGTCTCGTCTTGGGGATCATTTATGCGACTTGGTTCGTCCGGGGCTCAATTCTTTAGCCCTACGGCCCCGTACGGGTACCTATAAGGAACCGGCGGCTACCGGCGGCGTACTTCTGGTGGTGACGCCGGTGGCGGGCTTCAAAATTGGCACCGGTGCTGGTGGTGAGCCTTGAATTTCCCCTATCCAGCCTTGAAAATATCGGTAGTATGCCACTATTGAGATGCCTGATTCGGTGTATCAGCAACCTCTTTTTAGACCTTATATGTTGCATGTGTACTTGGATCGTGAGTCTCAGCACCGTCTGATATCTTGTATGAGAATGAAGACTTGTATGAAGATGGTGGCTGTATCAGGATATGCATCAGGACCAGGGTGATGCGTCTCAGGTCACTAGAGCATACGCGTACGCATATGGGAGATTGTACATATACGGGCCTTTGGCCCTCGAGATAGAGAGAACCAGTCAACTCAATCAAGAAGTCACCGAACAATCCAAAGTAACATTATAGTAACAGAGTGTGGCGAGTGACAATTTGTGAATGAGCCTACACAAATGACTCAGTTCATTACCAGCCACTCTGCAGTCCTTTCTAGCAACTTCGATGGCATTAGCAACCACTCCCCAGTCCATTGCTATATCCTACAACAGATGGAAACAATATAGTAACGAATAGAAGTAGCGCTGCTGTATCGGGAGAAACACATTCTAAATTAATGAAACTTAAGAAATGACGTGAAATAGAGAGGTTGCATAAGTGAATACAATTTTAAACCCATCCAACTTGGGAGACGAGGAGCACCTCTTCCGCCACTGCAGCCGGTGAAGAGACCAGCAGAAAGTGCTCTGGAAAGCGGTGGGAAAGGTGACGGGCTGGAAAGCGGGCAGATGCCGACACGTGCAGGTCTCTGAGCTGTTGTCCATGGAAGAGTGCGATCAAGCGGTGGTGGACTTCCTGGCGGCTACTGACGTCGGGAAGCTCCCGCCCAGATGAATGGCGGTATGGAGCAGGCGCAGAGGCTGACTCGGCTGACTCAGGTGCGGGGGGCGGCGGCAACGGGTTTATATCTTATATCTTTTCTATCTTTTAACTTTCATTTGTCAGCGGGGACGAAGGGTAGCGGGGGGGGAGCTCCGCCATCTAGCCGGCTCGCCCGGAGGCGGAGGGGTTATTAGGTCCTGTCATACTCTAGTAAGAGTGAATACAGTATGAATAAACAACAACTTGGGAGACGAAGTGGAAAGACCACATCTTATAGATCATCATTCGAAGTGGGAAATGTATTGGCTTCACGTTCCCCGTATAGAGACCCCTCTTTCCCGCATCTGGTCGATCCTGTCGCGACAGTTCACATTGGGTACGTCCGGCCAAGCCTGTCGGCAAGTATAGCATCAGCTGTCACTCGATATACCTATTATGTTACTTTGGAACGAAGATTGACTTCTTGCTTGACTTGCTGATCTCTCTCGATGGTAGAATGCTCGTATATGTACAGTAGTCCCGTATACCTGCTCTTCGTGCTGAGCCTCGTAATCCCGTACTACTGAGGCTTCGGCCAAAGACCCATCCAGCCCGTGTTCTATCATCAGCTCGTACTCTGCTATCAGCTCGTATTGGTCTCACGGAGGTTGAGGCTGATGTTCTAAGTATACATGCAACATATTAAAATAGGAAAGCGGTGGTTTAGTTCCATATTGAACCGCGGCCTTCCTGTTTAAAAAAGCATAGCACCACCCTTCACTCGACTGTTAATACCCGAGCGGTTGAAAGTGATAATTGGTTGGTTGGTTGTTGATTGTACCGGTGAGACCAAAAGAAGCCATATATACCGTAGCCGGAATACGCCTACGTATGCATACAGCTATCTATAGACACGGCCGAATAAATAAGTCCGTGTCAAGTTTGATGAAGACTCACGATTTATATAAGCAACAGCGGTTGTTGGATTGTAAGAAACTGATGTCTCTTGATCTAACAGTACAATGAGTGTCTTATACATAGTGGGAACAGGAGGTCCGTCGGAGGCCTATCAAAGTGGAGAGTAGTGAATGGTGGAGTGTCGGGTGGCAAGAGTAAGAAGTGCTCCAGTGGCTTCGAGACACCTCTCTAGATCTCGTTCTAGGCCTTATAGCAACAGCCCTTGTTGAAATTTGTGATGAGTCTTAATAGGATCTATCTCCGTACGTATGTACGTTCATATATACATTGATCAGCGTGGTCATGTACGTGTGCAAGCGCAACTGCCATATCCAGCTGAGTCCCGAATGACCGTCAGCACTGACGATATCATGCCCCCATTAACCCAGCAGATGCCCATAAGCCTAATAAAGGGTGGCGATCCATATTTGTAACTGTGGGGACGGATTTGAGTGCGGTCATCACGTGGGTTGGTTTAGGGTTGAGCGCTGCGGAGCCGCATGCACTTTAGTTCTTGTGTACGTGTCAATTAGACTTAGAGAGATAGTCAGTGGGTTTAGGTCAATAGAGAGAGATTCAGCACAGCGGACACGGTACAACAGTAACAGCCCTTGCGATTCGGATGAGTGATATCACGTGATTGCTCCTACTTAATGTCTTCCACTCTGTGTTAAGGATACATATCTCTTCCTTTCTTCTTGAATGAGTACACCAAAACTGGACTGCTAAACTGTGCCGACTGAAACAAAGCAAAATCTCACGACCAGCTCAGAACCAGGGATCCTTATGGCAAAAGTCCATCCCGTCCGTCTGAAGACTCGCCCTTGGCCGGATTACGAACTTCCGGGCGCCTTCACCTGAGACTGGGAGTTGAAGCCCTCTAAGAAGTAAGACCGTCAAAGTATAGGGCCCTGTAGGCCATCGAGTGACTCACCTGTGATTACGAGTGATTGAATGGTGATCGCGAGTGATGAAGCGATGACCGAGTGATGACCATAATATGGCTGCGACAACCAAAAGATTACGCGCTATCTCCCTGAGACACAGCACAGTAGTATGGTACACCCTCCCGCACGATTAGAGCTGACAAAGACTTCTAGTGAAATCCACTGGCATAAGATGTTACTCGGCAGGTACCTACAGTCCGGCCCGCATTGCCAGTCCTGGAGATTTGAGAGCTGGACGCCCTAGGGCAATGAAAGCAGTGGTCGGGGCTAGACTGCATGTTATTTCCCAGAATGATTACAGTACGGATGGACCGTTTCCATCCCGTTCAGAAACCGGAAACGCAGCATCAATTCTCCCATCACTTCTAGACTTTGGGTTTCAGAAACATATTGCGACCGCAACTGTCGAACTACTTCCTATTCAACCCGCAGTGTGGTTAGCTCGTTTTGCTCTGTGAAAATAGGAAGGTAGCTGGTCGGTATGAATTGCTCTATTAGCTCAGTTAATTAGTGCGCGCTGCTAATTATTCCAGGTGTACAGGATAGACCTATTGATTTTTTGACCATTCAAGGGCTGCGAAGAACAGAAGTGGAATATACTGTAGTCTTGGTTGTTCTATGTTTTCCTGCGGATAAGAGATTCGTTTTGCTTGGGAGCCCGTGGTAGAGTTCAGTCTTGGTGCAACTCTCTACAACATCATTATTTCTCTCTCAACCTAGCAAGCTTCCCACCATAGTACTCGTCGGATCGCAAAGTTATAGGACACGTAATAGGGTTAGCGCTAATCACATGTCCCATAACTTTGCGATCCGACGAGTTCTACCCTTCTCTACACATTCTATCTCTGGACCCGGGATTTCAAGTGAAGCCAACGGTGCGGAACTGAGGCAAACCTGAGACTCGGACGGGATTGACCAATCGAGGATAAAGGAAGGGGTTTGTCTGTAAGTGAGCTACTAGTCTTGGTAGGTCTAACTGAGCCTAGGGAGTATGATCTAAACATTTTTGAGATCTATCAACTGCAAGTGAGGCCCGATAACGACACTAACATACCGCCAACCATTTCCACTACGATTCACATTGAAAACATGCTGCTGAATTGTCCGGCCTTGAGTCGTTGCCAGCCCTGTCCGAGGTATAGTTGATTGCTTTGGATAGCGGCGAATTTGCGAATTACTATTGACGTTGGACAGAGTTCATGGTTACGCCTAGTCGGGGCGGAGGTCATCGACTATGCACCTGCGGTGCACTCAAGAACGGTGGTGCCTCGGGTGTCGCTAAGGTAATTCGTTAGACCTCCGAAACTAGGGAGAACGAATGGACATCAATCTAATATGTCACATTGCGCCATTGGTGGGATTCAGAACCCTCTACGTCACAATGGCAAATCCAGCCACCAAATGACGACATCGGGCAAACCGCTTATTGAATAAAGTCGCCAAAGTTAGGATTGTATGTGTGTTGTCTGATTGATTGACAATGTCGGTGGCCATAGAACCTTGATATGTGCATGGCAACCATAACCCTATATTGTAGTTGGGTTTATCGGCGATTTACGCATGAAGACAAAAATTGTCCAAGTCGTTATTGCTAATCTTAGATCAGCCACCGTGATCGAGATCACGGTGGGGGCGGAGGGTTACACGAAACTTCGGCCAATTCTACTGACCATAGAGTACGTAAAGATAAGTTAGTTCGGCTCGCGGTCAATTGCAGATTGATAAAAACAGTATTAGTTGAACTATTATTCCAACGACGATTTGATCGGCGCAGGCATTCTCTATCGCTTATTGTGGGGTGATTCTGATCGTCATTGGAACAGCAACTCTGTTGAGTAGGTGGGACGACGGCCAGTGAATCTCCTTATGTATGTGTAGGAACCGCTTCCAGGCCCCACTGGTGTGTTGCTTTTTGGTCATGCGCCCGAAGACCACTTTATCCCTGCATGACTGATAACGCATGTTCAACATTCACTCACAAGAACTTGACCAGCCACTTGGATATTCTTAACACGTTGGATATTAGTGTGCGCGATGGAAGCATGCTAAAACTGATGTTTGCGAAGTGCATGTACGTTGCATTCTGGAGACTACCTAGTGCTAACCCTGCTAGATACCGGATTCATACCCCGTCAAGCATCTCCACTTCCTACTGCTGCAACTTTTTATCTAACACTGCAACGAAAAAATAATTTATTTATAAGGCATAAATTGATAGTGCAGCACGCGTAGGATACATCTTCCGGTTTTAAGCGGCTAAACATGTGGGTTTGCTGACTCAGTACTATATTCCATAGAAGAAGTCGCTCAAAATAACATGCATCTGGGATCTAGGAATACGAAACCCTTAGCGCCTGCGCATTGTTGCGGTAATTATTGATGGCTATACTTCTCCTTCGTACTCTCCTGCCCCTACTCTAGTATCAAAGGGAAGGGTGTGTAGGACCCCGTGATGGAGCCTCGTTTGGATACGGTCATCCAATCTACCGTTCCTTTGAACAGTCATTCATAGCTGTCATTCGGTATCAGCGTGGTGCATCGTGAAATAACTTCAGGACGGTATGGCAACAGTCGATGTTGGAAAAACAGTGGAATTGCTTGCTAGAGAGCGGTTGCTTTCTTTGCAAACTTGTTGCATTAGTAATTTCCTAAACGCAAGAACGTACAAAAAGTTCGGCTAACTGTCAAGCCGACAATTGATCATGATTGCTCTAACGTAATAGCACGCGGTGTCAATTAAACCTCCCACCGGTCATGATTCAGCCTCAAAAACTGTTAAATAGCTGTCAATGACAATGATCAAATTCCTAGAAAGAGGTTTACAGGCAGTCGAAACTTCCCATAGGGAGACTGAATGAGACGCTCTTCCAGTGAATTCCACGATATCGTTTATGTATGTAACAGCAAATAGGGGAATATCTCTCCACGCAACCACATATTCTAAAGTTTTGAGCAGAAATGGATTTATCGCATTTGCTTTACTTCCACCACAATCACCCATATATTTTAGTACATTTCATGGAGAGTTTTGTGGAAATTGTTGGTGAATTACTACTGGAGGTGTGATTCACCTTCCGGTAGCGAAAGCCGTCTACTTTGAATCCTGCACACTTCATCCGTATATGGTATTAATAAGCGGCTCAAGGCAAATAAGTCACGTGCAGGTACAGCATCCAGACGGGAACTGCTCTATCCGAGTTTGCTCAACTGTAAAGAACAATAGGAGGATCAGCCCATGTACGATACGGTGAGAAATTCATAAGCAGTTTACTCAGCATAGTTGATCTCGCGAAATAATAGCCTAATTTGTTGTTTGGAAGCGGTTTTGTCGATTGCGGCTACCACTCAACGTTTAGGCGTTTTGTAGTCATAGGTTGCTGAATTCATTGTGGGTGTGCGCATGCGGACGTCTGTACACCGGGGCGTGGAACACATTGCCGTTGCTCAAGTCGCAATCGGTTCGATGGCTGCAGCTACAAGTTGTCCTGCAAGGCCAGGGATGACTTCACCCTGCCTTTCAATTTTCGTCACAAAGAGATACAGCTCTACATTATTTCACTTCGATATTGGCCAATCGCCAATAGAAGCCTCCATTTTATCTTACGGAATTCATACCGTCTGTTGTGCACCACGCGTGTGCCGACCCCTGCAAGCTTACGAATATAGTAATCTATCTGTAGATTTGTGTTATGGTATTATGGTGTTATGGTTATCGCGTGAGAACGGTGGGGTCTGCATATTCGCTCAAGAAAGAAAAAGTAAGACTTTTACATACATCCTCAATTATTTGTGGTGTGCACACTTGTCAATTACAAGTGGTTGCAGTACCCGGACCAGTTGGCGTTCTGGGTTCACAAAGTGCGAATTTTGACTTCTCGGTCTAGGCGTCCCACCATAAAACAGCAAAGAGATTTTGTAAGCTAGTATCATTTTTGTTTGATGTTTGCACTGTTTGCCATGCACTGAGGACCGTGTTGTAAATATCGAAAGATGTTGACCGATTCTATATCTAGGAATCGGTGTCTTTGGATAAATTTATGCATGCTTCACTGCGACAATTCGTGCCATCGGATTGAGCGCATTACGTGCCCTTCGTACTTACCCGGCTTAAAAATCTTATATATGTACTCGATCACGCCCACTTCGTTCTCAACCTCAACGTACAATGAACCACCCCGCTACCACCCCAACCTCCAATGTGAAAGCCTGGGTCACTCTTACCTCCGAAAGCGATGACATCCCCCTTCCTCAACCCGGCGAGTTGATTCGACTCCGGTACGAAATGGCTAACCTAGATTTTTCACACGGTCCGCGATCCGTTATCGCGTCATCGGTCGCCACTTCCTGCCATCCTCAGGGATCATCTAGACCTAGGACCACATACAGGGGTGGAGGCACTGCCTTCCACTACGTGCTGGTCATCGGTGCGGTTCGGGAAGGCGAAAACAATGAGAGTGTTCGTATCGGCTTTTACCCTATCGTCTCGTACTCCTCTTGTCCTAAAGGATGGGAGGGGTCATGGAACGCGCTTAACTGGATGGAGCAAGCGAGCGATACTGTCAAGCGTCACCACATTCCAATTCCCGCCAACAACTGGGATCCTAAGCCATATCCTGCGTTTGGACACAAACGTCTTGCGTTTCAAGGTTGGAAAAACAATCGCCCGGCTTGGTTGGCAGTGCACATGCACACTCACACAATGGCCAAGGAAGAAGAGGTTCGATTCTGTTCCCTATCTTATTCTTTCTACTAACATATTTTATAGTGGCACCGACATTCTCCTACCCCATTGAGGTTGGAGGACGTCGGGATGCTTGGTTACCTCAGTTTCTACCAGAATAATATTAAAACACAACAGGCTTCCGCCAGCACGACACAAGTTAATCAAGCCATAGTGCCTTCATACGACAATGTTTGGAATGGAATCATTACCAAGAAGACCGCTAGATTTTATCCAGACAGCCCCCACTATGTCGATATCGACGAGGAGGAGATATGGAGCGGAGAGGGCAAGGATTTCTTCAGCTTTTGGCGCAACAAAAGCGCACCAGCAGCCATCCAGGAGGAGGTGAAGCAGTACGACGACTCATGCCTCACCAACAAGATTCTTGAATGGGACAATTCAGGAGAGGGAGATGAGCCTTTGGAGCTCGCTATTGAGGTGGAAAGCGGATTAGCGAGCGAGAATTTGGATTCTTGTAATGAAGAAATTCATTGTGATTCCGAGGTTGAAGAAATTGACATTGATGGCTCGAATTCTGGTAGCGATGATAAGGGGTTAAAGTTGGATGCTGGCAGTGAGCCATGTGTTAGACAAGAATGGGATGTGGGTGTTGTGGGAATGATTAAAGGGATTATAAGACGCATATTTTTTGGGTTACCGCCGGCGGAACGCTGAGTATTTGCTGCGTTTGTCTGCTGGCAGTAACTTTATTTTGCGGTGGACTCAGGTTTCACGTTTCGGATATTTCTTTTTAGTTATTGGCGTGTCATTAGTGTTCCTTGATAGACAGATGTATGTGCAAAATTAGATTATTTTATTGGCGAGTAGCCTCGTTTGCAATGAAAATTACAATTCAGACGGCCAATGCTACCGGTTGCTGACCTCTGATTCGGAATTGCAATCTGATTCCCACCAGGCTGGCGCTTTCAAATTAAGGCACCGTCAATTAAACATTACTCCTATACGTTATACAGCTCGACGATGTCTTCAAACTAGAATGCAAGTTGGGATTGCACCAACTGTTTTAAATACAGCAAAACTAGATTTTAAGCAGTCTAATCGTAACAGTCGGTCTTTCACACCTGCTTACTCTTTGCCATCCGCCGCTCCGCCACTCTCCGCTAGCTACTCTGATTGTCACTTCGTCGGTATTCGATGGGATCTCCGACTATCATTATATCCGGCAGGGATTTTACCTGTATCTACGTCATCAGTAAATATTATGCAATTCAACAATGCTTGCTATTGAGCATGGGCTACGCGCTGCGCATCGCTTTGCAACGAACAAAGCGACACAAACGCTCCCACGCGAGTCTTGGCAAAACAGAAACAGCGAATTAAGTCAACAACAACGACAGCAATAGAAAAGCGGACAGCGGGAATCGATTTTTCATGTCGAATTGACCCCAGAATGAGACCCTCAGCACCTCAGGACCACCGGAAGAGGGCCGGCACATTAGCAAAAACAGGGTGCACAAAAAACTATGCAATGGTGTGGATTTGCGAAGAGTCTTGGCGGAAAAAGCTTAAAACACACTAGCAAACTAAGTCGACAGCTATGGCAGTAATCAACAAACGGATTCTGGCAACTGATTGTTAGCAGTGAGTGGAACCTGGGATGACTTCTCCAGCACCTCTGGATTGCCAGAGGAGGTTGGGTACTTGGACAGCAAAGCGAGCACGTGTGTGCGACGTGACCACCAAATCAGAACTGATGGCAACCGCAGGATGAGAGAGCCCCACTGCGATAGTCGAGGTGATCAGGATACCAGTTCGGGTAGGCGAGATGGGCATAAGGATAGTAGGAGATGTAGGAGCTGCGAATGGTGTGGGGGACATCGTGTCAATGCTATACACCACCTGAGTGAGCATGACTGGAGCCGAGCTGCTGAAACAAAATGAGACCCGGGGGAGGCTGTTGAGCGGAGGCCCGAGGCTTTGAGTGCCCCCAGTGAGTGGAGGAGCCGCATGGAAAGGGTGATGTTCCAGCAGGCAGAGAAGCTATTGCAGCTGCACCGAACTGTTGAACACATGGCAAACATGTCAGATGCCCTGGCAGCCTGCGATGAGGCACAGCCAGTAGGAATCACGATCCCGATGCAACTGGGAGAGCACAAGTGAGATGCCCATCACTTGGATGACAAGCTGTGGTGGGCGGGCATCATAAACCTGATAGCAATGGCCAGGAAAGGAGTAGCACCAGGCCAGAACGCAAGAGAGAAAGAAAGAGACCAGACTGCAAGGATGAATGGAGGGGGGCTTGAGGTCTTGCAACATGCAGATATGACGCAGGAAGGAGGACTAGAGAAGTGCCAACCCCAGCAGTAGTGAACAAAGCGCAAACTGCAGCACCAATCTAGTGTTAGGAACAGGTCCGGGTAACCCGCCTGCGGTCAGGGTTTGGACTGGAAAAACACTTCGGTTCGGTGTCAGCCCCATCCAAAAACCCGACCTACTTTGTCTTGGCGGGGTTGTTACCCGGACCGGATATAAACCTGCAGTTTTTAGGCCAGGTTCTAAATACAGCAGAGCCTCATTTTCGCGAACTCAAAACTTTGGCTCCAATTAAGTATTTGAGTTCTGATCATATCACAATATGATATATATGTAAAAGATGCAGTTTTGCATGCTCTTTTGCCTCCTATTCTCAACTTTGCGATCTGATCAATATTCTGTGCATGACTGCAAAAAATGCCCAATTTTCGGCGTTCGTTCACAGCAACTCAATGAATCTTGATCAGAATGCAAAGTGGAGAACAGGGGGCGAAAGAGCATGCAACACTGCATCTTTTATGTATAGATCATTTTGTGATACAATCCGAACTCAAATACTTAATTGGAGCCAAAGTACACAGTTGGCGAAATTGTGGAACCGGCCAAAAAACAGCGGGTTCGGTGTGGTTCGGTTTTATGATTCGGTAAATCCCGTTGCAACGGTTGCAGTTCTGTTCCAACCTGGACCCGGAACCGAACCGCGGACATGGAACCGTTGCTAACACTACACCAATGCAAACCACAGTCAGCACCCACAACTGCTAGATGATGGGAGACCATCACACTCCGAACCCAGAGGCAGAGGGCACTCATCAGGGCAATGCAAGGCCTTGCCCCGATGGCTGAATCGAGCCAGGCGGTGAGAGGCCTGATATTACAGACAGTCGAGAGTGTGCCACTCCCCAATAAAATGGACCAGGAAATTGCATCAGAGATCAACCGAGGGCTCTTCCACCAGAATGCACCGGCCTACATTCGGATCATGATAGCAAAAAGAGACACTATGGGAGTGATTCCAGCAATTACTCGCCAGAATGCAATGTGTGCAATGGAACTGGTATACTGTGATATCATCAACAATGCGGTATGCTCGGTCGACAAGGGAGTCAATGACGCTGAAGAAGATGAGTCTTGGCAGAGGCGAAAGATCCATGCAGTACCACTTGTAATGTACATAGCAAAAGGCACAGAGGGCCTGCAAAAGATGTGGGATGAAATCTACACTGAGAATGAAGGAGTAGCGATTCTCATCCAGGTACATTAGCTGGCAAACTCCCACAACATCAGGGAGAGAAGACAAAGGAGGGAGATCTCCGCATCATCTCTGGTCTTCATAGTGAAGGGGAGCTACATGGTCACGAGCATGCTAAAAGAAGGCATCAAGGTGGCCAGAGTGTGGTACCAAGTCATACCATGCATGCATGCTGGCCCAGACAGCAGGTGTGAGCATGGCGGTGGGTGAGGCCACATAGAAAGCAAGTGCAGCAGCAAGCCCGCATGCTGCAACTGCTCAGAGCCATACCGCACATGTGACCATAAGTGCAGTCCGGTATGGTGCACTGCATAGCAGGTTGCTCTCTGCGGCCACATACAAGAGAAATGCCCCAATGGCAAAGGAACCATATCACATTCGGTAGTAGGGGTTCAAAGACGGCAGCAGACACGAGAGCAGCATGGGAGACCAGGAGAACAGACCCAGCAGGTTGGACAATGGAGGGCAGGGGAGTAGCCACAGGGACGTATTGGATAGCGCTTGGTCAGAGGGCTCATTCACCGGACTCTGGATACAGAGGTGGGAGTGATGGGGAGATGGTGGACTGAAGGGTGGAGAAAGCGGGGGGACAGGACATTACAATGGCGGGGAGTGCAAAGGCGAAGATTACTGCCAGCATTATGATCAGGGTGACCACCAATGAGCACAAAGATGTAAGAGACGCCTCAGACGCCGGTGAGTAGAGCGATCCGGAAGAGCTGCATGAGGTTGTATGTGTGATCCATGGCCGCGCGTGAGACGCTGGTTGAACCGAAGGCGCATGTGGTATGCCTGCAGGATGCACCGAGAGACAGAGATGAAGTTAGAATCAGCCATTCCGCATATGTAAATAGAAAACGAATTAGTGGCTGGACGGTGGTGGGTAAGGGGAGCGGCTGTGCGAGCCACGTACAGACCGACTTGAGCTAGAATGCAGTCAATGACATAATTGTGTTCAACATCACAAGAAGGGGAGCAAAGATGATGAGGATTGTAAACATCTACAATCAAGGCGCAGGGGAGAAAGCAGAAGGACCAGTGAGGATATTGAACTGGTAGAGTATGATGCGGCAGGGGGGATGCAGTACAGTGCTTGGGGGAGACTACAATGACAACAGGAAACTCTTGGACCCGAGATGCACAAAGAGGAGGGATGCTGCATACTGCGATGAAATTTCATTCATGTATGGGGTGGTAACTGGGATCAATGACCGGCCCACTCAATACTGGACGCGGAACGACAGCGACTGTGCGTCCATCCTGGACCTGAATCAGGCCAATCGACTGATTTTTTGTTGTTTCAACCATTCCGTATTTGCCCTACTAAGAGTATGACAGCTACTTGATCCCCTCCGCCCCTGGGCTGGCCCGCTAGATGGCAGAGCTCCACTCCTGCTACCAGTTGTCCCGTTCTGACAAAAGAAAGCATCTAAAAATGTTCAAAAACCCACAAAGGACATAGGATAAAATCAATGTGAACCACCTGGGTCTCACTCCTACTCTTCCGCACGTTTGGCTGGGAACTCCCTGATATGGGAAGCTATCAAGAAGTCCCTCACCACTGTATCACACTTCTTAGAACATTCGGCGGTTATTGTACTTCCCATTCGGAGCTGCCACACGATCTGGGATCGCTGCTCCACTATCTTGAACTCATATAGAGCCTTGTAAGACTTCCGTAACCGCTGCGGTAAACTCCTAACATCATCGGTAACGTAGATAACTCCATTGAGTCTTGTAGAAGGTAATCGCGATTGGAACTGCCATCAGTGGCATCGCTAGATGTGAATCGTGCGTATCGCGTAAATCCGCCCCTATCCTCCGTAGGTGCAGTTCGTTCGAGGTGTGTGCCCGTTTACGCTCTTCGCAGCTTCCGTAACGTCGATGACTCCATTGAGTCGTGTAGAAGGTAATCGCGATGTCAACCGCCGTCAGCGATGTTGATCGACGTGAATCGCGCGAAATTCGTACGCCACCTCTGGACAATGGCCAGCTTCGGCATTGCCGGTGATGCGACTCTGATGGATGTATGGGCTCTGGTATCGTCCCTGTAATCGTCAATTGACTCAATTGGAAGGTAACTTATCCAATCTCATTGATGCTGCAATTGGTAGCCTTCGAGTTCTTGTATGAATTGGTTGCAATTGACTTCGACTGACTTGGTCGCTCTTTTGTATCTGCGATTCGTATATCTCAAGTCCGTAAGATGTCTCGTCGATAGGTGTCGCGACGCGTCTCTGGCCGATTGGCCTCTGGAGTCCGCACAAGGTCATCTCTGTTACCGTTAACCTCAATTCAATAGACATATCTAGACACTTCGCTGATGCAATCAGTGCTCTCAAATCTGTATGATATCTCGCGCGTGGACTACGTGTCGTGACGCGTCGGAAAGGGGTAATTCATAAAATCCAGTATGCGAAACGTATCTGAAATCAAAGAGCGATAATAGTGTAAAGGCATACGCCCGTGTATGGCCTCATAGGAAGGAATATCAGTAGATACGGTTGCACACGTGGATGTCAATATTGTAGAGTAGTATATAGGTACGATTTTCGCTAGAGATCTAAGGCTCGTGGCGAGCCGACTATATATAAAGCTGGTGTTACCCGGCCCTGGACACGTAACGTGCAGCTGTGCCGTTACGGATTCTATATGTATGTTCGATATAAATCTCACAATGATGCAACATTGAGGTACTCGTCGGTTCAACAAGTATTCGGACACGTGACCAATACCGGGCGCTTAGACACTCGCGTGCCGGTATGCCTGCTTTCTCCCCTATCTTCGCTACTACCGCAGCAGCATGGCGGCCATAGTCAGGAAGAAAGTTGTGTATTACCTGCACCCTGCGGAACCGAAGCTAATTGTATAGGCCTTGAAATCACACCCCGTCGTCGCGCAGCCATTGTCGCCCTGCATCATCCACAGCTTGGGGTCAACCCCTTGTCTTTTAGAA
>Ga0307515_10008573_pt1 | contig 19904 bp, 13 predicted proteins | sample 17_EM_MG_FD_194513 | JGI IMG/M metagenome (GOLD analysis project Ga0307515, IMG submission 194513) | Populus trichocarpa ectomycorrhiza microbial communities from riparian zone in the Pacific Northwest, United States - 17_EM | ecosystem: Host-associated > Plants > Roots > Unclassified | place... | reverse complement strand
GCTAGCCAACAACGAGTAAGAAGGAAATACTTAAGTAGCTATAACCCTAAAGATGAGAGACGATATAAAGATATAAGAAACTAGTTAAAGAATACCCTAAAAAAAGAAGTAAGGAACAACTGGAGATGATTTATAAACGAGTATATTTTTAACCCGAGCCTCCCCTATAACAAGGGCCTATGGGCCATAGTAAAATGGGTAAAGAAAAAGGCAGGGTGACTAGTAAAAGACCTATACCTACTACCCCTACGAAGATTAGGGGAATTATAGGCCACTAATAATAACGATAAGAAGGCAAAGATCCTTATAAAAAGGTTCTTCCCCTAACCAGCTTTAGTAGACCTTAGTAATATTACGGGTAAAGCACCGGTGACTCGCCTATAGGTTAACAGCGACATAATAACAGAGGAAATGGCCAGAACTATTAGCCGCCTTTTAAATAATATAATACTAGGTTTAAATAGGATTCCAAATAAGGCCTTAAAGACCTATAGACTATTTATAGCACCTTAGCTTATAGATATAGCTAGAGCATGCTTTGTTATAGGCTACTACCCATGACTTAGAAGATCTATAACGATAGTTATCCTATAAAAAGAAGGTAAAGCAGACTACTTAATCCTAGGAAGCTACCGCCCTATTGCCTTAGAAAACACCCTTAGCAAGATCTTAGAAAAGGTAATAGCGGACCGCATAGCAGATACGGCTAAGGAATATACCCTACTACTATAGAGCTAAATAGGGGCAAGAAGGAACCGCTTAATACTATTAGCACTTACGCTACTTGCTGCCACTATTAAATCTATATGGGCGATGTAAAGGGACTTCGTAGTATTAATGCTTAGCCTAAATATTAGTGGCGCCTACGACAACGTACCCCACGAGCGTCTCCTATATATCCTTAGGGCAAAAGGCTTCTTAGAATGGATTGTATAATTTATCTAAGGGTTTATAGGTTAGAAAGAAATATTACTAGTCTTTAGCGGATACTAGAGCCCCCCTATTGCAGTTATAATAGAAATACCATAAGGATTACCCCTCTCGCCTATACTCTTCCTTTTCTTTATAAGTAACCTGCTTAACTCCTTTAAGGAAGGGGCGACCTAGGGGATAGGCTTCGTTAATAATATAAACCTAATTATATACAGGCTATTAGCCGCAAAGAATTGCAGAATGCTAGAGAAAGCTTATAACACCTATATAGAATAGGCAAGACAATATAGAGTCCAATTCTCACTAGAGAAATACCAGCTAATCCATTTTATAAGAAAACGCAACTAATCTGTAGATCTCTAGCATATAATCCACATCTAAGGCTTTGGGGGTTAACCAGTTTAGGGCCTAAGGGTATTAAAAGTATGGGTAGATAGTAAGCTCTGGTAGAGCGTATATGCAATATAAGCGGCCCGTAAGGGCCAAGTATAGTATATCGTATTATCTAGGATCGTTAATTCCATATGGGGCCTATACTTCTAGAGGTCACGCCTACTATATACAGCAGTTATCTGGCTAACTATAACGTATAGGTCTAGTATTTGGGCCATTAGAGAATCTAAGAAAGGCCCCCCTAAGTCGCTCCTTAAACCACTCTAAAAGGTCTAAATAGCCTGCCTTTGGAGTATAATAGGCGGATATAAGCGAACGGCCACAGCACTGCTTAAGAAGGAAGCCAATATTCCCCCCCTATAACTATATATTAAAGCCGCTGCAATATAAAGGGCCTAAAATAAACGCAACTCTAATGTTATAAAGTATATTAAGACACGCCTAAACAAACTATAGAGGGACCCTAGGGCGCCCTATAGAAGAATAAACTAACAACCCTAAAGTAAGGAAGATATATTGGAGAAATAGGTAAAGAAAGCAGAAGAAGAATAGTGCTGCTTTAGGGCCCAGGCCTATATAAAGGAGGAAGGGAGACGTATAAGAGGCTAGTAAAGATAATAGTAAGAAAGAGAAAGGAGCTAAAGCAGAGCACGAAAGAACGCTAGGAAACTATCTACCGCAATATAATACTGGTTAGACCAACGCTGGAAAGGTATATAGGAGTTAAAGGTATAGAGGCTAACTGAGGCAAAAGGAACCTAAGCCGTAGTATAGTTAACGCTATAGGGGGTAAACACTTTAGGGCTCTAAGAAGGCCTAACAAAGGTAGAAAATATAATGGCGACACTCTTAAGAATAGGAATAATAGAACTAAAAGACTAGCTCTACTGGGTGGGTGTCCTAGTAGGTAGCCTAAGATGCAAATATAGCTGGCTAAGACAGACACTAAAACACGTAATACTATTATACCCCTTACGCACTAACCAAGAAGTAATACTTTTAGTAGCTGGCATAGAGAACTATAATACACTGCTCTTAATATAAAAAGGCCTCAAGGCGGTTATCTAGTGGCTTATTAGCTAAAATATACTAAACCAGTTCTAGGTTGCAAGGGAAATAGTAATAGAGGGTGGGGGGGCGAGCAATGAGCGCCCCCTAATAACTCTACAGTAGTAGAGTAAAGTTTACGATACTAGCGCGTCCGTAGGCTTATTACGGCAGCAGTGGTTCCCAAGGAGGTTAAAAAGTAAGGTAGTAGGAGCACCATAAGTAACTCATAGGCGCCTTGTAGGCGCCTTATAGGCGAGTCCTAAAAGGCGGGGAGATGGATTACGGGGTTTTCTTAAATAGAGTTTTCTCCCCATATGTACATAAGGAGTAGTCCGCGTGGGCCCAATAGGGATCTAAATCGGACGTTAAGCAATGAATTATTATTATTATTATTAAGTTAATATAAATAATAATAATTATAGGACTTACTTATAAACGCCTTTAACAAATAAATTATAAATTAATTACGAATTCTACTGCCCTTTAAACGCTTTAAGAAACTATACCCTATATTTTTAGATGCGGAGCTTAATAGGAATAAATTAGAAATTAATAAGTAGGATATAGAAATTAATAAATTAATAGAATATAAATATAAGAATGACCCTTAGATAGTAGATATAATAAAAGCAATTTAAATAGGGAAACGGCAATATAAGGATATTACACTCACTAAATATAAAATCTGTAATAATCGGTTATACTATTAATAGAAGATAGTAAACCCAAATTCTAAACCCTTATAATTTAAAATACTTAAATTTATATATAATTCCCCTATAGTAGGCCATTTAGGCCGTATAAAGACCTATAAGATTATTTAACGAGTATATTACTAGCCTGTAATGCACGACTATATATAAAAATACGTTTAAGCATATAGAATATACGTGCGCAAGAAGACCTCTTATATAAAGAAGTAAGGAGTACTTTAACTATTACCAATTTTAATGCAAAGATGGCGAGATATCTTAATTAACTTTATAGTTAACCTACTTAATAGTAATAGGTTTACGAATGTTATAGTAATTATTAACTATTTTATAAAAATACGATATATAATTCCTATAGACTTAATTAATGCAATATTAATAGCCAAATATTTTATTAAGTACGTTTTTAAGCTATACGGACTTCCTAATTTAATAATATCTAACTATAAAAGCTAGTTTGTTTTAGACTTCTAGTAAGCCCTATATAAACAATTAAGTATATAAATATAACTCTTAACTGCATTTTATTTAAAAATAGATAGCTAAACTAAAATTGCGAACACGATTATAGAATAATATCTATAAATATACTACTCCTACCTATAAGATAACTAGGAAAAGTAGCTACCTTTAGCTAAGTTTACTATAAATAATACAAGAAATAAATTACTAGGCATAACGCTGTTCTACGCAACCTATAAATAAGACCCTTAACTTAGATTTAAACTATAACCTAAAATTAATATAATAGGACCCATAATTAAGAGGATTTAACTAATTAACGTATATAACTTTGCTAATTAAATAAAGCAGTTAACGGAACTATTATAAAGTAAATTAGCGTATGCTTAAATAGTATAGGAATGGCATATAAATAAAGGATAAACTCCCGTATAGGACTTTAAGGAAGGTAATATAGTTTACCTAAATATATAAAACCTAAAGACTTAATAACCCTTAAAGAAACTAGACTAAAAGTTTACGGGCCTATACTAAATTAAGAAGAAACTAAGCCCATACGCTTATAAGCTTAAACTACTAACTAAGATAAAAATATATCTAACGTTTTATATAAACTTATTATAACCCTTAAAAGGTAAACCTATAACTTATAAAGTGTTACTACTACCTCCTATAATTATTAATAACGGTAACAGTTCTTACTTTATTAATTTAATTAATAATATATAATAGAAAATATAATCTAAATAATTTAAACTTCTTATTAAGTAAAAAGGATATAAAACATAAACCTGGGAAACCTATAACTAGATTAAGGCCGACGCGCCGTCCTTAGTAAAAGAATTTTATAAGGACTATCCTTCACGACCTACTTTGGCTAGATAGATATAATATAAAGGTAAATAATTACCGCCCGATATAAATACATAAAAAACAATAATAAGAACTTAAAATATATTATAACATTTATAATTCGGTTATATAAAATATAAAATATTAAAAAACTTTAATTAGCGGTTAAAGTTATTTAATTAGTTAGATTTGCCTTGCTAAGACCTACTATAAAGATATTAGTTCGGCTTACCGCCTTAACTAAGCTAATAGTGATTTTCTATGCCGGGTATAGAAAATCCTAATTAGCCTACTTAACGATTAGAACTAGTAAAACCCTATACTACTACCTAATGCGAAAATATAATATGTAATAAGTTATAAATCTTAACTAAAATTAAATTATTTAGACCTTTAGCTAAAAGGGGGGGCACTATAATAGGACTAGCCTAATTATAGTAGGAATATCTTAGTAAAATACTTAATAGATAAATTCTAACGCTTTGGCCAAATTCTACTAGATTAATTAAATTCTACTAAAGTCTGTTAAAGACCGCGTGCGTATATACGCACGTATCAACCACTAAGCCCCTAACTATTTAATTATATAATTCTCTCGTTATTCCTTTCTCTTCTTTACGCAACGTCTTGTTCTTAGCGAGAGCTATATACCCTTAGATTTAGATAGAATTTATATTATTCCTTCAAATCTTCCCTAAAGTCTCTTCGCGCCCTTACAAATATAATTAGAAGACTAGATAAGTAGGCTTATTAGTAAGTCGCCCAAGCCTATACAAATGCTATATACTAATTTAAGGCTAAGGATGCAAAGTTTCGTTAATAATTAGCTAAGGAATTTAGTAAGGGCTAGCCTCTAGAGGACGATCCTACTTTTAATATTAACTTATATTACTAACACGCGTTTAATAAGCTTAACGAGCTACTAAATAGTATAAGCAGATAATACCAGAGTAACGGTAATAGTGATGCACTAAAAGGCGACGCTAAGAGTAATAGATTGCCTACTATACTAAATTATAACTATATAGACGAGGAGTAGAGAGAGACTTACTAGCGGGTAAACGCTTATTTCACTACACTATTTACACTATTACTAATAAGACCTACCAATTAACCGTCCTTACCGCTAACTGAGTTTAAATGAACGCCTACTCCTCCTATATCTAAACAATTCTTACTACTTCCTAAGTTTAAACAAACGCTAACTCTATCTACTAAGTTGCTAGTAGGGAATGGCCCTACTACTTTACCTACGCCACTAAGCCTGCCGCATCGTTTAATCAGCCTAAAAAGGCTAGGGGGTAGCACACCTATAGTTTTACTAAAGCGTTAGAGGCGTTTAAGACAATAGGTAGAGTAGGTGGATTTAGAATTAAAAGTAAGTAGAGTAGGTGGATACTAATTTAAAAGTAGGTGGAGTAGGTAGATACTAATTTGTACCTAGGTAGTTCTTAAACCTTATATATACTTTATTCTCTAGCGCTTTACCTTATTAGGTAATTATATACTAGCTTAGAGTTAACCAAAGACATAATTATTTAACTGCGTTTAGTAACTCTAGTAAATGCAACCGTTCCCAACCAATAGTGCTAATTTATAATCTACTACTTTGCTTTATTAAAGCCACCTTACGCTATACTTAATATGCATATAAAAGAGTCCTCTACAGCTTAATTAGGCTCTGCTACTAATATTAATAATATTAGTAGGAGGTAGTCGGATTACATTTCCTAACAAGATTTTAAATTTTTAGCGATTGTAATCTAAAATCTAGACTTATAAATATAGGGTGTCTCTATTACTGCAGTAGCTACTATAATAACGGAGGCACCTTAAGCGGTTGGCCTACTGCAGCCTAAAATCTTAATCGCTAGGAATTAAGGGTGTCTCTACTACTGCAGTAGTAGAGGCACCCTAAGTTTAATACCACACTAAGTATTATAACTTTCCTATAGTGACCAAGCAACCCCAAATCTTATTAGGCTAGCTTTAAATTAAGGCAATTATAGAACTTACTACCACTGCGCTATAAGGACTTTTAGTTGTAATCTTATAAATTTAATTAAAATATAAACCCCTTCCTAAATTTCCACGTGCAATACTATATTAAGGATTACGATGTAGATTATATGTTTATTAGTAAACGGCGGAGTCTGCCTTACTTAAAATTAAGCTTATTCTAACCAGGGAAACCCTACATTTACTACTACATAAAGGGTAAAGCTATTAAGCCTCAATTGGCAGGAGGTGGATTCTATTTATAGGAGGTAGATATTAAAATAAACGAAACTTTGGAGGTAGATTTTATATAAACCCCTATAATAAACTTTAGCGATTAAGTATACAATATAGTTTTAGACACTTATAATATAGGTTAAGTAAAATAATAAAGCGCTTATAGCATAGTATAAATAAAGACTTAAGGTAACAGTTTAGGATACAATAATTCTTATAGAGGATGCGACTACTATACAAGAATTAATTAATTAAGTAATTAAGATAGATAATTAAATATATTAAAGGGAATAAGCTAAAAAAGGGCAAGATAGAGTTCTATAGTTGTATAAGGTATAGAGTACACAATAACTAAGTTAGAAACTATAGAATAGTGGACTAGAGCTAATAGACCTAAGTAATACTAAAGAAAACAAAAGGTAAAGAAAGCGACTATAGAAACCCAGAGGGTAAGGATTAAGTAATTAAAGACCTAAGGAGTAGAGGCTAAACTAGGGATTTTAGTAACAGAAGACGTTTAGGCAGACTCTATAGCACCAAACATAACGCTTTCCAAAGACTATAAAAAACAACGAAATACTCGCCCGAGACTATCATTACGACGGGACACTCACTTCTAAGGTCACTAAATACCCTTCTATTGCTGCCAATCTAGTGCTAATAGTTAAAGTAGGAAGACTGGATTGTTCCTATCGCTAAAGTATTATTCTATCCTGCTTACAGTTTTTCTTTCTGGAATATGCTAATTTTTGTAGGACATGCTACCAGCGTATAATAGTGTCAGAATGGCTCAGTCTGAAGAATACGAGCTACAAACTCTAAGAACACCGTGTGCAAATAACCAAATCCAAGAACCCCAAGAATCCCGAAAGTTACCAAAGCATGAACCCGAAAGAAGCTGTCCGTTTAACATTGGAATTGGTCTGTTCGTCGTCCAAGGAGGCGCGATAGATGAGCAAGACGAGGTTTATCTTCCGCAACCTGTGACATCTCCGACTACTATCGCTATTCATCGCGTAGGGACAAGATCAATGACGCTTACACGGTCTCAAAGACAATGGTGGCTTTCACAGTGGTTGCAGTGGTTGTTGTGGAATTTACTATTCTTCAAAATGGGGAAGAAATGGACAAATATTGGAGAAATTGTTCGATAAGGCAGAATGACCAGGTAAACTTTCAGGGAAGTATAGTTTAGTGATGAAGAATGGAGGTTAACGAATAAGCTAAATAAATAGCTGAGAAATTTCAATTCAGAGCTCTGTTGGTGGAGTAAGGTTAACTTTCTACGGGTTGACTCTCTGCGGACATCCTGCCGATTCACGTGTTGTGAGACATGTTTGGGTCCTTTGCGAGCCCTTGGCATTTCCGAAGCGAAATCTGGCTGTTCAACACAGCTACCCCAAGGATCTCTTGACCATTATTCGAAATGGGGAAGCTGAAATTCGGGGCAATTGCACTTCTGTGCTCAGTTATTACGCTGCCAGCCATCAAGGCTTCTGAGACACCGCGTCCCCGAGGAGTGGGTCCGGAATGTGCGTGAACATTCATCATCCATCCCGATTTCTACAAGCTGTATTGGAATCCAAAGCTAACGAACTTAACCAGTTGCGAAGTTTTATAAGGGGCAGGATATCTTCGAGTGCATATCAAACCCCTCGATCCGACTCTCCATTTCCCGGATCAATGACGATTACTGCGATTGTCCTGATGGCTCTGACGAACCTGGGACCTCAGCATGCACATACATCTCCCCACTTTCTCCCCCATCTCCGTCCGAGGTGACAGCCGGTGTTTTCAACGAAACCTTGGCCCTACCGGGATACTATTGCAAAAATAAAGGGCATATGCCCAGCTATATACCATTTACGACTGTCAACGACGGCGTGTGCGATTATGACCTTTGTTGCGATGGTAGTGATGAATGGGAAGGTGTCGGAGGAATAAAATGTGAGGATCGCTGCGCGAAAATTGGCAAGGAATGGAAGAAGCAGGATGAGCTGAGGCAAAAGTCGTTGGGCGCTGCAAATAAGAGGAGGAAAGAGCTGGTCTCGGATGCGGCGAAGTTGAGGAAAGAAGTCGAGGATAGAATACAGACACTTGGCACGCAAATTGAAGGAGCGCAGATGAAGGTGGTGAATTTGGAGAAGGAGTTGGCCGATGTCGAGAGGCGGGAGAGGGGGAAAGTTATCAAGGGACCTGGGAAAGGTGGCAAAATTACTGTCCTAAGTTCTTTGGCGAAAGAAAGGATTACCGAACTGGTAGAGAATTTGGCACGAGTACGGTCTGAGCGTGATGTTGCGCGAGCACGAATTCAAGAGCTAGAGGGTATTTTGACGACATTCAAAGAGGAATACAATCCTAACTTCAACGACGAAGGGGTCAAGAGGGCCGTCAAGGCATGGGAAGACTATGCTGCTCGGGACAAGGGGTCAGATTCAGATCCTGCACATGATAGGGACCTTGATGAAATGCTCAAGTCAGATGCTGAAAATGGCCTCAACTGGGAAGAATTCGAGAGCACGGAGAACAACGACGTTGAAGTCTGTAAGTTGTATTCTATGTACATTTCAAGCTTCAGTGGCATTAAACATATTACAGTGTATCAATTCGAAGAATACCTTCCTAAGCCTTTGCGGGACTGGCTCGATCAAAAGCTGCGTGACCTTCGAATTATGCTTATCGAAAATGGAATCCTCGCTTCTCCACACACAGATACGTCAGATTCTAAATTGGTCATAGAGGCCCGTCAGCAACTGACCGCAGCCCAAAAGGAGCTTGAAGATGATCGCAATGAGCTCAGGTCACACAAAGAGGATCTGGAGAAAGATTATGGTCCTGATGAAGTCTTCCGTGCCCTCAAGGGCCAATGCGTAGAAAAGCAATCCGGTGAATATACTTATGAGTTCTGCTGGATGGATAAAACCACTCAAAAATCTAATAAAGGCGGCGGGCACACTAATATGGGCAATTTTGCACGCATTGACGAGATCACTGTGGATGAAGACCTCCCCCCTGATGGCAAGGGACTTGGATCGGGCGAGCGTTACGCATTGAAATATGAAAACGGACAGCACTGTTGGAACGGACCAAACCGTAGCACTCAAGTCATCTTGGCATGTGCAGAGAAGGATGAAATCTGGAAGATTGTGGAAGAGGAGAAATGCGTATATAGAATGGAGGTTGGCACTCCGGCTGTCTGCCAGGCGGCAGGCGGCAATAATAGAGCGTCGGCAAAGGATGAATTGTAAGAATGTAGTTAGATCTGTTTAATCGAGAGATCTGCGATAGCAGCTGGTATGCCGTTCGAGTGAACACCAATCTGTGCAAACGTAAACGCGCTGAAGTTCCAAGGCTCGGTTCAAGTCGAAGCCGCGGCACGGATGAATCTGAGGGCTCCCCGTCTGGGGAACCTCGGCGATTCCGGTATGTTGACGATTAGTTTCATTTCTCAGTGTGGCAGGACGTAACTTTTGTAAGAAGAGCGGTACCGTGGAGCAATATATTTCGCCATTTGTTCAGGGGTTGCTTGACGAAGTGAAAGCGACTATGATATTTGCCTGGTAAAATAACGGTTTGAACGAGTCCTGACCGGGAAAGAATTGTGTATTCATGCTTACATGCTATATCAGTAAGTCTTTAAACATGAAACCACCAGGATTTTAGACACATCGACGTTGGCCCGGCTACCGGGCACACGAGAGACGAGCGTCCCCTTTCAGAAAAGCTTTCGCGATAGTCAAACGCATGATATTAACGCATTTTTGGAACGATATGACGCCGTGGCGCACCATGCCGCAATTGTAGGCGAAAGTGGCAATCCTGAAGCAATTTCCAAGGGGTTTCGGAACACATTCCATCTCCCTACATTGATCGTCGGTCCCATAGACTTCTCTTCATTAACTCATAAGGCTATGGAAACCAATATTATCTTCTTTTTGTCGTGGTTCCTTTTCTCGTGATTCCTATCTTGGCCATATCGGCCCTCCTTGCCCGATGTAAATGGCACTAGACAGAAGCCTGCCAATAAAGCTCTCCCCACAATCATATCAAGAGTGGCGGCCTTTTCGGACTTTGAAGACAGTAATTGGTAGGCTGGGCCAGTCGAGACTGCCGATCTGCACACCAGCCGTTGTTTTGTTATGTCCACAGGTTTCTTTTTGATCATTCGTCAAAAGACCAAACCCTTCGTTTGGCTGAGGCGTATATCTGAAGCAGCCTCTGCCATGACCCATCCCCTTTCCAACTGCTTTACCCCTCACTCTGGCTTGGGGGGAGTCTGCGATGTGATTAGACATGTCGCATGCAGTGTTGCCACACGTAAGCGGCTCCTGTGCGCTTGGGCAGCCTCGTTGGCGAAAGATGAAACGGAGGCATGACCACAAGCAATGTCGACATCCTTCGTTGGACTAAGACACCAGTCGTGTAGCAGAGTACCAAGCAAAGGGACGTCGATCGTGGAGGCTCTTTGTGGCGACGCACAAAGAGCAGCGTAGAGTGATCCATGCTAGTCGCAGCTTCAAGTGATCTCGGGATGCTGCGTGGGGTTTCTGGCAAGACCGCGAGGGCCGCGTGGCTGTTGCGGGCTTGAGTAGGCTGGGGAAGCTTGTCCTAAGGGAGCACGCCAAGCCTAGCCATACGGCCGTTGATTGGCATCGGTTGGGGGACGAGCCTTGCACTTCGCTTTTATGCACGTTGCTAGATATGCCGGCGTTTGGATGGAATTATGGAAGACTCTCTCCCACGTTCTCACAGGCCCCTTTCGAGTTAACCGCCCGCACAGCCAGCACACTTGAGTTCTCGAATAATCGCACAGGAATGCTGACGGCGGCGGACAAAAGACGCATGGGCTGTCGCTGATGAAGTTAGTTTTCCTGTTGTGCAGACTCTTTCTCCCCAACGGTTCGGAGCAGTAAGCCGTAGATGATCGGGCAGCTGCCAGCCGGCTGAGGCGCCTGCCGGAGCGTTTCCGCAGATTGTTGCTGCGTGCCTCTGGGAGTCTTTTATCGCTTGGACGCTGGGAGACTTGTACCTTTCTCTACCCCAGGCTGTTAGAAGCAGAACTCCTGGCCATGGCGAGCTCGTGGCGAGTCGGTGATTCCTTGTCGGCGAGTGCAGCTTCAGGCACTGCCGGGTGTCGGTGAAGTCGGTCGAGTCTGGTACCTTGCATGCCAAGGCCTTCCGAGCTGCACGCTCTCTGCTAGCGCGGCAGCAACGGGGTTCGACGGCTGTTCGACGCGACCGAATTGGCTTGTTCCACGGCGTCCTCAGATTCCCAAGAGATCATCGTCCCGCCTCTGAGATCAGCTGCCGCGGGTCTTCAGCTGGCCTTTTTTTGGGTGTGATGAAGCGCCATGTGGTAATTTCCGGGACGTGGAAATTGTTCCCGGTCACCCAGGGACACCCTCGCTGTCAAGAGCCATTCCTCACGTGTTTCCCATAGTCCAAGCACCCCAGCACCCAAGCACCAGCACCCAGGCACCCCCAAGCATCGCTCTCCTTCTCTGGCTCGTTGGCCTGCACTAAGACCTTCATTCCTTCTCTTCCATTCACTGCATTGTCGCGCGCTGGCGTCAATTTTACCTCTCTCTCTCTCTCTCCACAGCCCACTACTCCCTACGCTCTTTCTAATTCACCTTTCCATTCGTCCAGCCAAATCTTTTTTAACGCACCGACCCCCGGACAGCAACTCTTGCTCCTCGATTTCGCCTTGGCCCAGGAATTTCCTTGTCGATACACCCTACCGCTGCACGTCCAGCGTCCGTTCATTCAACCTTGATTCCTCACCATATTCGATCACAAACCTTGTACCATACCTTCAATTCTCTTTGAATTGCTCGCACACGCCCTGCGCTTGCATGGAGACGGCATCCTACGCCTACAATCACCGCGCCACAAGCTGTCACAAATAGACAATATTCCCCGCGACTCATTTCGGAATATAATTGGGATTCTGCCAATCGTTTGTACGTTTCCCATATCTGCAACTCCTGGATGTTGGTAGGACCGTGAAGGGACTTGGCTGACCGCATACCTGAGTGAATTATGTACATTGCTGACCACTTGTCTCCCAATTATATAGAGCGTAACACGCATCTCCTTCGTACATTCACAGTTTGGTCCAAAATTATAAGTCGCCAAACTGGCTCGCAGAACAGTGGGATAATTTATTAGAAACGGGCAGCGGGAGCTCTATCGGATGAACGTTTGCTTCCGCACTTGCTGCCTTGACAACCCCTGCTCAAGTTGCTCATACAATTTGTACGTTCTCTCAACATAATATGAGCGAGTCGTTTGTCCCGCGGTCGCGCAAGAGCTCGATGCGCGGACGACCGCTTAGCCAAGTAACTTTAACTAACCTACATAAGGCGACAATGAATCGCTTCCTGACCAGGAAGAAAGAAAGGAATGCGCCCGACGATACGTCAGTCAACCCTCTCGCAACATCGGGTACAAAGAAGGCAAAAAAATGGAAGAAAGGACAGCCAGAACCAAAGGTCGAAATGGATCTCACGGCGGTTCTGCCCTCAACCGATAATTTCCGCACGAGCTTGATTATGCCTAACCTTTCCGCTCGGTTCAGCATGTTAAGAGAACAAGACGATCCGAACTCGAAGATAGGAAAAGCAAGCGACGATAGCGTTTTGCAACCAAAACGGCAGTCCCGTCTACATGACTTCAGTTTTGTCCCAGGCGGCCTTTCTGATATAGCCGAGGTTTCATCTATCAATGGCTCCATACGACCTCCGTTTGCGTTTGGACGACAAGACTCTATCGATGGCTATGGCACGGATGATGATTCCCAGAGTGGCAGTGTCATGAGCAGAGCAAGACCTGGCGAAGGAAATGTGCTGTTTGGTGGTCGTCAGAAAATATACAAAATTCCCGCATCTGGATCTTCGAAGAGCTTGGGTAGTGGTAATGGTATGGGCGGAAGAGCGCTTTACGACGATGATGTCGCAATGTCTGCTTTCCAGAAACTTCGCCAACAACGGGAGAAAGAAAGAGAAAAAGAGTTGAGCAGCCCGGAGAAAGACGAGAAGGCAGATGACATTAGACAGTCCGAACCATCAAGCCCAGTGAAAGACGTGTCTTATTCCCCGTCCCTTTCAGGATACAACCGGAGACGGGAGACATCCTCTTCAACAAATTCTGGTCCGTCAAATACCCGATCGTCCACTGCGGCCACATCTATTGCTTCTCAAGGCGCCAGCTCAGTCTCTGCTTCTTCGCCAGCAGTTCCAAGCGCACCATCTTCAATACCACCAACTACGGGACTCGACCGTTCTACTACGAAAGCGCGGAGACTTTATGACCAAGGCCTGGACCAACATATTCATGATCAACAGTCCTCAGCAATGAGCAGACTGAACTCGATTCAAAAGCAACGTGCTCCCACTGGGAGATCTACACCACCTTTCCTTTCCCAGGCTAAGAGCGCGACGAATCTCAACGATCGCTTTGCCCGTCCAGGAGCACAGTTTAGAGCGGGAAGCCCTACGCCCTCTGCCCCTATGAACAACTTTGGGTCAATCGGTACTGGGAAGGATTCGCAATCTTCCAGCTCAAGTCCAGTAATATCCCATCCTCAATCACCTCCCATGAGTCCATTAGGGAGTGATAGTGATGAGAACAATGCGCTTCAGTCTGCTCTACAGCCAAATGATCGAGGCAAAGCCACTGCGATGGGCGCATTCAACAAGCCGAAACAACAGTTTGATGAGCAACAATATGCGCAACGCCTTAAGCAAATGCAACAGGGTAGGCAAGCTTCGCCGCCGAGGCCTGGCAGGCCGGCGAAACCAACCTTGCGAGAGCGAGCCGAGCTGGAACAACGAAAACGTGCAGAGTTTGGTGCATCCGATCTTTTGAGGTCCGCCCCGGTAGAAAAGAAAGAAGCCCCATCAGCGTTTTCTGTCTTTCAAAATGCCGCCAATCAAATGAGGACTGGGCCTACCCAGAGCCCTCGGCAGCAGCAGCCAGTGCCAGAGCGGCGTACCACGTTCTTCGCTTCCCCTGGTGATAGTAGTGAAGAGGAAGTTGCTCACAAGACACAGCCTATGAAGCTCTCCGAATTGGATCGTCGGCTTCAGGGGATTCAGCCTCCAGCGCCGCTAACAACCCGGCCTGCTCCTCCTATCCTTGAGCATCCTGCTCTACGGTCTCGCAACAACTCTCAACTAGAGAAGGCCAATGACCACACCATACTGCAGAGCCGCCCATCTACCGATACGGTTCCCCAGATTTCAGAGAATCGATCTTCATTGGGAACCGTTGTCAAGTCTGACACAGATGTTGATTCTCCAACTCTTGGCCCCAACAATAGTGGACTCAGCGGTCTTGTCAGACAACATCTTCGCAACCCTAGCTCAGTATCCTCTATGTGTGGAGATGCTCCCGTAGCTCCCTTGGCTCTTCGAACACAGGATGTTGGGCTCCGCCGTGGGCAACCAAATTCTGAGGCTGACACTCCTGCGCATTCAAGCTATAGCCATTCTAACCCCTGGGATCTTGAGGATTTTGACGGTGCATACTATGGAGAAGCTGATAGCATAAGCTCGACCAGTCCAACAGACTCGCACAAGCCAAAGGCCCGCTCGTCGAACGCCGGGATTCTCGCTACCAATGGCGAATATCCTAATCCGGGCGGCTCTGAAGACTCTAACACTCCCCACTGGGAGCAAGAACTGAAGAAAAAGCACACTCGAGGGGCCAGCACCGAAACGCAACAGGAGCGGGAAGCATTTGCGAACGAGCTTGCTCAGCGTCAACGAGCAATCCAGGAGAGTCTTAGGAATAAAGTTGACTCGGATAATAGTCGGTCAGCCAGCCCAGCACCTGCGGTAGGGAGCCTCAAGAATGCGTTGGGAATGCTGCGATCCAAGTCAAGTCGAGACTCCATGGCCACGGGAAACAACAAGCAAGATCCTGCACCTAAAGCTTTAAAGATGTTGGGTTTGGGTGGACTGTCGGCTAGTACAAGCACTACGTCACTTGCAGGATCCAGTGAGAGGTTTTATGCGAACGATTACTGGAGGTCAGAAGAAGACAGGGTTGGCCAGCGCGGACCGGCATCGCGGCCGAAGCCGTCACGAGTTCCACAGCAAAGTGAACAAGACGCACGGCGAGAACTAGAACAGCGTTTGCAGCGCAGTGCCAGTGAGGAGAACAGCCGTGATCCTAGATCTACCAAGGGTCGTTCACCACCTGCATCCAGCAGGAGCTCAACGCGGAATCGTTCAAGCTCCGAGGTATCAGCTGGCCGCTCGAGGAGCCGGACAGGACGGTATCGGGATGACTTGGAGAAGGCAATGGTCGAGGGAACAGGATCCAGTGCCAGCGTCTATTCCAGCATGTCACCATCGATTCCTCAGCATATGACATCGTCCACCCGCGCATCCCCGTCTCCTGAGTTCTCGCAAGATTCGGCGGCTGCTCCCCAACAAGGAAGACTTCGGAGTAACAGTAGGTCAACAGCAGCTAATTACTTCGATCAGAAGTCCCTTCATCCTCTACAAGTAGGCCATAGCCCGATGCTGGGTTCGTCTCCTCGACTATCTCCTGCAGCCAACAGTCCGACGCCTGGTTTGTCGCCAGGATTGTCTCCAGGCTTGCCACTGTCACCTCGTCCACCTCCTGGGCCCGTAAGCTCTGGTGTCAACTCTTTCCGTCCATCACCGTCTCCTACGCCGTTCTCGGCCAACTCGACACCGCCAATTTCGGCTTCCACCACGCCAGTTGCTTCATCTTTCGGCTCTAACGGTACGATGCCGTCAAGCAGAGTTGTTTCACATCGTAAGAAATCGATACAGAAGTCGGACATCTCCGAGCCGGTCTTCATCTCTGCGACATCGGTGATGGATACGATCGACCTTCCAACTGGGGCTTCTCTTAGGAGTGGCTTAGAACAACCTCCACCCGTTCCTCCCCTTAACCCCATGAGGCGTCGCTTCGGGTTTGGCCGCTCCGAAGCCCACGACACAGCTGTCCAGCCCCCGCAACCTCCATTCGCGGAACCATACAGGACAGCTTCGGCTGATGAGACCGACAATCGTCCCCGCCAAACACGACATAAACTGCGCAAGTCTATGAGCGAAGGACGAAGCCTTCACGCAAAAGCAAACCTCCAAGCTCCGGTGATATCAAACCCAGCTATGCCACCGCACCCCTTTGGCGGCGCGAATGGATCGCCACCACATCCCATCGCCGATGGGGCGATGTTTTGAAGCAACAAAGTTGCACTTTTTTTCCTTTCTGTTACATACTTAAGACCGTACACGAAGTATTTCGCCTTCGAATTGGGTTTGGAGTTTCATTTCTTGATGTTTTGGCGTGTGGGTAACAAAAGCAGTACAAGAATTCTACGATTTATTTTCCCTTACGATATCGTTGTTTTCTGCTTCTACCTTTTCTTTTTTAAACACGTTGTAGCGTCGCATTTGCACAATACCTAGCTTCGGCTGCTGCCTCTGTTGTTGGACGTTGTCCTTGAGCCACTCTACTTTCTTCCACATATCTGTGGCTGCATTTTGCGATATACTTTTGTCTTATTTGTGGGGTCCCGGAGGGTAGTGGGTAACAGGACACGGAGTGGGCTGGAGTAGATGGGTTACGGTTACCTTTTTTTTTTCCCCTTGCTTGGTGGTCATGCTCGAACACACCTGGCATATAGCGGGTCTGTATGTTATTTTGTGCTTCTCCGGGAGTGTGGTGCACGCTGTCTCGTCTGTCACCACGCCTATGTGGAACGGGCGGTTTGCTCAGGTCGGGTGGCGGCATATTGGAAGGGGGTGACTCTGGGCAAGAATGAATTGGCATTGTACTACTATGCAAACTAGTTGTAAAGAACGGCAACTTGTAAAACGGTATATGCATCTCTCACTGCATGGGACTCGGTGATGCGTCATATTGCTTTAACTTTTAAAGTGAGACGCTGATATGCACAGCAGTGGAGTAGGATTGCAGCGTTGATACGCCGGATTGACGCATTACTGCATCGCTTAACGTTTCCCGCAGCCGGAGCTGACTCTTGGCTCTTCGCAGCTAGGCACGAGTCAAGTGCGAGAGCAGTCTTTCTTGGAGCACCGCGGCTGTGCGATTGGGAGGTTGCAATCACGAATACGCGGGTAGCACACGCACCCAGCCAACGGGGTGCCTAAACGTGCAGCCAATATCTCCACCGGCGGGCTGGGCGTTGGGTGCGGCGGCCAACCAAAAGAGGGCGCCTTAAAGGCCCGACAAGCTGCATGCCCCTGGCAGCCCCGGCAGGCAAAAGCAGGTTGATGCCCCTGATCTGCGCGACAAGAAAGAGGCGGCATGATAGGTCTGACCCCGCGAGTCGGGTTTTAGCTTTGTGCTTTTTCTGGCGCGTGCGGATCGCCCCCTGCCGCTCTGCATGACTTTGTGGAAAGTTTATGACGGCTGGTTACGAGCCTTTGGCTGAGAAAGATGCATCAATCATCTGCTTGCGGCTCCCCTAAAGTGAGCATCTGCTGAGTGATCCAGTCGTCGAGTGAGAGACAACGGGTATTTTTTGGTTTCACCCTTTCCGTCCTTACTATTTCTCTACTTTGACGCTAGTTCTGCTACGAAGAAAGATGCTTCCGGCTTCAAACACTTCTCACTTTCTTTGTCCACTGCCACAGCCCCAACCTTGATAATTGCTTTTCACCACCCTATTCTCTCTCTGATTGCTCTGTCCACCCGCGTATACTGTCAATTGACCCTTTATCGTTCGTTCCAACCTGATTCTCTATCTCAATTGAAAGCCTACTCTTCTATATATCAAAATGAAGTTCACCACCTCCATCGTCGCATTCTGCGCTGCTTTCGCTGCTGTCAGCGCTCAAGACGTGAGCGGCTTGCCATCATGCTCTGTACGTCATTAATTCTCCTCTAATCGGAAATTTTTGAAAGAGATCGTCCTCCATGGCGCAGCCAATTCCGCACGCCCCCAATGCCATAAACAAATCCATCTTGCAGAAGATGCATCAGAGCAGTGAGACAGGAGCTGACTGTGTTGACTGCATTACAGCTTGCTTGTTTCGCAGCCGCCATCCAAGACTCGGGCTGCTCCTCTAGCGATACCGTCTGCCAGTGCACGACGGGTAAAGATAAGATCACCACCTCAGTCACACCGTGCATCTCTAAGTCGTGCTCAGCCGACGATGCTGCTAGTACGTGCTCTTTTCTTCTTTTCTGTCTCAATACAGTAGCCAGCTGCACTCTACCTAAAGCTTCCAATTGGACCCGCCGTACCTGTATGTCCAGTTATCTTTTTGACGCATCTCGACCCGATGCCACTCCCTCCCGGACAACCTCCCACTCGCCCCGCTTTCCTCGACCTCTCAACTCACTCTAACCGCCATCTCTAACTTCCCAACAGAGGTTCTTTCGGCCGGCAATGCCATCTGCGCCTCAGCTCTCAGCTCCGCCTCTACAGGCGGAACCACCGCGACAGTGAGCGGCGCCGCTGCCTCCGGAGCTGCCTCCACCGCCACTATCACTTCCCCTGCGTCCTCTGGGACCGGTGTCGCGGCGGCCCAGACCACCAACGCCGCTGCCGATGTCAAGGGCAAGATGGTGGGTGTTGGTGCCGCTGTTGTGGGTCTCGTCGTTGCCGTTCTGGCCATTTAAGCGGGACATGGAGTGGAATGGCTGTTGAGTGAATTCTGGAATTGTACTAGTATGGACGTCTTCGGGAGGGAAAGACTGGACAGCCAATGGTAGCTATCAGTTTTCGGACGGTAGACAAAAAGGGTGTTTAAATTCTACGCGGCCAGAAAAAAACCAGTCTGTAGCACAAGGTAGCTTGTACGGTGTTTCTCTTCTAGGCATGCTTTTGTTTCGGTTCTTTAAGGTGGATACGGCTCGGGCAGAGCCTTTGGCGAGGATAGTTCAGGTGTCTTCTCTCTCGATTTTGCGTCTTGTAATGCTCGCTTGAGTTCTTCAATTAGTAAATTGGGCTGGAACCAAAGCTTAGGAAGTCCCCATGGCGTCCTTCCACTTCCCAGACCATGCCGTGAACTCATCGTCCTTCCCATCCCAGTTCTGCTTAACGATTGTAGCAGCTTTAACAGCATCATCGCAGCATTTCTTCAGCAACACCTTTGCCTCGTCGCCGTCGAGATCATAGAACGCGCTCGCGAGCTCATCCACCGACTCGGGGATAGATTTCAGCAGCGCCATGAGCTCATCCAGCGTCTGCACGCGCTGAGCAGCAGCAGCCGCGGCAGCATCCGCATCGCCATCCTTCGACGACGGCGCCGA
>Ga0307515_10008572_pt1 | contig 19905 bp, 7 predicted proteins | sample 17_EM_MG_FD_194513 | JGI IMG/M metagenome (GOLD analysis project Ga0307515, IMG submission 194513) | Populus trichocarpa ectomycorrhiza microbial communities from riparian zone in the Pacific Northwest, United States - 17_EM | ecosystem: Host-associated > Plants > Roots > Unclassified | place... | reverse complement strand
GATTAATTTTTTTTTAAAAAAAAATCAATCACACAAAAGAATCAAAGAGAAAAAAAAAAAACATTAATTAAAAGCCAAAAAAAGTGCAAGTCTACCCGGGTTAACCAATTAAACATACATGTCAGGTCATGAGATCATGACAACCCTTTAAAAGAAAAACAAAGAAAACCATGAATTCTATTTAAAAAAAAATAAATGCTGGGTAATGAGATAAAAAAACAAGTAAAAACAAATGATGTGAACCCATGTTAGCTTATAAAACCCATGACTTAGGTCATTTGATCGGAAGCACCAAACTTTGAAAAACCACGAAGCCCAAATTTCAATAAATCAAATGTCAAAGTATGAAATTGAAAAAAAATTCAAAAGAAAAAAAATAGCAATTAAAAGAATGAAGATCATTTAAAAAAAAAACAAATATGAAAATGGATAATTTTGGATTGAAATGCTAAATTAAAAAGAAAAATCAATTCTACAAAGAATTAAAAGAAGAAATAACCAAAAGAATGAGGATTAAGTTTTAAAAAATAAAAATTAAAAATCTTGATTAAAGGATGAAAATGAAAACAATAGAAAGTTTATAAAAGTGGAAAGAAAAAAATGAAGAAAAAAAAAGGAATCAGGGCTAAATTTTAAAAAATAAAAAATTTAGATTGAAAGATAAAATTAAAAACAAATAAAAAACTTACAAAATGACCAAGGATAAAAATTACAAATCAAAAGATTGAGAATTAATACTTAAATATCCCCAACTAAGAGGACTGCCCTAAAATTTTAAATGTCATGCATGAATTTCGAGGGAGGAGAGGGAAGAAGGGAAAAAAAAGGTCACTGGCTCCAAACTTGGCGACCTTTGGCCACATGCACCGCCTCCCCAAGGAGGTGACACCAAGACGAATCAAACACTACTGTGAAATGCGGTGTTTGACCACTATGCAACCTCGCATAAACCGCCTAAAGGGCGCGAGGACCACCACGTGCTGACGCACAATGTTTTCTATAATAATTTTTGTATATATTAAATTAGATAATTGTCTCTAAACCAACCCGATAATTACAAAAACACCTGAGCTCAATTACAAAATTCCCCTGAATGTAAGGTATAGAAATTCCACTCCCAAGGGCATGTAAGTTAATTTATTGTTCATTAAAATTATAAAAGACTAAAACACCCTTGAACATAAGCTTTTAAAAAATTTGAATCTAAAGGTACAAGGGTCTTTTCATTATGTATTATAAGAAGAAGAAAAAAAGACATAATCACCCCTATAAATTTTGGAATGCCAAATAGGTCATTGTGAAATTACTTAATTACCCTCAATAGAATGATTTCTTGGTTTTTTCTAAGGGAAAAATAGGTATTTCCCACTAATGTCTGAAAATGCCACCGATTCCTTCTGGTTTTTTTTTTTTCACTTTGGTCCCTATCTTTTAATCTCGCCCTCCCCTAACAAATTAGCATAAATTGGCCTATAATTTGGTCCAATAAAGGCTAAATTAATAATAAAAAATGAAAAAGAAGTCACTATGAATAGTCTATCCACAATGCCTTATGAAGGGATCCGTAGTGTATAATGAACAGTGGATTCCCCACACGTTTTAAATATACCAATAATAGTTGTAAATTCTCAAGTGTATATTGAGTTGTATTTTTATTGTCTTCATTATTTCAAAAGTATTCCTTGTTGAAGTCAAATCTTACATTTTGTCATAAGACATATTGAGACGAACTACATGGAAAAAAAGTAAAAATATAAAAAAGGGTCATCACTTAGTTTTATAATAACTAGAAACCCTAGCTAATCTTTCAAAGATTCTTGGATAATGAACTAGTTATGTAATAAGAAAGATAACAATTATCTTGTACATTATATCTAAGGTAAGTTGAATTGTTATTTGTTTTTAACAATAAATGTGTTTATTGTGCTTTCATGCCAAGAGTTTACCTAAACTAGTATATGTGTGTTTGTTATTAAAGGTAAAAAATATGATGACCTAAGGTAGTGATTTGGGACTTGAGTCTAATAACAAAGGCTCTATCCTCACTACAAAAATACGAGCGTTAGAACGACGAGGATGGTGATCAAATGATAGGCATAAATCTGTTCAAGATTATATTGATTAAAACAGGTCTAAAGGCGACTCACACCACTCACACTCAATGGGCCTATATAGGATAACACTAGCTCATCCCAAATCCGTTTGCACCATCAAGAAAAGGTGTCCTAAAAAAATACCACAAGAATAAATTCATACACATCAACATAAACATAGAAAAGTCAAATAACAAATGAATATTTACAATTAAAATTTAATGTTAAGATTTTTCACAAATATTTACATTTTATAAATTTTAAAACAATATTGTCACTATGGGTGACTCTGTTTCTTGAAAGTGATTAACTAGGTAGTTGAAAGCTTAGCTCGAAAGTGTATTGTCGAAGGCACCCTCGAACGTATAAGTTCAGATTCAAAAAAAGTTGAAAAGAAACTTATTTATTATTTTTCTTCAAAACAAAATTACAAGAAAGAACACAAAAAATGATACCTTGAAAATATTTTCTAATCTCATCCTATTTATGGCAGATGTACCTCGATGATGGTACATCTACCATAGATAGGATCAACGCATAATAAAATGGCAAGAAAAGAAATTTTGAAAAATATTTTAATCGCAATAATGTAATATATTATTCAATTTTATTATAGACTAATTTCACCCTATAATACTTCCTGATGACACTACATATGCCATATGTAATTTGAAAATATTTTAACGTATGTATTAAGTAATTTTATTATTGTCTGATCTCACCCTATGACATTGCTCGATGACGGCACATCTTCCATAAGTAGAGGATTTGATAATATTATAACGTATTAAGTGATGAATTTCTTTTTGCTTATTGACCACACCCTATGGTGGTACATGTTTTATACGTAGAGATCAGTACTCACAACAAACAAACACACATCAACACATCATTCACACATATCAATCAATATCAAGAACAAACCATTACGTCTTGGATAAACCTATCTAATCCTTCTAACCCCATCATGAGGTATTGATTATGAGCTTGTTCCACCATAAAAATAAATTTCTTGGCAACATCATACCCCTGAAGTTGTCACACAATGGTGTGGACTCCTAACACTTTAAATATCGCAAACATTCATAATAATATATAATCAATCTCAAAACCACCACAATAATCAATATTTCATCATAACAATTCAAAAAATGTTCAAATTTTTATTTATGTTTTGAGATCAATCTTCTAGAGTGGTAGAGGTAGACCAAAAGCAACTACAATAGTAGAAGGTAGTTATGGCGCATTAGCTACACATGTTGGCGGTGGTAGTCATTGTTGGCATGTCATTTCACACATTGATAAGGTTGGGAGGCACATGAATCACTCCACCAAGTGTGCTTCTTCTTCCCCTTCCTTTCTACGCTGATGATGAGCTTCACTACCCTTTATGGAAAGAGGTTGGGGCACTTAAAGTTTTGGTCATTTTCTGTCTCTACTAGTTTGGCATCTTTCTCATGGTTTCTCTCTCTTTTTAGGTGGTTATTGCTGATGGCATCAAATGTGAAGGATCTTGTGGGCTATGCATAATGTTAATTGTCGAGGGGTGGTTGTCCATAGTTTTTTCTTTTTCTTTTTCCTTCTCCCTTCTCCTTCATCTCTCTTGGTATGTTTCTCTCTCTTAGGGAATAGATGTCGACTATTAAAGAAGATGCTGCATGATCAATGGTCCATGACTGCTTGTGGCATGGTGGTTGGTCGACCAGTTTGGTTGAGAAAGAGAAAAGAGAAGATGAGTGGTGATGGCTTCTTTCTCTTCTTTGTTTTTTTTTTCTTTTCTTTCTTTTTTTTTTCTATCTTTTCTCTACACCTTTTTCACTCTTTGTTTTTTATTTTATTTTTTTCTTAACCCATCGTTTTCCTTAAAAAAAATTTGCCCTTCCTTTTTCTCTCTCCAAAAATCTCTCCTTTACAATTTTCACTCACCTATTTATACTACCTAATATCCCTTTTTTCATTCTTCATTGTCTCTTAGCCTATCATCTTACATTGCTTGCTTGGGTAATGGAATTGAAATGTTTATATTAGTCTCTCATTCCTTTCTCAATTACCACTATGCTCACAAAACTTTTTTGATTTTAAAAAAATTGTAAACATACATACAATAAGTGAAAAGGTTAAAAATTATAAAATTATTGAAAATTGAACAAATTGTGTCAAAAATGTATTTTTGAGAACTTTTTGTTTTTTTAGTTTGTATTTTTAAAAACAAGGTGTCAAAATTGAGTTATAAAATATAACATTTCATCTAGATTTCTGATAATCCACTAATATAAAATATGAAATATAACATTATTTATTGCACCACGATTGATCTCAATTAAGCATTGATCCCAGGGGATGTACGTAGGATGGTAAAAGTAGCTCCTATGAGTTTAAAATATGGCTTTGACCCCTTCAAAGGTGTAGCTATTCATCTCATATAGCACTAAGTTTTTACACTCGGTTAAAGTTGGTTTTGATATAGTTTTGTCCCACTTCAAGCTAGGGATAGGGCTCTTTACTCAACCTTTACAATTGCATGGCTTATGAGTGTAGTACTGACTTGAGCTTATTATTATAATCGTCGCTCAAAATAATTTTTTTTTGTTATACATGGAATCTTAAATCATGTCTTATATCTCATTTATATTTCTCATAACTTATAACTAATGTGAGATATAAAGCATCATAATTTTATTAGTAACTTGTCTCAAGTTTTAAAATAGAGTATCATCATTTTTTATATATACTCTGAAGGCATGAACAATTTTGTTTAGTACTCTTAGAATAAGTTTTACTTGCGCACATTTGAGTCCGGTTTGCATGACTACTAAAAAAAATAAACTAAATTATGTTTGATAAAAATGACAAAAAACAATTTTTTTAAAAGAAAGAAGACAATATAAGTTATAATTAATAAATCAAAAATTTTAATTTTAATATTTGATAAAATAAGATTTTGACTCAATCATATAACAAGCATAAGCATAGGTTACCATGTCAATTGAACCATCCTAATTCTTAAGCCACCTAAGATATTTCCTGCCCTATACCCAAGTCTTTCACCCACGACCATAAAAGAGGCCTTGGTCTCCGTTTAACACCTGACCACTTTGGATCATAAGGATTTCCTCTGCTATTTGACCATCTTGGGGAACTCAATCCCACCATAATAATCCCAAGTTTAATGCACCTCACTTAACCTTTAGATCACTCTCTATCAATTGATCTAATTTCAATTTTGAACCATCCAATTTTGACCCATCTTTACATACTTGTTTTTTTTTTTAATTGTAATACTTTCACATGCATCACTATAGAAACATATTTTTCTTTTACTGAAAAAGTAGGAAGGTAAAGGACTATCATTTCCATATTACATATTACATTTATTGAATATGATTGAGTTTGAATCGAAGATTAATAAGTGACATCGTGTTATTTTAAAACACAACGATTTGAGTTGTGATACCAAATTAATTTCTAACGTAAAAAAAAGTAATGGAGCTGTGAATATGTTTCCAATATCATAATTTTTTAATTGGAAAATGAAAAGATAATGTTTATATTTAATAAAAATAAATCAAAAAATATATGAACTGATAGATAAATAAATTAAAAGTTGTTAGCGTTAATTAAAGACTAAAACAAAAAACCGATCTTTCTTGTAAGAAGCAAAAGATGGATGTATAAGCCAATATTTTACTTTGGGATGTCTTTTTACTTTATATATTTTCTTTATTTATTTTATAAGTTAATTATGGTCGCTACACAAATGATTTTTGTTTTTATAAATATATTATGTAAATACAATATATTTATATAAAAATTAAGACAAAAGAAATATAAAGATAAATTATAATAATCTTTTTGAAGTATTATAAAATTATAAAAACAATTCAAAAGATTAATTACTATTTAACAATAAATAAATTGAATAATTTAAAAAATAAAAGAGGGTATTAATTAAAATTTTACTTTAAAAGATTAATGAGAATTAAAAGAGAAGGGGAGAGAAATGAAAAGGCCTAGGCATGTCTAGTTTTTTTTTTTCCAGAGCGAACGACGTGTCATTCGATCTAGTGTTCTTTTATTTTATATTAATAGGTGACGTTTCATCCACCTTGGTAGACGATGTGTCATCTACTAGAGCATTTTTCCGATCATGTCTAGAAATCAAAAAATTGAGATCCGAGTTTTGGATCCAAAAAACATAGTTTTCAAATTGTTTTCACTCGAAAACATCTCAAAGACATCCTAAAAACCTTTATAAAGACATTTTCAACCCTAAGACACCCTTTTATAAATTTGAAAACCCAAAATCAAATCGAATAAAAACAAAATTCACGACTCCCGGTCTAATTATTTTGACATGTTTAAATGGAAAAGTCACCTTTATTAGGCCTTCTCTAAGAGAAACCTAATGACACAAAATTTGACCTTTTGTGACTATAATATGGTTGGTTGAACTCTTTGTCACCCTTCTTCTTTTTATGCTTCTCTCTCCCCTCAGTATTCATGGATTGAAACATACCAAAAATAAAGTTTTTGGTTGAAACATAAAAACCTTAAATAACAAGGACCAAATATGTATAATTTGAAACCTCAGGGATGAAATTGAATTTTTTTGTGCTTTTTAAAAAAACAACCCTATTTTTTTACATTTTAGTTTTGATCCTTGTTTTTTTTTTTTTGTTATAACAATAACCTAAAATTTTATTTCATAAAATCAAACTTTAATTTAATATTAGAATATTTTATGACACATTGAATATGCGATAATATGCAAATTAAAATAAATCCCAACATATAAAACAATAACAACATAACTTGAAAGGATAAATCGATAAGAAAATAGAAATTCAAGGACCTAGAAGGAAATAATTGCTATGAATAGTAATGTGAACAATGAAACGTGAGGGGATGAGCAATTAATCTATAATAAAAGACAGATATGTTTTTGTTATATTGTATAATTTATGTCAAAAATTGGATATCCTTGATACTTTAAAAAACTACATAATAGTAAATAAAATTATAATGATATGAAATGAGAGATTTGTAATTAATTCTATTACATTACATGATTCTTTTCATAGCATTCCATGCATACTATTACATTGTATTAAACATTAAAATTAATATAAGGAATGTTAGTAAATCATACTAGATATTAAAAACAAAAAAATGGATATAGATAGTGAAATGATAGTGGGTGAACAATGCTAGCTATAGTAAAACACATATGTGTTTTACTTTATTTTACTAGCAATATTGTTGGACAATTTTTAGAATTAATTTTTTATTTAGTTATGTCATAACCCAATTTTAAGTCTCCTAAAATTCCTTTTATGAAAAAAAAAAATTTCTTCAAAAAATATTCATAAATTCAAAAAAAAATCCAAAAATATTTTGGGTCACAAATAAATGAGCTGCAATATGTCAAAACACCAATGGATAGTCATTTTGAAATATTATTGATGAAAATGGGTTAAAGATGGGCTTAATTGTGTAAATTGAAAGTTGAAAGACCTAAATGGACCAAATGACAAAGTTTGGGAATTCCATTCCAACAATGGGGGGCTAATTGAAGGAAACAATGATAATTTAGGATCAAATATAATAAAGATATTGAAGATTGGGATAGACTTGTAAAATAATTAAGTTCGGGGACTTAGTTAAGCTTTTGATAAAAGGCTTAATTAAAAGTAAGATTAAGTTTGAAAGTCAATTCAATCAAAATCGAAAGAACTAATTACATTTAAGAACTTAATTAAATTTTTAATGAGTTTAATTGACTTAATTAAGGACTTAATTGAAATGAAAATTTAGTTTGGAAACCTAATTCGGGTTAAGTTGCATGAACTGGAAGTTTTGGTGACCAATTTTGATTTTTAATAAGTTAATTAGTTGATTTAAGGGCTTAATTTCAAAGAAACGAAGTTTGAAGGCCAATTAAGGACTTAATTGAAGAAATTAAAAACCAAGGATCAAAGTGCAAGAGGCGCGTACATTCAGGGACCAAAATCAATTGCATCAGGGGTTAAATTGAAATAAATTAAAAGTTTAATGATGAATTGAGGATCAAATAATCTGGAAACAAAGGGTCAATTTATAAAAGGTGTGCAAATAAGAAGATTTCAATCCACATTGCGAGGGATGTAATTGCATGATATAAAAAGTTTTGTGTTAATTGAGGGTGTATGCATCAAAATTTAAAGTCCAGTGACTAAAACAAGCAACATGTCACTTTGGTTTTTAATAAAAAGAAGGGTGACATGTCATTCAACTACTTTTAATCTTCTTTTGTCAGTTGAGAAAACTGATTGAGAAGCCACTTTGGACAAACGAATGTAGCGTCTCTAACCACCTTAAGAGCTCTAATTGGCACCAAATGTTTGAGAAACACTTTATCTACAAAGATTAGTCATCTTTATCAAACTTTTATACCTTATTTATCTCAAAGAACTCGCCAATATATCGTCCCCACTCAACCTCCCCTGCCTTGACAAATTCAAGCTAATCGAAGGCCATTCTTCCGATCGATGAATGAGGAGTTCTAAACCTTTAAATCAAGCATGGTTTATTTCCAATGATAGATATGTCTCTTCTACATGTTTTAGATCGTTTAATGACACATTTACATCTCAATCTCCATGATTAATTCATCAAAATACTCTGCCCAGTCAACCTCATTGACTAAAAAAAGGATCACCTATAAAAGAGCCCACTTTTATTTTCTCCTGGTAAGGTTTATTGCACAAAGGGAAAAAAGAAAACCAAACACCATAACTTTCGAGGAAGGACTTTTCCATAACAACCTATCTTTGAAAAACCACCATACAAATTATGGGTGGTTTTATAACCTTCTGGTTTTGCTTCAGGTTATAAAAAGAAGTGGTTTTTCCATAGAAAAAAGGGGGGATCAAAAAGAAAAATATTCTATGAAAGAAAGAAAAACAGTAAGCAAAAGTGAGAAAAGGGAGAGAAAAGAAGAAAAGCAAAGTAACAAAGGTTAAAATGAGTTGGAAAGTAGACCAAGAACAACCAAAAGAAAAGACTGTATTTTGATCGAAAGGTATATCATTTACCCTTGATGAGATGATGTAGCTCAATAGGCACACCCTGCCTTAACTCCATTTAAATCTTTACTTGAATGCTTAATATTCATCCCCTATATTTTGATGAACAATGTGTAATTTTGATGTGTTTAATCATGTTTTGAAGTGTTATGCATGTTTTGATGAATATATGTTCAATATGGTAGTGAATGCATAACTTATGGTTTTAAGGTATAATAGATTGTTAATGTAAGGTTGATAGTTTGTTTCGATGATATCCAAGTCCATTTTGATGGTTATGATAGCCATGGTAAGCTTGGTTTGGTTTGATGGTTATGTATAGTATGTGATGATAAGCATGATTTGTCCCCAATGTCATAGTACTGAAGAAATTTTGAGTGCTCGTGTTTATCAAATATACAAGAACTCAGTGCCTAGTGTTATAATAATTAGGACCTATGATAGGACACCTAAGCCTATTGTTGGGAACATTAACATCGAACTAGTTATTAGCCCACAACCATTTCAAGTAGTAAGTAAGCGATATATGCAGTTAGTGTTATAGCATCTTATTTGCATCAAATGATTAAATTTACTATTAATGTTAAGTTGGTGACCATAAAGTCTACAAAGATCTAAGCAATGGTGAGAAATATAGCAATCCTATACATTAAAACTAAAAATTGTACGGACGAGAATCTACATGCATTCAAGGTTGTGAATGCAGATTTGGTGACTGAGAAAACCATATGTGGATGTTAATAAAAGGTTTAGGCTAGGGTTCAAGCCCAAAAAGAAAGACTTTGCAGTAGCAGCCGAGATCAAAAGAGAAAAAAAGGTTGCATAAATTGAAGGAAGGAATCCTAACAAGAGAATAATGGAGATTCTGTCTATCCAAGTGACATTTCTATGATCGACTTGCATGATGAAAACATGCGAAGAGCTGAAAAACCTAGAAGAAAAAATGGCTAGAGCAATAATTAATTATTTGGAAGAAGTCAAGGACCCTGAAAAGGATCATCCCAAGCTACAATTACCCTAGTTAACTGTTAACATACTAGAAGATAGTCTTATAAGAGGATTCATGAGAAAACTAGTTGAAGGAGAGGAGCTGAACAATTGGAAGGTTCAAGATGCCACAACTATTTTTAAGAAGTAATTTCATTTAAGTGTGCTTTTGTTAATGTGTTTAATTTAAGTTTACTTTTTATATATGGTGTTTGTCTTCTAAATATCATGTTTTACCTAGCTGATAAATGGCTCTGGATATCAACTTTAAGTCTTTTGTGTGTTTGAGCCACCTTTTTAGATTTAATGAGATCATACACTTTCTTTCATCTTTTGCCTTTGTTTATTTAGATTTCTCATGCGAATTGACCACTTGTGTAAAAACACTCTCTACTTTCAAGCAAATTAAAAGCGAATCTTTAATAAACACACAAACTTATTGTATTGAGAATAATTAACCTAACTTTGATAAAAACATAATTGCCATGAATGAGGAAGAACATGAAGAGGAAGATGTAACTGATTTTACTAAGCTAATTAAATAGTTTAAGAAAGCTCTAGAACTAGCAAAAAAAGAACTAGAATTAGTGAATGCAGGCACTGAGCAAGATAAGAAAGAGTTGAAAATTAGGATGTTAATTGTTGTTAAAGAAAAAGATGATTTGGTCACCTTATTAAAAGAGTATGTTGATCCATTTACTTGGTCATATGCTAACATGCTTGGGTTGTATACTAATATTATGGTACATGAGCTGCCTTTGATAGACCAATGCAAGCCTATCAAGCATAAATTTAGAAGAATGAGACTTGATATCCTGATTAAGGTAAAAGAAGGGGTGAAAGAAACAATGGGATGTCGGGTTCTTAGAAGTAGTCAAATACCCATAACGGGTATGTAACATAGTGGTTGTGCCTAAGAAAGGTAATAAAATTTGAGTGTGAGTGGATTTTAAAGATCTGAATAGAGTAAGGCCAAAAGATGACTTTTCTCTACCTCATATAGATGTGCTTATAGACAATGCCATAAAAAGCTCTATTTACACTTTTATGGATAACTTCTTGAGGTATAATAAAAAATGTCCAAAGAAGATAAGGAAAAGACTTCCTCCTTCATAACCTTATTAAGAGCGTTCTATTACAAAGTGATGTCCTTTTATTTGAAAAATGTTTGAGCCACATATTGACAAGTAATGATAACTCTCTTTCACGATATAATGCATAAAGAATTTGAAGTATATATAGATAATATAATTGCCAAGTCTCAGGTAGAAAAGGATCATATACATATTTTGAGGAAGCCATTCGAGAGGTTGAGAAAGTACAAATTAAACTTGAACCCCTGCAAAGTGCATATTTTGGGTAAAATCTAGGAAATTTTTTGGATTTATAGTAAGCAATAAAGGAATTGAAATAGATCTTGATAAAGTCAAAGTCATTCAAAAAATGTCAGCACCACACCCAAAATTGAGAGAAGTAAGAGGCTTTTTAGAGAGGTTAGATTGCATAGCCCGTTTTATCTTTCAATTGATGGCCACATGTGAACCAATTTTTAGGTTGTTGCGGAAAACGAATCTGGAGTTTGGAATGAGGATTGTGAAGAAGCCTTTGATAAGATCAAGCAATACATACTGAACCCACCTCTCTTAATACCACCAATTTATGGGAGGCCTCTTATCTTGTATGTAATAGTGAATGAGCAGTAATGGATTGTGTGTTAGGGAAGCATGATGAGATTAGAAGAAAAGAGCAGGCTATTTACTATGTCAGGAAGAAATTCATAGAGTACAAAGTCCGCTACAATATCATTGAAAAATTGTGTTGTGGCATAGTATAAAGTGTTACGAGGTTGTGTTAGTACTTGTTATACTATACCACTTGGTACATCTCCAAGATAGATCCTCTTAAGTATATATTTAAAAAACTATACTTGTCAAATTGGGTCACAAGGTGGTAAGTTTTGTTATCTGAATATGATATTGTCTACATGACCAAAAAGGCTATAAAAAAGAGTGAAATTGTTGATCACTTAGCTAATAATACCATTGAAGATTACAAAGCTCTAAACTTTAACTTTCTAGATGAAGATGTCATGGCATTTGAAAATGAAGAGGGGAATGATTGGTGGATAATGTACTTCAATGGAGGAGTGAATATATGTGGCCATAAAGTAGGGGCTGATATAATTCCCAAGATGATAATACTAATAACATAGTTGAGTATGAAGCATACACCCATGATTTGGAAATGGCATTGGAAATGAAAGTAAGAAAGATAAATGTATATGAGGATTAAATGTTGATAATCTATCAAGTGATGGGAAAATAAGAAGTACAAGAAGTAGAGTAGTAAATTCATGAAAGAATCTATAAGGATCATATTATACTAGACCAAATAGATGTCATAATGAGAAAAAGGTTAAGAAAGTATTGCAAGAAGTACATGAGGGAATTTATGTACATATGTAAGTGGACATATAATGAACAAACAGATACAAAAAGCTAAATATTTTTGGATGACCATTGAGAGAGACTACATGGATTATATAAGAAAATGTTATAAATACTAGATACAAAGAGACAAAATCAATACACCACCAGTTTATTTATTCAACATGGTATCACTTTAGCCTCTTACGATATGAGGAATAAATGTTATTATGCCTATTAATCCAAAAACTAGTAATAGGCACATATTCATCTTGCTAGCAATCAACTACTTTACCAAGTAGATCAAAGCTTGCTCATATGTCCATGTGACTTAGAAAGCCATCAAAATGATTTATTGAGAAAGATCTGATATGCTGATACAGCATACCTGAAAGAATAATAACAAATAATACTCAGAACTTAATGGAAAAATAATTGCCAATTTATGTGTTAAATGGAAAATCAAGCTTTCAAATTTATCCTCATATAGGTCAAAGATGAATGAGACTATAAAAGCTGCTGCTAAGAATATAACAAAATTATCTAGAAAATGGTGATCACTTACAAAGATGAGCACAAATAGCTCCTTTATGCTCTTCATGCCTACAGAATAGCTGTAAGGATGACAATTAGAGCCACACCTTATTCACTGGTATAAGAAATAAAGATAGTTATGCCTTTGGAAGTAGAAATTTAGTCTCTAAATGTCCATATGGAGTTAGATTTGAGATGGAGTTAGATTTGAAAGAAGCTGAATGGATAAAGATATGATATAAATAGTTAAACATGATCAATGAAAAGAGGTTAGGGATAATATGCCACCACCAATTATACCAAAGAAGAATAAAAAAAACACATGACATGAAAGTTTAGCCAAGAGATGTCAAAGAAGGTGATCGTATTGAGAAAGATTATGCCATTGTCGAATAAATATCATAGCAAATAGGCATCGAACTATGAAGGCCCTTATGTGGTAAAAAAAAGCATTTTCATATGAAGCATTGTCGTTGATCTATATGGATGAAAAGATGTAATTAGGCTTATAAATTGAGATTCTTTAAAGAAATATTTTGTATGATGTATCCATTCTTATTAATAAAGAAATGTTTTGGCCAAGAATTCTCTTCACGTATATTGTTCCTTTCTTTTATAAATAAAAATAACAACCAATAAAACACTTATTACAATATTCCATGATCTCACAAGCTCAAAAATCTATCAAAAGTCCATGTTGAAAAAAAATATATCTTCCTTAATGGCATTTTAGAAAGTTGAACTTGAACAAATTTTGATTTTAGAATTAATTTGATGTTTGCTCAAAACAACGTTTGATATCCTGCTCGTAGGATGAAGAACAAATTAATCAAGCAATTCTCATTTAGAGGTGACCTACAAACCTCAAATATAATAAGAGTTAAACCAAAAATCACATTTAACTTCACACTATGTCTTTTAAACCGTGTTTTAACTAAATGCATAATTGCATGTAGCCGATTCACTAATTAAGGATTCATAAAAATATAGTCCTATGTAAAAGTCTAAATTATTACACCGGACATGAATAAAGTTTATTGGTTCTAACTGTTTGTACTTGAAATAAAAAAATGTTATTTTTGTTATCCTTTTATATTCTAAAATTAATATATCCTTTGTGATACCAATTTGATTATGGATAAGTTTTTTTTTATAAGAAACTTTGACTAGGATCACACCTCAATATTGGAAGGCATATGGAAATTCAAAGATCAAAGACTGAGAATATGCTGTGAAAAAATTCAAAACCTAGAGAGCCCGGAAAACTCAAATACTAGGGGGCATATCTAAGTCAAGATTCATAAAGAAGGAAGAAATCAAAACAAATAAGGATAGCCCTCTAAAACAATAAGAAAGGGGAAGTAAAAGAAAACGATAAAAGAAAAGAAGTCTAAAAGACATAAAAGAAAAGAAAAGAAGTAGCTAACATTGATCTTAAGTCTATAAAACTCTGAAATACTCTTTGAGCTTTATAAATCATTTTCTTTCATAGCCAAGAGTCATACTCTGCATGTCATGCCTTAAAAAGCCCTTCAAATCAGGCAAACAAGCAACTTAGACTAATAAAGAACATTCTCAAAATGCAGAACACTTCATCATAATAGTCATGACATTGCAAACAAGTTACTCATTATTATTAATGCTAATAAAATGGGTGCTCAAAATGAGATAATTTTTTTAATAAAAAAAACCTCAAGTTTTTGCTCGAGTTTTTTATTTTAAAATCAATAAACAAAAGGTCACCTCACCATATACCTCCACCAATTTTAATTTCATCAACACAAGAAAATAAATCATTCCTATCCCAAAACAAAATCCCCAAGGAATTGCAAAATTCAAAAAAGTTAGATGTTTTAAACTAACATCAGAATAATTTATGTTTTAAAATAGAAAAGATCAAGAGTCTATAAGTTATTATGGATAGAGGTTATCTCACTTAAACCAAACCAAAAAAATAAAGAGGGATTTCAAAAACCATGTTTTCTTAAGCCATTGACAAAAGCACATTTCATAAGGAATAGACAAAATACAAAGGGGCAGTTTTAGTTATAAAAGCAATTTAATATCCCCATGATAGTTCAAAAAAAAAAAGACAAGGGGGTAACTTTATTCTAAACTCTTTCAAGCGATTAGTGTTATATATTTGGAGGCGCAAGATGATCTCCTCAAAACAATTTACGAGCAAGAAATTTTCATCCGAGAAATAGGTCACTAAAGGGATCATGGAAGTTGTGAAAAGACTTATAAGCCAACTAAGATAGGTTAGAAACCAAGTGATCAAGAGAGCTCAAAGAATTGAGAAGAAAAGGGGGCTATATTTAAATATAGGTAAAAATGAATGCATAAACATTATAAAATATTTTCAGGAATTTTATAAAGAAGATTCCTTGAAAGCAACTAAAAGGCTTCAACAAATATGAACCATCAGAAATGCAGTCCAAGTTGATCTTGAGATGACTAAAAGTCCAGCATAGACAATCCAAAGAAAATCATAAGGTGGATCACCTTAGAAAAGGAGGCTAAGGCATCTCTTTGGAAAAATCTAAGACACCGTTAAAAAAGCATCATCAATCGATCATCTTATTTATGAAGAATCCTAGATGTTTTTCATATTATGAGCAAGTCACTCGATTATAGACCATAGATGGGTCACCTAAACACAGACCATTCATGAAAAATCTTAGATATTTTTCACACCATGGGTAGGTCATTCAAATACAGTTCACGAGCAGGTCACCTGATAACATACCATAGGTAGGTTACTCGATCACAGACCACGAGCAAGCCACTAGATCATGGACCACAAATGGGTTACTCTAACATAGATCATTTATGAAAAATCCAAAATATTTTTCATACAATGGGCTAGCCGTCCGAAAAACAACACCATTTTGAGAATAAAGGGAAAACCCTTGATTTTTAAAATAAATGAGTACAACGATAACCACCTCTTGGTTTGTTAATATCAAAACTACTCAGTCGATATTTCTCCTAACTTAGGAAGGCCTTCATACATTTTCTTTACAAACTTACTTTCTAAAATTCATTATAAGACTTTATATAGTAAGTAATGTACAGAGTGGGCAACTACTATAACCTAATTTTGGGTCCTCTAAAATTCCTTTTATGAAAAAATATATTTTTCTTCAAAAAATATTCATAAATTCAAAAAAAAATAGAAATTCAAAATCCAAAAATATCTTCAGGTCATAAATAGATGAGTTGTAACAAGTCAAAACACCAAATAAATAGTCAATTTAGGATATTATTAATGAAGATGGGATGAAGATGGGCTTAATTGCATAAATTAAAACTTGAAGGACCTAAATGAACTACATGACAAAACAATAAGGGGATAATTAAAGAAAAAAAATGACAATTTAAGTTCAAATGAAACAAAGATATTGAAAAATATGATAGACTTGTAAAATAATTAAGTCCAGGGACTTGGTTAAGCTTTTAATAAGCCTAATTGATTTAATCAAGGGTTAATCAAAAGCAAGATTAAGTTTCAAGGTCAATTCGTCAAAATTAAAAGAGTTAATTAAGTTAAAGGACTTAATTAAACTTTTTAATGGGTTTAATTGATTAATTGGTTGATTTAAGGGCTTAATTGCAAAGAAAAGAAAGTTTAAAGGCCAATTAGGGTCTTAATTGAAAAAAATTCAAAATCAAAGACCAAAATGCAAGAGGCACGTACATGGAGAGATTGAAACTGACTACATCGAGGGTCAAATTAAGACAATTAAAGTTTAATGGTCAATTGGAGATAAAATTGCACAATCTGGAAACCAATGAGTAATTTATAAAAGGTGTGCGAATAAAAGGATTCCAATCAATATTTCCAAGGATCTAAATGCATAATTTAAAAAAAAAAATGGGTTAATTTAAGGCTCGTGCACCAAAATTTAAAATCTAAAGACTAGAATGAAAATTCTTGAAACCCTAATTTTTAGGGATTCAAAACAGGCGACATCTTGCTTGATATTGCTTGGGGCTTCAATAAAGAGAAGGGATGATACGTCATTAAACCATTATTCTTCTTCTTCTTCTTCAGGCAAGGATGATTAAGAAGCCACCTTCAAACCTTCAAACGAATGAATGTTCCAGCCACCTCAAGAGCTCTAATTGACACCAAACACTTGAGAAACATTTTCTCTACAAAGATCAACCATCCTCTTCAAACGTTTATACCTTATTTATCTTAAAGAACTTGCCAACATCTTGTTCCTACTCAACCTTCTCTGCCTTGACATATTCAAGCCTATCAAGGATTAATCTTCCAATCAATGAATGAGGAGTTCTAGACCTTCAAATTGAGCATGATTAGATCCTTTAATAGCATATTTACATCCCAATCTCAATGATTAATTCATTAAAATACTCAACCTAATCAACCTTGACTGGAAAAAAAGGTCACCCGTAAAAGAGCCTACTTTAAGGCTGTTTTCTCTTGGTGAGGTTCATTACACAAAGGACAAACTAAAACCAGACACCATAACTTTCGGGGAATGTAATCGAAGAGAGAGTGAGGGGGAGAATCTTCTATAACAACCTATCTTTGAAAAACCACCATAAAGATTATAGGTGGTTTTATACCTTTCTTGTTTTGATTCAGCCTATAAAAAAGAGTGGTTTTTCCATGGAGAAAGGGGGGATCGAAAAGAAAAATAGTCCAGGAAAAAAACAAAGAAACTTAGTAAGATAAAGTGGGAGAAAAGAAGAAGAGCAAAGTAACAAAGCTTAAAAGGAGTTAGAAAGTAGAAGTTATTGGGTTTGATTATTGGAATATCTTGCATATTGTTCTACTTGAATGAGTCTTTTAGTTTTAACTTAACATGGTTTAGCTCTCTATATTTGTGATTTGATGCAATATGGTCTATAGCTTTAATTGGATGTTCTAGGTTCATGTAATGTTATTCGTGTTTTTAAGGATATTCAATCAAAAACTATTATTTTATCTTCATAAACATCCTGAGTTGTGTTTTTGGGTCTTGAGCCAAACTGGGAAGTCCAATTCACATGATTGAGCTGAACCTTTAGGTTTTAAGCTAGGTTGGGAAGCCTAGTTCACAAGACTAGGCTGAGCTTTTTAAGGCTTAAGATCATTTTTGGCAAAGTAACGATTTGTTAAAGAAAAAATTGTGTTTTTGAGTCTTTAAAACATGTTAGACAAACACACTCTTAAGAAAATTTTCAAGCCTGTGATTTTTAGTTGAGGAAACGTTTGACAAACATGTCCTAACACATTTTTTCACGACCTTATTTTCTTATTTGTTTTTGTGTTTTGCCAAACACAACCTTAATTTATTTTATTATTAATTTTTAGATTTTTGAATGATCATTGTGTAATTAATTTGGGTCTTTTATACCGTTTTTACCTTTTTATATTTAATATTTGATATTGTGAGCATATATGTAAGATATTTTTTTTTGTTATTAAATAAATCAGTTTGAAAAAAAATAGAAAAACATCAAAAATCCTTCTTTCAAAAAAAAATATTTATGTTTTAAATTATATATGGCCAAGTTTCTCCAAAAATAATTATGTTTGCATTTTCAATGAAGATTTAATCCCATCTCTATAAATCTTATCTCTTAAAATAAATAAAAAATAGAAAAGGCCTGGACTCATGGGCCTAACTTTGTCGGCTCGCGCGTAAGGCTCTTATCTCTTAATGGGTCGAGCATTTAGCCTCTCTTTTTTTATTTCATTTTTACTTTTTTAAAATGTTTTTTTTATCCCTGAAGATTTGAAATAAAAAAATTAATATATTTTTAAAATGTCATTTTTAATATTAATATGATATTTTTTAATAAAATTATCGAGCAATCATTTTTTAATATAATTTTTTCACTCCAAACACCTTAATATATTATTTTTATATTTTTAATACATTAGTCATAATTATGAAAACGTTAGCTTTTTTATTAAAATTTGCAAGAGAGCGAAGAGAACAAAGGAAAAGAAAGATAAAGAAACGATTCACAGGAGAGAACAAGGGAGAGGGTGGGAAAGGGGAGGGACGGCTGAAACAAAAATCAAAAGGGAAAAAATGTTTTAGAATTGGGTTAAGTTTATATTTATACCCTTTTTATTAGTCGGTTTAAATTTGTTTCAATCAATTTCAGCTTTTTAAAACTAAAATTAAATCAAATTGAATGATTTTTTTTGTTTTTAAATTAATTTTTTTTATTTTTTCTCGCTCGGTTTGGCTTTTAACTTCATGAAAGTAGGTATAAAGTCTCCTATCTCTTTCGTATTATCTTGGTCGAATAGTAAAATGGTGCGTTAAATTGCAATCCAATACATGACAAATAAAATATATAGAAATTAACGAGAAGTACCTTTTACCATAGTTTTTAGACTCGGTCCGGTCCAAGGCCCGGATTTCGGGTTTTAACCGGGTCGCTCGGGTCAATTTTTTTTTAAAAAAATCAAAACGACGACGTTTTAGTAAAAAAAACAAAAGTCAACGGGCTGCAACCGGGTTTTTGACCGGGTCTTGCCGGGTCAACCCGCTAGGTCAGCCGGGTCACACCGGGTTTTTTCTTCAACCCAACTCGATTTCAGCCCCGGATCGACCTGTCGAACCAGGCCGAGTTTTAAAACTATACTTTCCATTTGCAGTAGGCATGACTTATAAAGACATCGGAAATCATTAAAAAAAATGAATGTAAATTGCCAATAAATTAAAAATTTCCTCTAACAAACATACATAAAATTAGTTCCACTCAACAAAATCATTTGCAGAATAACAAATCAATTCCATAATTCATACATGTTAGGGAGATATGAAG
>Ga0307515_10008571_pt1 | contig 19907 bp, 23 predicted proteins | sample 17_EM_MG_FD_194513 | JGI IMG/M metagenome (GOLD analysis project Ga0307515, IMG submission 194513) | Populus trichocarpa ectomycorrhiza microbial communities from riparian zone in the Pacific Northwest, United States - 17_EM | ecosystem: Host-associated > Plants > Roots > Unclassified | place... | reverse complement strand
TTATTTTTAGTTTGGAGTCACTATAAATAAGGGCATAACCAGACATGTAAGGTTAGACAATTCAGATTAATAAAACTTCTTATTTGTCGTACTATGTGTGTGTGTTAGTGAGATAATCTCCCTTCCATGGTTCTCTAAAGAACTGAAAAATGACTTATCGAAGAACAACTGTCTTCGTGGCGTCATCCTTATACTTCTCGTTCGCGAATCAATATTCGTTGAGTGAGGGTCTCCGTTTCCAATAGTGCTGGTGGCTAGGTACAAGTTATCTTTAGGATAATCTCCCTTCCTTTGATGCGAACCTTATGATCACGTGGTCACGCAACACACACGCAAACACATCAATTCCCGGAAAGCCAAGTAAATCAGGTTTGATGCGAGTGTGACACAAAGATAACTTGTACCTTGGCACCAGCACTATTGAAATCGGAAAATCACCACCCAACAAATATTGATTCGCAAACGAGAAGTATAAGGATGATGCCACGAAGCCAATTGTTCTTCGATAAGTCATTTTCAGTTCTTTAAAGAACCAAGGAAGGGAGATCATCCTACCATCACACAATAAGTGCGGCAAAAGAAGTTTATTGATATGAAAATATCGTAACCCTTACATGTCTGGTTATGCCTTTATTTAAGCCCATTCAATGCTTCTTTAAGCTTTTTTGCCTTGGCTCTTGTAATTGGCCCAATTGGCACCTCTAATGGGTTGTTGGTGATTAATACTTAAAAGTGCATTTTAATTAAGGTTTTATATCGTCATATTGCACTTAAAGTATCATTAAATTCCATAACTTAAGCATGTTTTATAATAACAAGTCTGATAATATAAGATATTTTTAATTTATGGTAAATGTTCATTTTAAATGCAGGCATATCTCACCATTTAAAAAATTGATTGATGTGTTTAACTATTAAAATTAAGAAGATAAAGAGATGTTGGTTCAATTCAAACTAGAACACCATTCGGTTATTATATCATAACCATAGCTATAAATCTTGGATTTAGGTCTGGGTTTATCTTGATGGAAAACTAAGACATATGCCTAAAACATTTATGAAGAGTCCAAGATTTGAAGCTGCCATTTTCGAGCTCAAATCTTAGCAACAAAAAAAGAGTCTGAACTTGTCTGCAGCCCAGACATTGTTTAGTGTTCAGCTCATATCATGAATTCTAGAAGTCCAAATGAGCTCATTCCTTTTTTGGTGGAAATCTGAGGCAAATGCCCACAACTTTTATGAAAACTATTTGTTCAAAATCTGATGTTAGCAATGACATTTTGTCCAGACAACAAGTCAATAGCTAGCCACCAAGTCAAAAGGTGGCCACCAACTAAATAATTAGTCACCAAATCAATAGTTTTGAATTTTAGCCTATAAATGGAGGCATTTGCCATACATTTAAGTATCTTTTTTTTCAGATCAAGATCATGCTCTTACTTTCTTTCTTTGTATTCTTATAATGCTAAAGTTTTATTTCATGTTATATTTTCATTAATCTCTTATTTATACTTTTCATCATAATTATGTTCTTATCTTGTTTATTTTAGTTTCTCTTCTTCATTATGTTTAGCTAAGTTTATTTGTTAAGGTGAAAAGGTTTCACTAATGGTGTTAGAATAAGTATAATATAAACTCAACATGGACTTTAATGTTTATATTCAAGAAAGTTTGCTATTAACATGTCTTGTCATTTTTATCTTACTCACTCTTAATACCTTGCTTGTTAAATGGTTAATCTAGATTTGTGTTGTACAACCCTTGGTACAACAAATACTTAATCATTTCATAGCCAACTGTACGGTTAACCGACATCTGTGCTATGAAAGAAACTTGATTTGTTGTTGACATAAGTTAGCATCATGAATTCCTGACAATATTTATAAGTACTGGTATTACTTAAATAAGATAATTAATATGATCATGTTAATAATTTATAATGAGCCATTAATGATAAATCATCCGATGGGAACCTCCTTTTTGTGTGGTTTCTAGTTAAGTAATAAAAGGAGTTTATATTATACTTATTTGAAATACCATTAGTGGATTCTCTAACCTTGACAACTGTTTTATCTTTGTTTAATACTCACATTAATATCACATCTCAAAGTTCTTGTCAACTCCTTTTCTTTTATTTGTGATTTTATATAGTTAACCTCTATATGGATCGACCCCGGTCTTGCCAGGTTATTTATTACTTTGACACTCCTGCACTTGGGATAAGACATCAACTATTTGATCATGTCAAGTTTTTGGCGTTGTTGCTAGGGAGGTAAGTTACTGTATAAATTATATATTTTATTTTATTTTATTTTTCTTTTCATATTTTTCCTTTCTAATTTTGTTTCTTTTTTTTTCTTTTACACTTGTATGAGAGTTTGGTCATGCACATTAAGTGATAGACTCTGTAGGGAATCTTCATCTTCTTCAGAAAACATGGCCGAAGAGGATAACCAGTCACTTCATAATGAGAATAACCGTGTTAGAACACTTAGAGACCACATGAATCCAACAAGAACAAGTGCACCATCATGTATAGTTTTTCCTCTTGATGCATCTCACTTCAATTTTAAACCAGGTATTATTAAACTTTTACCTATTTTTCATGGCTTAAATATAGAAAATCCGTACTTGCATTTGAGAGAATTTGAAGAAGTTTGTAACACTTATAATGACTCAAATTATAGCATGAACACCATCAAATTAAAGCTTTTTTCCTTTTTCTCTAAAAGATAAAGCTAAAACATGGCTACAAAATCTTAGATCAGGATCCATTCGTGCTTGGGATGAAATGCAACAACAGTTTTTAAAGAAGTTTTTCCCTTCTCATAGAACAAACTCTTTCAAAAGACAAATCACCACATACACTAAAAAATCAGGAGAAACATTTTACCACTGTTGGGATAGGTATAGAGACTTGCTCACTACTTGTCCTCATGATGGTTTTGAAACATGGAGATTAGTTTCACACTTTTATGAAGGGTTGACACCTAAAGATAGGCAAATGGTAGAATTGATGTGCAATGAAACTTTTAAAGATAAAGACCCTGATGAAGTAATGGAGTACATGGACCTTTTAGCTGAAAATGCTTAGAATTGGGACACTGCAGGTACTTGTGAGACACCGGGTAAAACTCAACCTCATACATCTAGTGGATGCATGTACAACCTTAGGGAAGATCATGACCTCCAAGTCCTTTGATTTGCACACACAAGATTTATTTGGAGGAAAATGCTAAACCGTCTAGAGAAATGCAACGAAGGCTTAATCCTAATATGAAAGAAGTAGTGAGAAATGAAGTCATTAAGCTTCTAGACAATAGAATCATTTATCCCATCTCTGACAGCAAATGGGTAAGTCCTACCCAAGTTGTACCTAAAAAGTTTGGAGTTACTGTGATAACAAATGAGAAAAATGAGTTAATTCCATCTTAGACTATTACTAGTTGGCGCATGCTACATACCTTGTTTTGGATGTGACATCGAGTGTGAAATGTTTTCCCGTTGCGTATCTACATAACCTTCTTTGATTTGCATGTTCGGCGCACGCCTTATAGTAGGAATCCATCATTAAATATGTTTTCAAGTCAGCTAAGAATACTTTCCAAACAAGAAAACTAAAGAGGAGGCAACTTCAGATTTGATTCTCCTAGCTTATATGGGACTCCTAAATGGTAGCAAATTTGATCCTATCATATTTAGGATATTAAATTCTAATTTATTATTGTTATTATTATTTTCTTCTTAGTTTAGGGTTCATTTATGTTATCTTGGTTTAATTGTAAGTGGGCATCATATAAGTCCACATAAGGTGTCCATTTGGGGGTTTTTTTTTTCAGTCTAGAGCTAGTATAAATAAAGGCATAACCAGACATGCAAGATAGACAATTCAGATTAAAAACACTTGTTGTGTGTTGGTGGGATAATCTCCCTTCGTTGGTTCTCCAAAGAACCAAGGATGAGAGATCAATACACTTTATTTGTCGCAGTTGTTGTGTGTTGGTGGGATAATCTCTTATCCTTGGTTCTTTAAAGAAATGAAAAATGACTTATCAAAGAATAACTGATTTTGTGGCGTGATCCTTATACTTCTCGTTCGCTAATCAATATTCGTTGGGTGGAGATTTGCCTTTTTAATAGTGTTGGTGCCTAGGTACAAGTTATCTTTATGTCACACTCCTATCAAACCTGATTTACTTGCCTTCTCGGGAATTGGTGTCTTTGCTTGTAGGTTGCTTGACCGCTTTTTCAAGAGGAACTTGCATCATTTGGTATCTGAATGATACGATCCGGGCAATGAAAAAAATCAGATTTGGATTCTAATGTGCGCAGTTGTCTAGTTTTACAACAACAATTATAATTCCTAATCTGATTGTTAGATCTAGCTGAAATTTTATGTGGAGTTTCTTGACATGTTTTTCTACCTAGGAGTAAAATTTCAGGTCAATCAGAATTAAGGAAGGCATTGCAATACTGGTCAATAGAGGATGTACAAATTTTGTTATTTACTTCCTTTTGACTTGTAGACTTCCTATTTGGCTAGGATTCTTTTTCTACAAGAATGTGCCAACTGGTTTTAGGAATTTCCTAATCTTTCAAGGATATTTAATGGGCAACAATATAGTTTCCATGTGTGGTATGAACTCCATATTAATGTGGAATTCTTATGGTGTATGGAAACAATTATTCTATGCTTATTATAGTAGGAATCTATCATTAAATAAGTTTACAAGTCAGCTAAGAATACTTTGCAAACAAATAAACTAAAGAGAAAGCAACTTCAGATTTAATTCTCCTAGCTTATATGAGACTTCTAAAAGGCATCAAATATGATCCTATCATATTTAGAATATTAAATTCAGATTTATTATTGTTATTTTTATTTTCTTCTTAGTTTAGGGTTTCTTTATATTATTTGGGTTTAATTGTAAGTGGGCATCATATAAGTCCACATAAACCCTAAGGGGTCCATTAGGGTTTGTTTGAGTCTAGAGTAAGTATAAATAAGGCATAACTAGACATGTAAGTTACGTAATTTTCATATCAATAAATTGCTTTTGCCACACTATTGTTGTGTGTTGGTGTGATAATCTCCTTTCCATGATTCTCTAAAGAACTAAAAACGACTTATCGAAGAACAATTGGGTTCGTGGCGTCATCCTTATACCTCTCGTTCGCAAATCAATATTCGTTGGATGGGGGTTTTTCATCTTCAATAGTGCTGGTGCCTAGATACTTGTGTCACACTCCTATCAAACTTGATGTACTTGGTTTTTCTGGAATTGATGTCTTTGCGTGTGGGTTGCGTGACCACTTGATCATGAGGTTCGCATCAGCTGGTATGGGCTCTTCTGAGACCTGAATTAGATGAATTAGAGCATGTCCTTCATGCTCCTTAGATGTCCCAAGCTCCCCTAGGTCCATCTTGCTCCATATATTCCGTACAAGCTCATCCAATGCTTCTTTAAGCTTCTTTGTCGTAGCTCTTGTAATTAGCCCAATTGGCACCTCTAGACCGTTGGCATGATTACGCTTGGTGTTGGGCTGATCCTCATCAGAAGTTGAAGTCTACCCACATAAGAAAGATGTCATTTGACCCAATAAACCCGAGAGAACTTCCATAACAAGAACAAACATGTAGGGCGATACCTTATCTAAAACCTCTAGATCCAACAAAGAAACCGTGAAGTTCTCTGTTGATTGAGACTGAGAATCTAGTAGTAGAGATACATTCACCAATCAAATTAACCACGCGAGAGGGAAAGCCAACCATTCGAAGAATAGCCAATAAGAAATCCCTTCTTACGAAGTCATAAGCTTTCATAAAATCCACCTTCATAGAGCATCAAGGAGGACCCCCCTATTTCTGTGATAACTATGAAGAAGTTATTGAGAAAGTAAGATATTATCACTTATATTTCTCCCTTCAACAAAAGCAGCTTGGAAAGGCCCAACCAGATCCGCCAATACTCCTTTAATTCTATTAGCGATGAGCTTAGCAATGCATTTGTAAACAGTATTACAACATGAGATAGACCTAAAGTCCACAACCTTTGATGGGTTAGGGACTTTAGGGATTAAAGATATAGTTGTAGCATTTACTTGCTTGGGAAGCCGGCCATAAGAGAAGAAAGATCGAATAGCATTAATAATGTTCGGGCTGACAATACTCCAAGATTTCTTAAAGAAACGTACACTGAAACCATCTGGACCGGGAGCTTTATTGTCCTTAAGAGAGAAAAGGGTCTTCTGAATTTCTTCATTGGTTATAGGAGAGTCGAGGAATATACTTTGAAGATGAGATAATCTTCTAAGGAGAGCCCAAAAAGCATAGAAGAATCAAGAACCATTTCATAATTAGAACCTCCTAAAATCTTCTGAAAGTGACTCACAATAGTATCCTTAACCTCCATGACATCTATAAAACACATCCTATTTTCATTATGGATAGAGAGGATCTTGTTGCGGCTATGAAAACCTTTCACCGAATTGAAGAAGAATTTCGAGTTTTTATCCCCTAGGTTCAACCATTGCAGCCGTGACTTTTTCCTAAGGAAGCTCTCCTCAGCTTCATCAAGCCTCACATACTCCTTCAGCTCAGTTCTATGGATCTCTAAATCTGAAGGATTTGTTTGCATCCGACATTGAGCCTCTAACATCTTCTCTGAAATCTTACAAAAGTACTTGAGATTAAACTATTTCAAAACCCCTTTAACATTTTTCAACTTGTTACACAAAACATACATGGGAGTGTCCATGACCTCCTTACATTATGTCTCAAAAATCAAGGGTAGAAAAAGAGGATGATCTGCCCAAAAATCAAAGAACTTGAATGGAAGCTTCCTTTTCAGCAAACTTGCCATCTTAACTAACATAGGAGAGTGATCTAAGATACCAAAGGTAGAAAGCAAGTTTCCAAACTTGTAAATTTGCAATTCCATTTGACATTAACAAGAACCTGATCCAGCTTCTTCAAGAGAGTATTGTTACTTTGTCGATTGGTCCAAGTGAATCTAGAACCTGATCCAGCTTCTTCAAGAGAGTATTGTTACTTTGTTGATTGGTCCAAGTGAATCTAGAACCTATAACTCTAAGATCTTCTAGACATGACTTCAGCACATAATTGTTGAGGTCATTTTGCCACCCCGACCATGACATAGTGCCTCCACACTTCTCATCGTGTGATCGAATAGCATTGAAATCCCCCAATAGAATCCACGGAATAGTCTCCCAGGAAATACTATAGTTAACAATTTCAAACCACAAAGCTTCTCATTTAGACGAACAATTATCTCCATAGACAAAGGAATAATTGAAGGAAACATTTGATCCTACCATAGTAACGATGATGTACCTTGCATTCAATATAGAAATCATTGCAAGAGCATCGACAACTACATTAACTTGCTCCTTTTTATACATGATTGCATATGGTAAGGACATCATGTCCTTACTAGTATTCCAAAGGTAAATCTAAAATTCAACCTAAACGTACTTGTAATGATGTTTTAGGTGTCAGGGACTTGGACATTATGCTTTAGAGTGTCCAAACAAGAGAATCATGATGATTAGAGATAATGGTGATATCAAATCTTAAAGTGACAGATCTAATTGTGAAGGAATGTTGCCATTGGAGGATAATAATGGGGATGAGTTAGCATTAACGGTTGAGGAGTCCTTGGTTATAAGACGAACACTGAAGGTTCAGATCAAGAAAGATGAAAAAAATTAAAAAAAAAAAAGAAGAACATCTTCCATAAGTGTTGCTATGCATAAAACAAGGTGTGTAGTTTAATTATAGATAGTGAAAGTTGTGTTAATGTTTGTCATACCACCCTTGTTAGTAAACTGAATTTGTGTATTGTTAAGCATGCTACCGAATGCTTTTGTACAAGACAACGAAAAGCTCAATGTTTTACAGGATCATTCAAACCTCTGATGTTCCAACATCCAATAAATATAGTGAACAAAACATAAGGATGCCGAAACCAACTATGGACACAAAATTACCTCGAGTTGTCCCCACGCAAGGAGCCTTAATCCCTTCTTCTTCTTCTAATTATTAGAACCCCTAATCCCTTCTTCTTCCTATCCTCAAGAAAGTCTTTAGCTTTACTTACTAGTTGGTTATTGGTGTTGGTTGAAAACAAAGGGAATTGCAGAGAAGGGCTTGTTCCTTTGGGATAATCATCATCTGAAACATTCTACACTGTGATATTCTCAACTTCAACTTCCATACAATCTTCTTACTTGGCCGAAGAACCCGAGTAAGGTAAGACACTTGTGTTAATTTCTTAACCAGAAGCATCAATTTCAACACAAAAGCTTGCATAAGTTAGGCGTTCGCGCATTAGTCTATTGACATCAGCATGTAAATGAACCCCTAAGCACTAGCAACATAACTCAGTCCCTTATTAGTCCAATATTCTAAGGGAACATGATGAAGCTTAATCCAAATAGGAATTCTGGATAACTCAACTTTAGAGAATTGCATGTTTGGCGTCCATCTTCTAAGGAACGAATGTCTTTGACCATGTGTCATGGAGCATAGTTTAGGATAGTAGAGGCATGTTCAACCGAATCAAATGAGAAGATAAAAAAGCCATTATCTGAATACAACACTGTAAATGGAAGTTTTGGTCTTACAAAGTATCCAACAATGGTGGATTGCCAAAGAGTACAACCTTCTTCAAAGACATCTATAGGAGGACAAAATGTCACCCGTGTAGCATCCATGGAAGGAGGTAAGAAGAATAAGTTTTGGTTTACAGAAGAGCCAGCACTAATGCCTCAGCTAACCTCACATTTAACAGTACTGAAGAGGATTATCAGATTTGGGGGATACACTTTGCAGGGGATATCTCCTTTCTAAGCTATAAAAGAGGAGTCTACTTACTTTCCCATATGATGCTCTAAAACTTTCTTTCTTTTTTGGTAAGTTGACGTATGTATTGAAAGAAGAAGATACAAAAATTATAAGGGACATACCCCAGATTTACAATGAGAACAGAAACATAAAACAACAGATGGCGACAGGCTAGCCACCGAACAGACAACAGAGACCAACTAGATTCGTTAGGGAAACCAAAACAACCAACTAAGTATCAAATTAAGAATCTATGTTATTGACCCTCCAAGCTCTTTAGATCCTTTTGTGTTTTCATTTGTTGGTAGAACATTCCTCATCAAATCAAGCTTATCGCGAACGATACATTCGATTTGATCAAAGACCAAATTCGAAGTTCTAGACATTCCTGTAAAGATCCTTGCATTCCGTTCTTGCCAGATATGATACACTGTAGCTGCGAAACTCAGTTTACGAGAAAAATTGACGAAACTTTTGCCATGCCAAGTGATAGTGGTCCATCGAATCCATTCATCCCAGCCTTTTGTCATTCTTGGAATGTCGCATCTGTCACAAACATCCCACCATATCGCTTTAGTATAGGAGAATTCAAAGAACAAGTGGTTGTGATCTTTATTGTTGCGGAGATAGAGTAAGCATCTATTGGGACCATGTATACCAAACCGATGAAGTCTATCTTGAGTTGTGAGTTTCTGTTGGACAACCATCCATAGAAGAAATGAATGTCTAGGAACAACATTCTTGAACCATACAATGTCATGCCATGCAACCATCTGATGATGAATTCTTAGTTGCTCCCAAGCTACTTTGACCGAGAATTTGTGATTTGGTGAATCCAACCAAACAATCTCATCCTTTTGCCTCATCTTAGGATTAGAATTGGAAGGAATAGCTTCTACAATGGGGTGCTAGCCAATAGCTTGGGTGGTAGGAATTTTCCATTCTAAGTTATGAATCAGAACATTCACCTTCGCGTTCTTTTCCATACCTGAATCATAGATGAACCTTTCACCATAAGAATCCGCGAGTGGGCTGTGAGGATGCCAATTGTCAAACCATAGAGAGGTTGTCATGCCATCTCCTATGATGTACTTCATCTTCGGCCATGCTAAGGATCTGAGCTTTAGAATCTTTCCCCAAGCCCAAGAGCAATTCTCTGGCATTTTGATTGTCCAGAAATTCCTACCTCGCAGCAGATTGGATCTGATCCAAGTAGACCAGATTGAGCCATCTGAGTCATTGCACAGGTTCCAAATGTGTTTCAACAAGGCAATCTTGTTCCATTCTGTTATCCTTTTTATTCCTAGCCCCCCCCTCCTTTTTTGGAAGACATACCTGATCCCAAGCCACTTTAACCCTAGTAGTTCTCATATCTGAACCTGACCAAAGAAAAGATCTCATAATTTGCTCAAGATTTTTTATTACTCGCCCTGGTAATAGAAAAAGAGATGCCCAATAGACCTGGATGAAGAATAAAATTGAATTAATCAGTTGTACTCGTCCTGCGTAGGAGAGTGTTCTACAAGTCCAATGTCGAACTTTAGAGGTGATTCGATCCACGAGGCCCTTACAATAAACAACCTTTAGTCTGGACGAGATAAGAGGCACTCCCAAATATTTCATAGGAAGCTCCCCCTCTCTAAACCCAAGAATACGGATAATATGTTCCCTCTCAGCACCTAACGAACCGCTCAAGAAGATGTCACTTTTGATCGGATTTGGATATAGACCTAATAGATCTTGAAACTCTGTGAGCACATTTGTGATCATACGAATTGAGTTTACATCCCCTTTGCTGAAAATCATCAAGTCGTCAGCAAAACAAAGATGAGAAATTTTGTCCTTCTTGCATCTCCAGTGGAACTTGAATTTTTGGTTGGCACTTATCTTGCAGAACAGCCCCGAAAGGATTTCCATACATAGGACAAACAAATATGGAGATATTGGATCACCTTGTCTCAGCCCTCTCCCCCCTTGAAAGTAACCTACAAGCTCACCATTGGCGTTGATAGAGAATTGACATGATGTAACATAAACCATGGATCCAATCAATGACTGTTCTAAGGAATCCCATTTTTTTTAACGTAGCGTCAACGAAATCCCACCGAACCGAGTCATAAGCCTTCATCATATCAACTTTCATAGCACAACGCCCAGGTCCCGTAGATTTATGATAGCCTTTCATAAGTTCCTGAGACAAAAGAATGTTGTCGCTGATTCTCCGTCCAGAGATAAAAGCAGTCTGATACGGACCTACTAAGGATGGCAAAACAACTTTGATTCTCATATCTAGAATCTTAGCGATGCATTTGTACACTGTATTGTAGCAAGATATAGGATGAAAATCTGTCAACCTCATAGGATTAGCAACTTTAGGAATAAGGGAAATGGATGTAGCATTCATTTCTTAAGCATTCTACGAGTCTGAAAGAAGGAGCTAACAGCGTTGATTACATCTTCCCCAACTATGTGCCACATTCTTTTGAAGAAACCTGCGTTGAAGCCATCCGGACCAGGGGCTTTGTTGTTCTTCAAACTAAACATAGCATGCTTAATCTCCTCCCTTGTTACATCTTGTGCTAGTACATGCTGATGCTTTAAAACTTTCTTTTCTTGAACATTGACCAAACTAGCATTAAATGCTTGCCCCATCTTCACCAAGAGGCATGTTGACTCCTCTGATTCACCAAGACTTCTAGATGTAAGAACATGTACGTTACCTTCGGTACTAGCTTTGAAGTCATCAGAAAGCTGAAAAAGTTTAGAATCTTGGCCACGTAGTATCTCATGAAGTTGTATCCTCAAGTTATGTCCAGTCAAGAGCTGACCAATCCTTGTAGCATTCTGCAAGGCTTTGTTGCTGGTAGAGTGGAGAGTATCATGTTGAAAAACCAAGTTGGGAGAAGAGATGAAAGCATTATCCACTTATTTCATTTCCATCTCCCTAACTAAACTAAAGAAAGAACCCAAAGCTGGAGCTCCGAAACTAAAGAAAAGAAGTGGAAACTAGACTAAATACATTCAAGGAACCAATCTAAGCTAACAGAAAACAAACTTAAGGCATAATTAAATGCAAGGATTCCAAATCTAATCACGTAGAAGGGAAGGAAAATAGGAGAGAGGAGAGAGCATTTTGGAGCAAGGATTCCCTAAGGCTACTCTAAGAGTTGTGTTTTTTTAGATTCCATCCTAGACTAGGAGAATCATTAATTAATCCTTCATAGCTTAGCAAATCAGATCTCGCAGCACCCCATGGCATCATTTCTTGATTAGGAAACTTTCTCCTTTGTTGATAAATATTCTCCTAAATAATAGGAAAAATAATAAACAAAATTTCCTTGAATTTCCTTGTAGGAAAAGTATTCTTGCCAAATAAAAAATCCACAAGTTAAAAGAAAGTAAATAACAAAATTCATCCAGCCTGTTCTGACCTACATCGCAAGTCTTTTTCTGAACTCTGATTCATCTGAACCTTTACCCCAATATATACCAATGCCTCTGGGATCTTCTGGTAAATTGTTAGTTCGATGCAACAGGTGGATTTGAAGTTATGCTCAATAGCGTAAAACTAGACAATAGAGAATTTTACGCAAAAATCCGAATTTGACCTTGCTTGGGTCACATCATAAGGCTGAACCGTATCAAATATTTAGAAAAAAAACTTACAGTTCAGTTTGGTTTTGATTTTGTAATGTTGAAACCGATAAACCCGAACCGAACCGAACTTATTCATATTAAAAAAGGCACAGACACGCCACCTTTCAGTCTTTATTCTTCAATTTGTATCTCCAGATCTAGCATCTCAGCAACACCCCCATGCCTCAGCACTTAGCTTTAGTCCATCTAAGCGCCCTTTTTCAGTTCTTTACAATAAAATTTCTTTCTCTATATATTTTGTAATTGTGGATGGGATTTATCGGTTGTTTTTTGTTCGTTTTGCTCCAATGCAATAAATATTCCTGGGGTAGGTATGGCTACCACCTCACTGCCCTTGTATGCGAGTATAGAAAAGGGAAACCTGATGAGGATTAGCCCAACACCAGCATAATCATGCCAACGACCCATTGGAGGGGCCAATTAGGCCAATTACAAGAGCTAGGGCAAAGAAGCATTGAATGGGCTTGTACAAATATATGGAGCAAGATGGACCTAAAAGAGCTTGGGAGATCTAAGGAGCATGAAGGACAGCCTCTAATTTATCTAATGCAGGTCCAAGAAGAGCCCAATTCGTGTGGAACAAAGGGCTGATGGTTCGGCCCCATAACAACCTTGTTAGGCTTGTTTTTTCCTAATGCTACAAGGATTTTCGTCAACAATTTATTCTCCTAATTAAGAAAGTCGGCCAGCTCTTGTTCCTAAAGATGGGAGGATTATTTAGTGTTTTTCCTTACCTAGGAAGGAAAGTAATTAAAGCAGCAACAAATGAGGAAATTTGCTTTGTTATTTGTCCAAGGTATACAAGGAAATCCAAGCTAATCAAGGAAAAGAAAGGGGCGGCAGCAAGGAAATCAAATCAGATTAATTAGCTTTTATTTTCTCAAGTTATATGCGGCAAAACAATACCAGACTTTATGTTATTTTTATTTCTTTATGTTTTCGGTTATGTTTAGGTTTAATTGTAAGTCCATATAAGGACTTATCACTTATTGTGTGTTGGTGGGATAATCTCCCTTTCTGGTTCTCTAAAGAACTGAAAAACTACTTATCGAATAACAACTGACTTCATGGTGTCATCTTTATACTCCTCGTTTGCGAATCGATCTTCGTGAGTCTAATCAGGTCGATTCATAATGTTTTTGCGTCAGGATATCAAACCTTATCATAAATTTCTTAAATCTCATATTCTGTCTATACGGGTTGAAATCGCACAATATCTCAAATTTTAGCTCAATTGGACATCATTGACCTTAGGTTCCAAATTCAGACTTAAATTATCGTAAACTGTTCTGTTCTTTCATCAACTCTTGAAACTCCTCTTGTTTTTGTTGTTTTTGTTTCTTGTAGTATATTTACAACATATCTAACATAGTTGGGTGTTGTTTCATCATATTGCATACTTCATTCCTATTTTCATTTGAGTCTTCAGTTTCGTTTTATTTCGGATAGATTCGTTTGCTACTCGCGAAACTATCATTGCAGTTTTATTTTTGCTTGTTTTCTTTGTTATTTTTTCTTGAGTCTTATACATCTATTTGGATTGTGCTGTTAAGTTGGTTCTATTTGATGTGATTTCAATTCTGCAAGAACCGAAAGAAGGTGAGAGAGGGGAAAGACCTAAGTTTGAGTGAAACATGAGCGACATGAGGATATTTTTATACCACTAACAAATTTTGCAAGTACACTATCATGTCAGATCAAAACAACACACCACCCCCTTCCAAGGGTGAACTTATGTTCCAAATGCAAGTTATTACGAAGATGATGGAAAGAATGAATTTCGTGATGGGGAGCATGTAATACAGACTTGAGAAGGAAAAGAAACGAAGGCTATAAGTTTCAAATATTTATGATCATAATGCTTTTATGATGTTAGATAAAGAGCGGGAGACTGAACGACTTGCAAAGGTTTATAAAGAAACAAATAAAGAACGTGAAGAATGGAGAGTTTCAGTTCAGCGCCAAAAGGATAAAAAACAAAAAAGGATAGCAGTTGTTATCATTGAAAAATATATACGCAAGTGGAAGGCAAGACGTGCTTATTTGAAATTATTATCGGCTACTATGTTCATACAATGTTGTGGCAAGCAAGTGCGCGCAAGAAAAGAACTCCAAAGGCTAAAGTCATGATAAGGCTTTTAATTTGTTGAAAGATAAACTTTGTTTGGCACCTATTTTAGCTTTGCCAGAATTTATAAGAGCTTTTGAAGTTGAATGTGGCGCGTCAGGTATTGGTATAGGAGCTGTGTTAATGCAAAATAGTAGGCCCATTACGTATTTCAGCGAAAAAGTTAATAGGGCAGCCTTGAATTACCCTACATATGACAAGGAGCTCTATGGCATGGTAAGAACTTTAGAGACGTGGCAGCATTACTTGTGGCCCAAGGAGTTTGTTATACATTCTGATCATGAATCATTGAAGCACTTGAAAATGAGTTGAATTTATTGAAACCTTTCCGTATGTGATCAAGTGTAAGCAAGGAAAAGAAAACATTGTGGTTGATGCACTTTCACGCAAGTATGCTTTTATCTACTTTGAATGCTAGATTTCTAGGATTTGAACACATAAAAGAATTGTACAAGGATGATAGTGATTTTGCTAATGTTTACAATGCTTGCGAAACTGCAGCTTTTGGAAAGTTCTATAGACTTTATGGATATTTGTTTAAAGAGAGTCATTTGTGTGTTCTATTAAGTTCTATGCGTGAATTACTTATACATGAAGCACATAGGGGGCGGGTTGATGAGACATTTTATTGTTGTTAAGACTTTGGATGTATTGCATGAGTATTTTTATTGACCTAATGGACCCCTTATATGGACTTATATGATGTCCACTTACAATTAAACCCAAATAATATAAATAAACCCTAAACTAAGAAGAAAATAATAATAACAATAATAAATCCGAATTTAATATCCTAAATATGATAGGATCAGATTTGTTGCCCTTTTGAAGTCTCATATAAGCTAGGAGAATCGAATATGAATGTAGAATTAATTCTGAAATCTTCTTTCTTTGTTGTAAGTAGGATCAATAAGGAATCCTTGTAAGAAAAGAATTCTGAAACATTTATGAATCCTTGCCTCTTAAAAACTATGTTGCAGCCCATTAAAGATCCTTGTAGAGCTAGGAGATTTCCAAAACAAGCTACCACATCCTTATATGAAAAGAATCCTATCCAAATAGGAAGTCCACAAGTCAAAAGAAAGTAAATAATAAAATTTGTGCAGCCTCTGTTGACCAGTATTGTGATGCCTTCCCGAACTTTGATTGACCCAAGGTAGGACCTGTCTGGAGACTCTACGTAAAACTTCAGTCTGATCCAACAGTTGGATTAAGAATTATAACTATTACCATGAAACTGGACAGTTGTGCATTAAACGTCAGAATCCGAATTTAATTGTTTTTTTCATTGTCCAGATCATATCACATTGTCCCTGGAAAACAAATAAACTAAGCATAACAAGGAAAGAAGACTTCAAAATTAATTCCACATTCAGGTCAGATTTCTTAGTCTATTTAGAACTTCTTAAGGGTGACAAATCTGATTCTAGTATATCTAGGTTATTAATTTTAGGTTTTTATTATTTTTATTATTTTCTTCCTAGTCTATGGCTTATTATTACTTATCTGGGTCAAATTTATAATTGGGCTCAAATTAGCCTACATATGGGGATCTATTGGGGTCAAATCAGCTTCCTAGCATTGACTAATGTCGTTAACACAGCTAGTTCTTGCTGCATCATCCCTAGAATACAGGATAAACTATTGGTTTCTTTTTTTAGAACACTGTTTTTTTTTTTATTTTTCTCCCTTTGATACCAACTCTCCTTTTAAATCCTCCTCTTCTTTTGCCATAATACCTCGTCAGAATACATGAAATCATGATTGTAATACTCCATTTGCATTTTTTTATATATCAGAACCTAAAACGAAAGCTAATGATAGTAAAAAAAAAGTAAGAAGACAATGAGGACTGAAAACTGACCCAAAATTACATGAACTTTAAATTGACGAACGTAACAAACCCCTTTAGACCCAAAAAAGGACCCTAAACCAAATGACTTCTAAATGGTATGAAATTTGACATTTAGAGCGAATTCATGCCAAAAAACCAGAATATCAAGTTGGATTTAATTTTAATTGATTTGATATATGGACACAAAACTAACGCGTATCAGCCCTTTTAAAACCTGAATTTGGATTCTAAATCAATGATGTCCAAATGAGTTGAAAATTGATATATTGTTTGATTTCACCCAAGATAACCAAAATATCAATTTTGACACAATTACAATATGGTTTAATAAGTGGATGCAAAACAGAAGCGAAACAAATCCCTTTGTCCTAAATAACGTGTTCTGATAATTTTTTTTTACTAAAAAAAGAAATTCTGAAAAGAAAGAATAATATGACACCCCCCTTTTTTTAATCCCAAAAGACTCAATTCAACACAACTAATCAATAATAACGTAGGAAGAAGACAATCTGACCAAAAGTGATACAGAACTTTGTCTTCTTTGTTGCGTGCTATCATTAAAAAGAACTTGAAAACATGGGAAGATTGTTTTCCACATGTTGAATTTGCTTTCAATAGAAGTATACATTCTGCATCTAAGTTTTCACCATTTAAAGTTGTTGCGTTCACCTTTGAGTGAACGTGTGAACTTAAATGGCAAAAAGAAAGTAGAATTTGTAAAGATGATTCATGAAAAGGCACGGCTGAACATTGAAAGGAGGACTAAATAATATGTCCATCAAGCCAACAAGGGACGCAACAAGGCAGTGTTTGAACTAGGAGATTGAGTTTGGTTGCACTTAAGAAAGGATCGTTTTTCAGAGAAACGACGTTCTAAACTCCTACCTCGGGGCGACAAACCATTTCAAGTAGTGGAACGCATCAATAATAATGCCTACAAGCTTTAATGTTGCTGATTTGTCTCCTTTCGATGTAGGTGATGATTTGAGGACAAATCCTTCTCAAGAGGGGGAGAATGATGCAAACTAAGGAGCAAGACATACGTGGGGGAATGGAGCTAAATTTGCACAAAACCCTTTGTGATGCGAACCTCGTGATAACGTAGTCACGCAACCCACAATCATGATTGAGATCTGATCCCGGAAAGCCAAAATAGGTTTGATAGGAGTGTGACACAATGGAAACCTGCCCCAAGGCACCAACACTATTGGATTGAGTAGAATGACACCACGAAGCCAATTAATCTTTGATAAGTCAGATTCAGTTCGTTCAAGAACTGAAGAATGCAAGAATGACTCTCACACGTTAAAACTGAAAAATGCAGAAGTAATTATTATCAAAGCTTCCTGAAATTTTGGCTTACATGAGTTTAAATAGTTCTTGAAAAATTAATCCTAATGGACCCCTTATGTGGACTTATATGAGGTCCACTCAAAACTGACCCAAAACCCTAAACTAAAAAGCCCATAACTTAATCCAAATAAGCCTTGGTTGCTAACTGAAAACAAAGTATTAAGTAAGCCCAAACAAGCCTTGAGTTGTAGCTAACAAAATAAAATAATAAAAATAACTAATTCGTCATTAAATACCATCAGCCCTTCTTTCCTTGTGTAGCTAGGATGAATAAGAAATTCTTATAAGAAAAGGATTATGAAACATTAATGAATCCTTGCCACACTTGAAGATTATATTGCAGCTCATTAAAGATCCTTGTGGAACTAGGAAATTCCCATAACCAGCTGCCACATCCTTGTAGGAAAAGAATCTTAACCAAATAGGAACTCCACAAGTCAAATAGAAGTAAATAACAAAATTTGTACAGCCTCTGTTGACCAGTATTGTGGTGCCTTCCGAAACTCCGATTGACCTGAAATTTTAACCCATAGTAGGACAACATGTCTAAAGAGTCCACATAACATTTTAGCCTGATCCAACTTTCAGATTGAGAATTATGACTGCTGCCGTAAACCTGGACTATTGCACTTTTTACGCCAAAATCTGAATCTGACCTTACTTGGGTCGTATCACAAGGCTGAACTGTATCACTTTGTCACTTCTTAGTGGCCTAATTACAAGACTTAGAGCCAAACATTTCAAGGAAGCACTAAATGGGCTAATCCAAGAGAATTGGGCTGATTCTAAAAAGACCATAACTTAATCCCTTATGTTGACTTATATGAGGTCCACTCAAAACTGACCCAAAACCCTAAACTGAAAAGCCCATAATTTAATCCAAACAAGCCTTGGATCCTAACTGAAAACAAAGTATTAATTAAGCCCAAACAAGCCTTGGGTTGTAGCTAACAAAATAAAATAAAGCCCCTAATATTAAATCCATGTTCTGTCATGAGAAGAAGAGAAGGAAGTTAAATACTACAGAACTTATTCAAGGCTTATTTATACCCTTCTATGCAGCCCCTTAATCCTAGAAACAAAAGGAAAAGGTAGCCACCCATGTTGTTTCCAAGTTGTAGTAGGATTCTTTTGTTTCCTTTGCTATCTCACCTCATGGCCCAAATAAGGTTGTATTGGACCCCTCTTGCACATGGATAAGATGTACTAGGGTCTCCTCTTGATACTCTAATGGACCTTTCAATTCTGACTTGGTTGAAACCTTCAAAACAAATGCATTCAATGCCTCTTTCAATGCATTTGTCTTGGACAGAGTCATTGGACCATTTGGAACATGTAATGCTACTTTCATCCAAAGTTGTTGGCGACGATTGTTGGCAAGAAAAGAACTCCAAAGGCTTCAAAAAGAGGCTAAGGAATTGTCCGTCCAACTTGTTGGTGATTCGAGGATGAATCATCTTAAAGAGAGAGGGAATGATACAATCCAAGAAAGGTCAAATTCGGATTTTGACGTAAAATGTGCAATTATCCAGTTTTACGGCAACAATTATAATTCTCAATCCGATCGTCGGATCGGGCTAACATTTTACATGGAATCTCCTGACATGTTTTCCTACCTTGGGTTAAAATTTAAAATCAATCAAAGTTCGGGAAGGCATCGAAACACGGGTCAATAGAAGCTGTATGAATTTTGTTATTTACTTCCTTTTGACTTGTGGACTTCCTATTTTGCTAGGATTCTTTTCCTAAAAGGATGTGGCAGCTTATTTTGGGAATCTCTTAATTCACCAAAGATCTTTAATGGGCTGCAACATAGTTTCCATGTGTGGCAAGGATTCATAAATGTTTTAGAATCCTTTTCTTACAAGGATTCCTTATTCATCCTAGCTACAAAAAAAGGAAATAACATTTCAGAATTAATTCTACCTTTAGATTTTATTCTCCTAGCTTATATGGGACTTCTAAAGGGCAACAAATCTAATCCTATTATATTTAGGATATTAAATTCGGATTTATTATTGTTATTATTATTTTCTTCTTAGTTTAGG
>Ga0307515_10008570_pt1 | contig 19908 bp, 18 predicted proteins | sample 17_EM_MG_FD_194513 | JGI IMG/M metagenome (GOLD analysis project Ga0307515, IMG submission 194513) | Populus trichocarpa ectomycorrhiza microbial communities from riparian zone in the Pacific Northwest, United States - 17_EM | ecosystem: Host-associated > Plants > Roots > Unclassified | place... | reverse complement strand
GTAGGTGACATCAGCGGGGAAAGGTTGAAGGGCATAATGTGCATAGTATCCCAACCTTTTCACCCATGGGCGACATATCCTTCCTCCGCATTTTACCGCGTTCGGTTTCGATAAACAACCCGATCGTATCGTCTTCCCGTACAATGAGAACGTATGGGTCACATATACTACATGCTCGGATTTTAGCACGAGGGTTGTTGTTGTTATCCGTATCTTTGATTGACTGGCGTTCGGTTCCGTCTTGGGTTAGGGGTGATTTACCATGAGGAATACACGATGCTGTGAAATGAAGAAATGGTGACGCACCAGGCTCAAGGACTCGAATCGTCCCAGACATTACGTGAAGAATCGCCGTTCCCTGGAAAATCGGCCCAGCGCCGATCGTTGTCCCTGGCATTCGTGTTGTGATTGTGATGTCACCCTTTTGAGAACGTGTCGCAATCTAGGGTCGCAGTTAACAAAACCGGCACGAGTGTCTACAGCAGAATCTCACCCGAGATAGGCCAGGCGATGGATTGGCATCGGTGCTGATGATCAGAGAATCATTCTCAGAGCGGAACGGGTTTGAGGGTCGATCGTATGAGATGCCGTTGGCCTTGACAGACTGCTTGATCGGAAATGCCCACATTCCACGACCGCCACCTACAACATGCACCTTTCGCTTCACCCTGGTGGGAAGGTCCCTCTAAAGCCATGTCAGTCAAAACTTAATTCTCTAAGGCAAGCAAAACCGCCTGCCTGGAATAGTGAGAACCCGCTGAGATGACGCGACCCAGTGGCGGCCACTAGCTCCGGAACAAACCTCTCCTGTGCAAAATGAGATTTACACTCGGTAGTGAGGGTAGATATAACTTACACCGTTCTTTGCGAGCGAAAACGCCATGGAAGAAATAGGCCCATGTGCCAAAATGGTATCACAGTGGATAAATCTTGTAATGGGCCGCCTCTTTGCGACAACGACGCCCCTGGAAGTCGGCTCTGGATCAATTGTTGAGGGGCCGTAAATGTCATCTGCAGAAATTGATTGAACGGTTGTTCAGCATGAAATGGGAGACCACAGACCATCGTCGTCTACATCCATTGTCGTAGCTGAATTTACCACACCGACAGGCTGATCACCCGCTTCCTCAGGAACCTCCACCTCCAGGCGATCCGCCTTGACTAGGACGGAGGGCCCAGAAGTGCTCCCAATGAACATGTAGCCATCAGGCCCTTTGGTGACAGTGGAAGGCAAAGTCGTTTGTGCCTGGGGTGCTCCCATCTTCAAAGCGGACACCGTCTTTCCCTCCGCGACGATCTCCACAGGAATCACCACCCCATTCGCGAGGATCACCAAAAAATTCGTATCATCAACGAAAGACACGTGTGAACCTTCCAGCTGAAGGTCCCGAGCCGCCTCGTCTGCAGTCAGGGATGTTGTTTGCACATCACTTACCCGTGCAAACCACCCGTTCACGGGCAGGACAACCTTGCGTGATGACTGGCCAACATGTATGATCGCGTTTGTAGAGATGATGACAACCCCCCCAGGGAACGTGGAGCATGGTATGACGGAGAAACAGTCGTAAGGTAAACCTTCAACCTCGGTGATGATTGGATAATTATGGGTGATGAAGTCTGCCGTTATAATGAAGAGCTTTACGGTATCCTTGTGTTCCTTTAGACGTCTGCACCACTGATCAGCCTTCAATGATCAAGCTGGATCAGCGTGGGTTATAGTGGCTTACCCAGTGTTTGATTGAGGGGACTGAAATAGGATTGCCATCGTAGGGTTATTGAAACCGGGCAAAAAGGCGAACTCGATGACATGCTGGATCCTGCTGTCGACTTCCGCCCCAAAGTCCAGGATGAAACTAGGAGAATAGGGTACATCACTGGAAAGGGGGTCAGACAGGACAAGGTTCCATATGGAACTACGGACCGCAATTGACTCTGATCTTGTTCCATGATCTCTAATTCGGCTTGAGTCTGGTAAAATGGAAGGATCGCGGCGCTTGCTTGTGGCAACATTAAGGCAGCGCAGCGAGACAGTGGGTCAACACGTAATTCAGCACGAAACAGGGCAGAATCTAGGGTCATCTGGAAAAGGATTATCCACGCGGTTTCATAAAAGCGGGGGTTAATATACGAACCATTTGCGGTGCACGTTCATAGGTGTGTATTGAGACAGTGAGCAGGTCGTGAGTAGCCTCAGACCATTCCAACAGAGCGATCTAAGATGGGACGAGATTAAATTTACGGTCCTTGGAAACACAGATGAAACTGACTTTGGCGTCTTTGAAGGACACAAGGAGGCGGTCCAGACTGTCTTCAATAGAGGTCATGATCCTGACGGTTTCCACACCAGTAACAATCCCGTGCAGGCGATGTTCACGAATAAGGTATAGTCGAATAACCATTGGGGGACCAAGTGCATCCTTTTGGGTAGTTGACTGAGATGATGAGACGAAACAGTCAGCACTAGTCGTTCGGTAGCCTCATGCTTCAGACTGGAGGTGATTAACGGGGAAAGGCCTCTTATTGGCGTGGAGTATCGAGGACAAGTAGTCGAATTCACCTTTATTTGTCCTAGGTTAATAAAACCTTCTCCGTCGGTATCCATCTCTACCTCGCCTTCAACAGACTCAGTGCCTCTACGAACAGCGGCCTTCCGTTCTCGTTCCTCCTCGCGCTGCGCGTCCATGGGTGCCAACTCCTCCACAACCTCAAATATCCGCAGGACGTTCGAACGTGCCACAACAATGTTGAATAGAGACCGCCTAGAGACCGCCAAGAGGCCGCTTGGATCAGAAGTTGGTAAAGAGTCCCGCGATAAAAGCGTTGTCGGAAGGAACTTCAAGCAGGTCGCAAATTGTACACCGCTTGCGGGTAGAATCTCCTGATGAATCGCCTGCATCGCCCGAAGTAGTCACTATTCGGTTTGAAACAATGGTGAAACACGGTCAGCAAAGAGAAAGGGTGCGGGGTTTGTGGGAGAGGACTCGTGGAAGGTGACCGGAAGGGACGACCGAAAGAGGACACGTGATGAGACACGCTCCTTTTTACAGCCCACCAGCTGACGCGGGGGGAGTAAATCGGAGGTGGGGATGCGAATGGGGGAGTCTCGCTCCAGAGAACCTGGTCTATGTCACCATGCTTCAAACAGTTTCCGCTGGAAGCAGTGTGATGCAATTTTCGCCGTCTGGGTCATAGGAACCACGGCCTCACCTCCGCCATCTCACAATCATCATCCGAGCCGATCCAGGATGTGCTGAAACGCGATTGGTGCGCATGGCATACATCCGGTCGGGGTCGTGCAGAAGGCGTGCCCGTCTATATCTTTCGGGATCACTTATAAGGCTGGACTTGCCGGGCTCTTCCTCCAGATCTGGCCCTCTTTCAATTATGTTGTCTTTCGCGCACAGCGGCCCCTATACCCAGGACGTAGTCGACCCTCTTCAGAGCAAGGCAAGTCGCTATCATACCCTCTCATCTTCAATCTCTTACTGGCGTGAATGTTCTCAGTATCTCACCCCCTTCCCGAAGGGCTTATCGACTTTTAATATCTTCAAGGGGCCGGTCCTCTCATCCTCGCCAATGTCATACGGATTTGGTTCATCTTTTACTTCGTCGGTGTATGAGCAACAGCGCTTATACCCTTCTCCAGTCGACGCCCCACGTAATTCTCCCCCACACAAAGTCTATCTGTCCGCTCACCCAAAACCACCAACGATGGTGCACGATCGCCAGCCGCGGCCCCAGCAACAGTGGAATCACCCCCGACAAGGCTACAGCACTCATCAAAACTCTCCTAATGACCTTATGATCTACGAGACCTCTATCCCACCCCGTTCCGACCCATCGACACACGAGGCGAGCATCGCCTCGGCGACCTATTATTCTGTAGACCCTGGGTCTCCAACTTTCTCTATCGACGACATTTCGTCGACTCGTGCATCCAGCAGCACCGAAACCCTGCAAAGCACCCTCCTAGACCCTCCGTCATCCACTATCGGTTCCCCATCGGGCACGTTCTACCGCGTGTCGTCATCCACACGCAACCTTGACGTATATAACGTGGCTTCTGATCGTCCCTCAAATCCCGTCAATCAAGGGCAACGTCAGCAAACAAAGTCGGGTTCCGACGATCCTCGCTCGATATACACTCAGGCGTCAGCTAAGGGCACCAGTTCCAGCCCCACTCCCGACCGTCGGCCACCTGCGTTGTCCATGCCACGACGATCATCTCCCGATAACTTCTCCTTGTCCTCCTCCACTTCGTCATCCCCTCCATCCACTCCAGAGCCTATCCACGAATTCCCAGTCCAAGTCCAGGTAGACAATGGCCGATTCCAAGTGGCTGCCCAAGAGTTCCCCTCCGAGGGCGTGGAACAGTATGCCGAATATGCACAGTCGTATTATCCCCATCCAAAGGGTGGTCAATACATTCATCCGTATGAGAGCGGCGGTTATGTCGAGCGCTCGGCAGAGCCAGTGGCCCCGATGCCCTTCAGAACCCGCACGGTCTCCCGTCGTTCTCGTAGCATGTCCATCACCGTTCGGCCATCGCTGAAGGTGGAAGTCCCCGCACGACGCTGCGTCCGCTGGAAGGACGATCTCGTCTGCGATTCACCAATCCCCCGTAGGAAGGGTTGGTTCAACCGTAAAGGGTGAGTGCACTGTCCGTCATCCTTTCGCACTCGCATCACATTAATCTCAATTTCGCAGAGACCAACTTTGGACCAACGACGGCGTTTACAAGCCCGTGGAATCTGGTAAAGAGTACCCCGAGGACTTAGCCGACTACCCTGAGCCTTCGGTGGGTTGGATGAACGAAGTTGGAATGGTTATAGATCTGCAGCACCGTTTAATTCCCAAAACGCCACCTCGCTCTGCTCTCAAGAGGCCGGACACTCAACGCAGGGCGAGCGTATGATCATGACGTTTACACTTCTCTGTCGGACTTTTTGCTTTCCTTGCATTGTCACCCGCACTGTAATTTATACTGCACCATCCGCCGAAAGGCTCAGCTGTTCGTTCATCAACCCTCTTGTGAATTGTACATCCTCGCTTTACCACTTGCTCTGTCGTGCGCACTATTATTCTTTCCAAACCCCTATGTAGCTCTATGGTAGGGAGATTCAAAATACTACTACAACATTCTTTCGAAATAGGGGGTGGTTAGAAGTCAGAAAGGTCTGCCATGGTCGCCGGTGATTTTGTGCGCCTACGTTGTCGTGGGGGTGGTCTATGGGAATAAGTCCAATCGTCATCTTCTTCGGAATCGGAAATACAGAACTCCTCGGGGTCCGAATCCACTTTCGTGACGTTGAGCCTCGCTTTCCGGGTGCCAGAATCCGAGGGGTTCCAACCTCCCCGAAATTGAGGTGGAGGGTCGGCCTCGAGGATTTCATCATCCTCAGACACCGGGTCAGAAGATATCTCAATCACACCCTCGTCATCTTCCGGATCATCCACCTCTTCGCATTTTCTCTTCGCCGGACACGAAAGTTTGGCTCTTGAGGTGGCAGCGGTGTTTTGAGGCGGCGGACCCTCTTCTGTTAACACTGCACGTTTCTTCCCCTTCGCGCTTTTCCGGACCTTGACGGCGAAGTGACACCAAATGGAGAAGTCACAATTCGCAAGGTCTTCGCGCTCATACCGTGTTAGTCGGGAAGCGGCGGGTGATGGGACCAGGTAAGCACAGGTCGCGTATTTCGTTTGCTGTATCTGGGCCGTCAGGTGACCCTCAATAAGCAACTGTATCACGACAATCTCCGTGTCCTTCCAACATCGAGGAGAAAGTTAGTAAAGAGGACGAAGCGAGGTGGGAAGATAACTAACCGAAACGCTCAGGTCAGCCTTCCCACCAGCGACCCTGTTTACATCTATTTCCATTTCGGCGCGGCGACCTCTTCTCTGTTTCACCTTGATTTTGGATTGACGATTGCCGCCTGCGAGGCCTGCGAGGGTACCGATGGTGACGTTTCCTTGGAGGTTGTAAACCTCTTCGACGATTTTTAGGATTTGCCACGCCTCAAGAGTTTTGTCCTCACGCTTGTGAGAAGCGGAATCACGAAGGCAGTTGTCACAGTGACCGCACCGCTCTAAGGCGGCAGTTCCATCTGCCGACCAGGCAGAAATGTCGAGATCGGCGGACGCAGAGAAGTATCTGGAAGTAGCATGTTCAAGGCTCAGTGCATCCTATTCCCCAGGCAATCGACACGTACTTGGCGAAAAAGACTTTCCGACATTCTAACATGTCTTGGGCATACCGGAGGATCTCACGTACTGGACAGCACTAAATAAAACCAGGCGACGGTGAATCCCTGAAACTCACCACTACCAATACCAGGAGACATCGCCAGAATAGGTGTTGCGTCCTGGGGCCGATAATAGAGAATGCAGTCCGAGTCTTTACCATCTCGACCTGCACGTCCAGACTCCTGGTAATAGCCCTCCACAGTTTTCTTTTAACGGGGTCAGAGTGCAAAAGGCGTGCCAGCAATACATTACCCACTGAGATCTACAGTTTTTGGTCAGATTGAGTCGGGTTTCCCACACTCGAGGCGTACCGAATGATGCAGAACGAAACGAACGTCACCCTTATCGATTCCAAGCCCAAATGCTGAAACAAAAGTTCTGACTCAATCCTCTCGAAACCACAAAAAGCATTACTCACCAATCGTTGCGCAGACCACCTTGACGGACCCTTCCCGCCACTTTTCGTGCAGCATCTGTTTCTTCGCGGCTTCAACGTCTGCGTGATAGACGCCTGTCTTGATCTTCCCCCGGCTCCTCTCCCGCAGTCCCTCGGCCACCTTTTCTGTTTGCTACTTTGGGTTTCAGAAGCTTTTTTGGATCGCAGGGGGTGAAGACTTGCCAACTTTGTCGTGCAATACACGATGCCACTTTCGTTAGGGTACTTCTCGAGAATATAATTCACCATCATGTCCAAATGATCATTCTCTCTGGAGGGCTTCTGAATCACTTTGTAGTGGAGGTTCTTCCGATATAACGGGGACGAGAAGAAAACCGTCTTTCCGGGTTCTGCCACTGCAAAGAGCTCAACGCAAGCGAAGACAGCAGGAATACTGTGGCGTACTTGTCCCTGATGTTGCCGGAGGAAGGCCTAGTATCTTTATGATGTCATTTTGTACCTTGGGGGGACATGTCGCTGAAAGGGCCAGGATCGGTACATTCCTCAGGTTTTCTGCAAGCCGGCGCAGTTGAAGGTAATCTGGCCTAGCCAACCAAGACGTTTGGGTAGTTCTAACGGTACCGGAAAATTCTATGCTTACCTATAGTCGTGACCCATCGATGAAATACAGTGGGCTTCGTCGATGACAATGCGGACTGGCAAAAATGTGGGTTGCAGTTATGACAACACGCAGTATCGACCTACCAAGGAGGCCTTTTCTGTCCAAATCAAGCAGAAATCTCATAAATCGTGCGCTCTGCTTGATCCTCTCCGGCTAGAGAACTGGCTGAACGTCCGTCTTCTCCAAGAAAGTATTGATGCTTACCGTGACGTAAAGTAGCTTGATCCCCTCCTCCCCGTTTGCGGGAGGATTCATCAGGCGTTCATAAGTCTCTTCGACCTCGCGTTTTGGGGTGGTACTATTGAGCATGACCGCTTCGACTAGATGATACTCAGGAGACAAAGATACGATATTATTCGCGGCACTCACCATTGTCTTCCTCTAGGTGCAATACCTGGTCGGCCATAAGAGAAATCAATGGAGAGACAACCAGGGTGCATCCACGAGAGAGGAGCGCCGGCAGCTGGTATGTCAAACTCTTCCCTCCTCCTGTCGGCATGACGCAGATAATATGTCTCTGATGGAGATTTGCATTACAAACACTGCCAGCAGGAGCGTAAACTTCAGCAGACGAGTTTGCAACCCAAGTAACATACCCTTTCTGACAAAGACGGAAGTCATCGATTCCAAAGATCCTGTTGAGCTTCGACTTGAGCTGCCTGCTCCATTCGAAGTCTTGTTCAAGATAGTTAATCGAATCTGACATGGCACTGCTCGACCCGAGCTGATGCTGGCCTCGCTCATCCAAGGCAGCAATCTCCCTCTTGAGTTCCCTGATTTCGTTGGAACGCAACTGTCGGGTCTCGTCCCATTTCTTGATTTGCAGCTCAGCATCGGCCAAGTCTCTCCGAGTCACCTCAAGCCGTCTCAATAGGTCTGCCCGTCGTGCGTCGATTAAAGCATTGACTCTACGTTCGTCCTGGAGTCTGGCCTGGGTGGCTGTGGGTGGATGAACCCCGTCGTTACAAGGAGTTCGGACTCACGTTAGCCGTGGGATTGCGACCGGCTCTTGAACTCTCCGCTTTCCGCGACATGGCAACCTGGCGAAGGTGGAAAGAGAAGTGCGAGATCGACCACGCGGGGCCCGCGGGCCACCGCCAATTGGATCAGGTGATTCACGGGTGATAAGTTGAGATCGCTTAGGGGTCGACTGACTCCAATCTCACCCGCGTCCAAGTCGACTGCTCGGACAGACGACGGCCAGCGTCGGGATTAAACACGTCTCTTCTATTCATGGGTGACGAGAGTATATCTCTTGGGTATTTTTTCAGTGGAATTGATACCAACGCATTACGAACACCGTGCGTCAGTTGAACGAGTCAAAACCCGTTCCCGCGAGTCCGATAATTTTCTTCCATCGCTCACTCCCCCACTCGGATCTCGCCATGGACGACGAAGACACTCGCCTCCGCCGCGTCGTGGAGAGACTGCAGAATGTTCCGTTGATATCCCTTCCGACTGATTATCCTAGACCGACAGTCGGGAACAAGCTCATCGAGGCCGCGTACCTCGGGGAGCTCCCCGAACAAGCATCCCGCGGATTGCTGAAGCTGGCATTGTTCGACGATGACGACGCCGACGACGACAGCAGCAGCGACTCTGCCTCCGCCACCCCCTCCGTCTTCCATCTCCTTTTGTCCGTGTTTACCGTTTTGCTGTATCGGTATACTGGGGATCAAGACATAATCATCGCTTCCTCTTCCGCTGTTGCCCGTGATCCTCTCCTACTCCGCCTATCCATAGACCCATCAGATCCCTTCTGGGCAATCGTTAGAAAGGTCCAGCAAGTCGAGAGAGACGCTGAGGCCGACGTACTCCCCTACGAAACAATCATCAAGGCCCTGGCTAAGGACCGGGACGAAAAACCTCTCTTCCGTGTCAGGTTTTTTGATGAGACTGACCCTGCGAAGGACAGTTTCATCCGATCGACAAGCTTGACATCAGATCTTACCGTCTTCGTCAGCCGTGCGGCCACCACATCCCGTACATCCCTTGCCCCCCATATCACCCTAAAAATCCTCTACAATTCGTTGTTGTTCACACAATCTCGTATTGCTGGAATCGTCGACCAGTTATCCACATTTTTGCGTCGCGTGGCTTCCAAACCGTTGTCGCCGATCGGCTCTGTTCCTTTGCTTACAGACTCACAAAAGAACAAGTTCCCCGACCCCACCGCAGACCTTAATTGGTGTGACTGGAAGGGGGCCATCACAGATGTTTTCTCCCAAAACGCAATCAAGTTCCCAGATAGGCCGTGCGTAGTCCAGACACCTCAAGACCAATGCTCGAACCCCATTACCCACACCTATGGCAACATTCGGCGCGCCGCGAATGTGCTCGCTCATCACCTATTAGCATATGGCGTCCAACGAGAGGAAGTCGTTATGATATACGCGCACAGGAGCGTAGAACTCGCCGTTGCTGTTCTGGCCACCTTGAAAACCGGCGCTACATTCTCGGTGATAGGTGGGAGTTCGGTGGCGGATCGAGGCTTGAGATTTAATGCTGATACGCAGTTATCTAGATCCTGCTTATCCCCCTTCCCGGCAAACCATTTATCTCGGAGTTGCGCAACCTCGAGCACTCATCGTTCTTAAAGGAGCCGGGAAAATTAGTCCCAACGTCCGCAAGTTCATCGATTCCGAATTGGACATCAAAGTTGAAGTTCCTGCCCTACAACTCCTTGGGGGTGGCAGGGTTGTGGGTGGTAGCATCGAAGAGGGTTTGGCCGACGTTCTTGCACCACAGACTCGCCTCGCCGAGACAGATCCCAACGTGGCCATCGGACCGGACAGTATTGGGACTCTATCGTTCACGAGCGGAAGTACCGGTGTTCCAAAAGGCGTCAGGGGCCGGCACTATTCCCTGACCCACTTCTTTCCTTGGATGGGTCAGCGTTTCGAGATCGGGGAACATTCGAGGTTCACGATGCTCAGCGGTATTGCTCATGATCCAATTCAACGAGATAGTCAGTTCCTAGTTACCCCTTGTCCAAGGCAACCACTGATTGTGCCTAGTTTTCACACCGCTCTTCTTCGGGGCCCAGCTGTATGTCCCAACCCCAGAAGATATCGGCGCGCCTGGCAGGCTCGCAGAGTGGATGGCCGAACATCAGATTACCATTACTCACCTCACGCCGGCTATGGGTCAATTACTCTCCGCCCAAGCCACGGCACAGATTCCGACCCTTCGCAATGCATTCTTCGTCGGTGATGTCTTGACCAAGAGAGACTGCCTCCGCCTCCAAGCCCTTGCCCAGAACGTTCGTATCATCAACATGTATGGTACTACAGAGACCCAACGTGCGGTCTCATACATGGAGATACCTTCCGTTGCCGACGACCCTACCTTCCTTTCTACTCAAAAAGATACCATGCCGGCCGGGTCCGGAATGATTGACGTCCAACTCTTAGTCGTAAACCGGCTCGACAAGAGCGTTCTCTGCGGAACCGGGGAGGTAGGAGAGATCTACGTGAGGTCAGGGGGATTGGCGGAAGGATACTCGGATCTAGATTCCACCGCGCAGAAGTTCGTCCAGAACTGGTTTAATGCGTCGAGCACGCCTCGACAAGACACAATGCTGCACCCGAAGGGTGGTCTTGCCCTACCTGCCGCTCGCTATTGGAAGGGTATCCGAGACCGGATGTATCGTTCTGGAGACCTGGGCCGCTACATGCCCGATGGCTCAGTCGAGTGTGCCGGCAGGGCCGACGACCAGGTCAAGATCCGAGGGTTCCGCATCGAGCTGGGAGAGATTGATACGCTGTTAAGTCAGCATCCTCTCATCCGAGAGAACGTTACACTGGTGAGAAGGGACAAGGACGAGGAAAAAATACTGGTTAGCTATTTCGTTCCCCTGGAGGCTCCTGGGTTGGCAGGGTTCGAGAGCGATATCGTCTCGGGAGAGGAAGATAAAGGTGTTGCTGGTGGGATCCGGAAATACAACCGGTTGATCAAAGACGTTCGGGAACATCTGAAGAAGAAGCTGCCAAGTTACAGCATTCCATCTCGTACGTGCGCAGTTTTCATCTGTGGCATATCCGCCAAATGTCGTTATTCACCTGTCTCCTTTGCTTGTCGTTATACAGTTTTCGTTCCCTTGAAGCGGATGCCACTAAACCCCAATGGGAAGATTGATAAACCTTCATTGCCTTTTCCTGATACTGTCCAGGCGGCGTCCATTGAGTCCCGACGAGTGGGCGCACAGGCGGTCAACCCAACCGAAGCAAGCATCCGAGCGATATGGAGCAACGTCCTTCCGAATGCTCCCAACCCGATCCCGCTTGACGAAAGCTTCTTCGATCTTGGAGGGCATTCAATCCTCGCGACGCGTCTGATTTTTGAAATTCGCAAGACTTTCATCATTGAGGCGCCGCTAGGACTGGTGTTCGAGCATCCCACGGTAGCTGGCCAGGCGTTCCAGGTCGATATTCTCAAGAACGCTGATCTTGGGCTGGATTATAAAGCGTCACAACCCTCCGGCGCTCCGTCTGCGGGGGCTGAGCCTTCTAAACGTGTTGTGGAATATGACGCAGATTATGAGGTTTTGAAGCAGGGGCTGAAGGAGTCATATTCCTCCCTACCGGGCGACTTTGGTGCGCAGGGACTCAACATTTTCCTGACTGGCGCCACGGGGTTCCTGGGTGCCTTTGTGCTGAAGGATCTCTTCCGGTCTGATCGGGTGGCAAAAGTTTTCTGTCTTGTTCGAGATGCTAGTCTAGAAGAAGCAACAGAAAAACTACGACGAAGCTCGACGGGAAGGGGGATCTGGGAGGAGGAGTGGGTCAAATCGTCGAGACTAGAGGTCCTCTGTGGCGATCTCGATCGGGCGCAGTTTGGCCTTTCCTCAGAGATTTGGAGCAAGGTCGCAAACGAAACAGACGTAATCCTACACAATGGTGCCTTTGTAAGATTTACCCAGCCACAATCTATTCATCGAAGACGGCACACTGACGATTCTGTAACAGGTTCATTGGGTATACCCATACGACAAATTACGGTCAGTAAATGTGCTCGCCACATTGACGGCAATAGAGTTGGCATCTACCGGCCGGCAGAAGCTTTTCGTCTTTGTCTCTTCGACATCTGCCCTGGATACCCCACATTATGCGCAGTTGTCGGATTCTTTGCTGAACGGCCCAAGCGGGCTGACGGGGGTTCCTGAGGACGATGACCTGGAGGGAGCACGTCGCGATCTGAAATCAGGTTACGGTCAGTCGAAGTGGGTTTCGGAGAAGCTGTTGTTCGAGGCCGGGAGGAGAGGGCTGAGAGGTCACGTTGTCCGTCCAGGATACGTGGTAGGGGATTCGAAGTCAGCAGGTGAGTTACGAGCTCTGTGTGCCCATGACTCGTTGCGAAGATGTCTGATTGTGGCGTTTCGGCCATAGTTACCAATACGGACGATTTCATATGGCGCCTGGTCAAAGGATGCATTCAGCTTGGACTGGTACCAGACATAAACAATACGGTGAACATGGTGCCCGTGGACCATGTCGCCCGATGCATCACGCTGGCGGCAGTGAACCACCTCACGGAGAACTGTGGGATGTCGGTGTTGCACATTGCGGCGAAGCCGAGGTTCACGTTCAACAACATATTCTCATCGCTCCCTCGGTACGGCTATCGGGTCGAACAGTGCGAGTATTTGGAATGGAGGAGGAGGCTGGAGCGGCACGTCATGGAGGTTCAGGATAATGCGTTGTTCCCTCTACTCCACTTCGTCCTGGATGACCTTCCTACGAGCACCAAGGCGCCGGAACTGGATGATAGGAATACGCAGGCGCTGCTGAAGCCAGGACCGGCCGAGACTGGGATGTCGGTAACGGACGAGGTCATGGGGTTGTACTTGGCGTGGCTCGTCCAAGTTGATTTCCTCCCGCAACCGGTGTTGAATTCAGGACAGCCGTTGCCTAAGCTAGAGGGGACTTTGGGTACGGTTGCTATTGGACGAAACCGGGTGTAATCGTAGATTGTAGGAGAGTTGCGGTGCTTGCACTAGAATACCGTATGTCTGAATTCCGGGGGGTATATGATATCGTTGCCGAAACCCGGTGCTCACATGGATGATTGGATCGACTTGTGCGAGCAAATCCGATTGGCAGGACCACCGCTCGGGGCAGTCATGAAGACCATCAGGTACGTCCTTGGTTCTGCTGGTGTTTTACCGCGTCGGCAACCAATTTGATGACGGATCGAAGCTTTTTCCCCAGAAGATACTTGAGTCAGCTAGAACCTGGGGGAAAACAGGATCATCCGTGTCGGATCGAGGGACGACGCGTAAAAGTAAAGCACAGAGCGGCCGTGCGAGCAAATCGAGCACAAAGACGTTTCAGAGTGTCATCGGTAAGCCTCGTTTACCTGTCAAGCGTGCGCGCACATACGGTGCAGGGAAGATGTCGAGCCTGATTCTGAATTTGACCTGCACATCTAGTGATCCATCGGGCGGCCCGAGCGTTCTGTCGGCTCGGGACTACTACGGACGGTTAACAGTGGGTCAGTGTGTTTAGCCACTGATTTGGCGACCCCCCGTTGAGGTCGGGGGTATATGAACGCTCCAAGTTTAACGCACCCGCTTCTTTTCGGCCCCTCCAAGTTTTCTTGTCCGTTCCCTCTTCCGACCTGCGTGGGTAATGTCTAGCACGCAGCTGACATGGACCTCCTTTCTCCGGATCACCTCCATATCCATCGCCGCCTACGAGTGCGTTAGCCTTTCTGAAATTCTCATTTTCCCGCTTTTGCCTGATTTTCGAATCCTTCCTCTTCTCGGTGCACCCCACAGCTATTTGATTACGATCCCAGTGGAATGGAGAATTTACCGCACACAAGGGTCCTTGCGATATGGGTAGGTTTGACCGTCTGCATTTTCAAAGAGATGCGCAATTACTAATATCCCCCGTGTTTTAGCTGGTCTGTCAGCAAAATACTGTTCATCCTGATACGGTACCCATAAAACGCCCTCAGTGCAGAGCTGAAGGACCACTCACTCTCGTCTTCTGTCACAGATACTTCAGTATGCTCTTGCTGACCGTCAGTGACCTCGGGTACTTCCATCACGGATTCTCAGCGGCCGTATGTGGGAAATATTATATGGCTGCCCCCGTGCTTAAAGGTGGGCCAGGTCGAGAGTTTCAGACAGCAGTTGCTCACACACATCCTATGTCAGTGGTTCAAATTATGATCTCGCAAATAATTATTGGGTATCGATCCTGGGCCATCACTCGGCGGTCAAAGGAGTTGGGGATATTCCTCCTCTGTTTTGGGGTCATCGTGACGGGGATCGAGTGGTATTCGAACGTTGATGCTCGTATACCAGTCCAGGACGAAGTGAGTACACCCCATAACGCCCCGCTGACCCCAGTTCCTGACGGAAGCCATTTATCTCCAGGGAAAGTAAGTCATTCTCCTGCGTATACTGTCATACTAGGCGGGTAAGCTAAGTGGAGATTTTTGACAGCTGCTCACCAGGAAACTCGCAAGCGCGCATGCCTCAATGGGTATTTTACCTTATGGCCGTGCTTTTCGACGCGGTTACGTGCATTATTTCGACTTTCTATTTGGTCAGATCGGCGAGTGGGATCAGTAGGTTGGTTGATTCCCATTCACTTGCAAGCGAAGGACGAGTGCTCACTTCAAGTTCAATTTGCACAGTATGTCCTCAATGGTCAAGATGTAGGTGATGGACGAGTTGACAACGGAAACGTAATTCTGATGGCGTGTGGCATTCAACCAGGCTCTTCTACGACGGTTTAGGCTATATGGTCGTTCTCACATGTTCGCATACGCCGTCACTCCCATGGATGTATCGGCCCGCTCACATACGCTCTCGCCCTTTTCAGTGGTCAACGTTTTGAACTTGATTTTGTACCGGAACAGTGTTGGGAAAGGCGCACAGGTAAACGCCGTCGCGCTCCACTCCTATCGACCAGTCTAACGTCACCTCCCTCATTTTTTAGTCCTCGGGGTAAGTGCTCAGAATGGATTCAACTGAGAGATACGGTCCGACCCTCCCTTCGCTCCACAGCGCTGCGTTCGGATATATGGTTGTATGGATTACGAGTCAACGAATTCTCATTCATATTCATGGTATGCTGGGAACACACTCAAATGACCGCTGATCATCTCACTCCACTCCTGCAGAGGCCGCTGAGGAGCGTGTTCATGGAAGAATCGTCGTCACTCACAAAATTTCTGCTCCACGTGACATCACCCACGCCATGCGGTCCCAATTCAACGGCGGCAAGGACGGAGTTGAGACGACGGGGACCGGTGAACTGGACGTCCAAGTCCAGATCGAACAGGCTGTTATGGTCGATTATGATTATGGTCGGAGTTGCCGGGGACCGCGGGTTGCCTGGGACCGGAAACAAAGCGCCACCAAGGAGGACGGCGAGAGGTCGTTCGGGGAACAAAACCAGTGGGAACTCTCGAGCGTGAAGAGCGTCTCCAAGACCGCGGGCACAGTGTAACCATACGACGCTATCTATATTAATTGTGCATGCAATCTGGAGGATACCCCAAACCCGCGGTGCCAGGTGTTATCCGGGGGTAGTCATTGTCATAGCACGTCCATACGTTATTACCTCTTGGGCCCTAGTCACTATTGGCTTGCCAGTGGCTCTTCTGCTGTATATTTGTCGAAACATTCCGTAATACTATCCCCCAACCTCGATATTTGGAGCGCTCTCGAACGTATTGTAACAGGTCGAACCAAAAGGCCGCTTCGCCCTTCAACGTCATCGACAAATCCGAACCCTCGACGGCGGATACCCTCAATTTTTGGGGATTCCGTACGGGCCGAGTGTATCTTCAAGTGGTTCAACTTGCGACATAAAACCGAACGTTCTGAATGTCCCACTCCCCCGCACCCCCCCTTCCTACTCTCTCTGTCTCGCCCAAGGTCATACCAAGTGCTCGCAAAGAAAAATGTCCCAGCCAATGATGAAAGCGTTGTATTATTCCAGCGTATGTCGTCTTTGTCGGGCTTCCCGGCCACCGTTTGACGCTCCCCTGCCATACACCCCCAGGCCAGGAACTTCACTATCAAGGAGGTCCCCATCCCTCAAGTCAAAGACGACGAAGTCTTGCTCAAAGGTACCGTCCCCTCCCCTTCCCTGAAGAGTTCTGGATGCCCGTGTTTACATGGCTTTATCTCGGTAGTTACCTACTGTGGAGTGTGTGGAGTATGTACCCACGATTTCATCTCCACGTTGGGAAACTGAACTCTGACGGACAACTCCGACTCTGCGAACTTTGAACGTTCAACCGAACGCCTCCCATAGACTGACGCTCACATTCACGACGGTGAATTCATTTCCCAGTTCCCGGTAAGCTGTTCAAGCCTAGTATCAGGTGGCTGGTTCAAAGATTGACTTCGCCGATCACTTTTTTTTTTTAAATTGCTTCGCCGATCACCCTTACTGTTTTGCATCCGTTCATCCTCTCTGTCTTCAATAGCTCGTCCCCGGCCATGAAGCTGTGGGAGTTGCTGTTGAAATCGGCAAGGACGTCGAGGGTTTTGCCAAGGGCGACCGTTGTGTGGCCGACGTCGGCATAACTGTAAGTGCGCCAACCTTGGGCAAACCAGTCGATCCTGACCACGCTTCCTCATCCCAGTGTGACAAATGCTTCTACTGCCGTCGTGGCAAGCCCTTGCTTTGCGAGAGCTTCAAGGCTAGGGGCGTCAGCCTGCCTGGTGGCTTTGCCGAATACATCGTCTAGTGAGTCCATACCGGCGATCCACTCGCGTTCCTGGGAAGAAATGGAAATGGACCGTTCCTGACCCGTGATCAACCCCCACGCGCTCAGTCCTCAACACAAGCTGTACAAGATCAACAATATCTCCGACTTGGAAGCGACGTTGGGTACGTGAGGACCCAGGTTTGCTTGTCTGTACGCTTACCATTGTGTTTCCGTTTCCCGTCGTAGCTGAACCCCTCGCTTGCGCTATTCACGGCGTAGACGTGATCCAGCCGAAGGTGGGGAGTGAAGGTAAGCGTTATCTATTTATATAGATTCCGCGTGTGGCCTCAATTGGCTTTTCATTGCAGTGCTGCTTCTGGGTGCTGGCCCTACGGGGTAGGAAATAGTTGACACATCGTCGGTTACACCCCGAGCTGACGACTCTGACTATAGCTTGATGCTGTCACAGCTCCTGAAATTGAATGGCGCGAGCAAGGTGGTTATCGCTGCCAACAAGGGTATCAAGATGGATATTGCCAAGGACCTCGAAGCTGCAGACGTATATCTCGAGCTTGACAGGTAAATACCTGTCGTCGCTGATCGTTTCTGATCTCTTACCGGTGTTCAGGCAAAACCCCAAGCCTCAGTGGGATAAACTGAAGGAGGACCACCCGTTCGGATTCGACGTCGTCGTGGAGGCGACTGGAGTTGAGTCCATCGTCCAAGATTCCATCAACTACGTCCGACGAGGGGGGACGCTCCTCGTTTACGGCGTTTACGAGGATAAGGCTCGTGTCTCTTGGCCACCATCCAAGATTTTCAGCGACGAAATCAGGGTATGCCACCGCGCCGGTTCTTGTTCCATTAGCGTTGCTAACAACTGACAGATCATTGGGTCCTTTTCGCAAACTTACTGCTTCCCTCGGACGATCGAGTACCTCGAGAGCGGAAAGATCAAGACCAAGGGCATGGTACGTTCTCCCTGCCACTGACTCGCAGGCCGTGACCCTAAAGTCCGTGAATTAGGTCACCGATATCTTCAAGCTAGAGGACTACCAGAAGGCACTGGACAAGATGAGCAGCAGAGGTGCCTTGAAGATCGCCATCCAGCCTTGAACGGCGTCCCATGAATCACCGTAGATCAACGTGTATACCAACGATTGTTGTAAGAGTCTGCGATCCATAAGTTCCCACGCTATATCAGTGTGATTCCCGCGAAAAGATTTCTCGAGGCACAAGTCTGAGTAAAACTCGTGACGAGCGTCGCGAGCCCGGAAAAAGATCCTCGGCCCGGGAGATAGATTCGGATCTGATGAGACATGGGGCTATCCGCTTAGACAAGTCGCGGGTGTTCCGAGAACACAGAAGTACTCACCGTGTTGTGTGTCGGGAATGGCGGGGGTCCGCATTCTTTCATCAAAAGATCGTCAGCCATCCTGCTCCTAACAGGACGGAACCGACGCTGATCGCTACGTTCTTCCCTTGTGGTGGATGATATCCACACCATATAGCAAAAGAAACTCAGCGATCAGCGGAGGTCCAATAATATATTGTCAGCGTCGCCAAAGCCAATTTGCAAACGTTCATTCGCGTTCTTTTGCAGGCGAGCCTTGGTCCGCAGTATCAGATTATCAGGCCGTCGTCGACGTCTCCTCAGCGAACATGATGGAGTGGGAAGAAAACCGCTTCCGGCCGTAGCGTGATCACGAGTGTAAACGAGCCCGAGAAAGATAAGGATGTAGTCAAGGTGTTGGTTGCCCCATGTGGGGGCGGAGGGGGGTTAAAAGGTGCATCCTTGAGATTGATATCTGAAGAAAATTAGTAGGACTCAGTTGAAGTAGTCAGTCAAGACGCCGCTTTATAACTATTCATACTCTATAGTGACTGTAACTAACGGTCAACGGTGAACGGTAACTGCCCGTAGTAAGGCCGTATGGCTACAATGTGTAGTATACGAGCGCGGGCGCAGAGCCCGATGCCTTCGGATGCTTCGATTTCATCCGACGGCGTACTAGTACTACTAAGTACTATATGCGCCGAGGCGGAAAGCTCCTCTCGATCGGATATCAAAGAGCTAGTAACCCCGGGCGGATAGAATCCTACATACGTGATGACTGCGACGGATTAGTAGTATGCACGCCTAGCCCCCACGGAAAGCCACCCAATGATAGTTATATAATAGCAGCCTAAACAAAAGATAAGGAAAGAAAAAGGAGGTCGAGCGCGCGATCCGGCGCGCCAGTGGAAAAACGCCTCTGGCTAAAAACACCACCCCCCCTGCGTGCAACCCACCGGGTCCGGGGCTCGTTCATTAGTACTTAGTAGTGACTATACATAAAGTATAATAGTTTTGTGAAGAGACCGTCGCGGCCACATGCCAACCGGTCGTCGCAGATCTCAATCTACGTATACACAGATGCTGTAATCATATTATGATAACAATGTATCGTGACATTGTATACCTCTCGCACGTGTGAGAGTCAAGTACTGTTCAGACGCGGCTGTCGCTCAGGGGTAGTAGTAGGGTCTGGAATTCAAGAAAAATTTTCTCAACTAAATAACGAGAGGAACCTGTCAACCAGTAGATGCCAGTCTAGATCTAGAATCAGTAATGCAGCGGCGACAGTTGAATGGCATTATTGCATTATTGCATACCCATCTGGCGCTGCCAAGTCCAACTCAACTATCTTGTATTGTCGTACGCCGTTTACTTACAACAACCGAAGGAAGCCAGTGACGAAAGACTTGAGCGAAGTTTAATTGTGGGGCCCGCGAGAAGGACAAAAAAAATGAACAGATGGGACGTAGAAGCCAGACGGAGAAGTCGTATTGGCATTGAGAATGATTAATGAACCCCTGAAAGAAGGGAAGAAAAAAAAAACCACAGCACCCAGGATTCCCGCGTGGTCCCCCACCGTGGTACTAACTG
>Ga0307515_10008569_pt1 | contig 19910 bp, 16 predicted proteins | sample 17_EM_MG_FD_194513 | JGI IMG/M metagenome (GOLD analysis project Ga0307515, IMG submission 194513) | Populus trichocarpa ectomycorrhiza microbial communities from riparian zone in the Pacific Northwest, United States - 17_EM | ecosystem: Host-associated > Plants > Roots > Unclassified | place... | reverse complement strand
GACCCCCGACGCGCGAAGCTCGTCGAGCTTGCCGAGCCGCACCCGCATCTGCTCGGGCAGGCCGTCGCGGTCGTGCAGCGGGTCGACGGGCTCGGGCCGCCGGTTCACCGCGATCGCCTCGGCCAGGCCGGGCAGCGCGAAACCCGCCGCCGCGCGCCCGATGGAGACGCGGCGGCGCGGCGGTGTCACGAAACCCTCGGCGATCGCCGCGGCCACGCCGACCTTCGGCAGCGTCCGCCGCTCGCCGTAGCAGAGGTAGCGGGGAAGCCATTGTGGGCGGTATTTCACGTTGGAGCGGTAGAGGGACTCCAGCTGCCACCAGCGCGAGAAGAAGACGAGCAGCCCGCGCCACGCCCGCAGGATCGGCCCGGCGCCGATGCGCGCGCCCTCCTCGAACACCGCGCGGAACATGGCGAAGTTCAGCGAGATGCGCTCGACGCCGTGGTCGCCGGCGCCTCTCGCCAGCGAGCTGACCATGAACTCCATGAGACCGTTGTCGGCCTCCCGGTCGCGCCGCATCAGGTCGAGAGACAGGCCCCGGTCGCCCCACGGGACGAAGGACAGCAGCGCGCGCACGTTCCCGTCGGCGTCGAGGGCCTCGACGAGCAGGCACTCGCCGTCGTCGGGATCCCCGAGGCGGGAGAGGGCCATGGAGAAGCCGCGCTCGGTGGAGGTGTCGCGCCAGTTGTCGGCGCGGCGGATCGTCGCGCGCATCTCGTCGGCCGACAGCTCCCGGTGGCGGCGGATGCGGGCGGTGTACCCGCCGCGCTCGACCCGCGCGACGGCCTGCCGCACCGGGCGCATCTCCGCGCCGTCCAATGTGTACTCGCGCGGCAGGAGGATCGCCTCGTCGCCGATCTCGCGCACCCGCAGACCCGCCTGCGCGTAGGCCTTCGCCGCGACCTCGCTCGCGCCGAGGACCGCCGGCGTCCAGCCGTAGGCGCGCGCGTGCCGCAGCCACGCCTCGATGACCGCGGGGAAGTCGGCCGGCTCGCCGACCGGGTCGCCCGCCGCCAGGCACACGCCGGCGACCGTCCGGTAGCCGATGGCGGCGTCTCGTTTCGGGGAGAAGATCACCGACTTGTCGCGCCGGGTCGCGAAGTACGCGAGCGAGTCGGGCGTCGTGTCGCGCTCGATCAGGACCCGCAGTCGCACCTCCTCGTCGGGCAGGTGCGCGGCGGCCCGCCGCTGGGACCCGAAGAGCGTCACCAGGGCGGCGACCAGCGCGATCGCGCCGAAGAAACCGATGACGAGGTTGACCCAGCCGGGCGCGTGCGTCGTCCGGTCCCAGTTGAACTTGAAGACGCCGCCGAGCAGGCGCTCCACCGTGTAGGGGAGGCGTTCGGCGCGCGCGACCCTGCCGGGGAACATGTTGAGCAGGGCCCAGCCGAGGAGCGTGAAGACGGCGATGAGGACGAGGTAGGTGAGCGCGGCCTTCCACAGGCTGGCGCGCTGTACGCGGGCGTAGAACTCGCGGCGGGCGACGAGGAGCAGGACGATCGCGAGCAGCGAGATCACGATGCCGACGGTGAGGACCGGGACCAGGTAGCCGGGCTGTTCGAGGGCGGAGCCCGACTCGTCGGCGTAGACGTCCTCGGGCCACATGGCCGTGAGCCACCCGACGAGCGAGCTGATCGTCAGCTGGACGAAGAAGTACACGACGAGCAGCCACCACGCGAGCCGCTTGCGACGGGCGACGGCCGTCGCCACGATCGCGACGAAGGCCGCGTAGGCGAGGTTCGCCGGAACCGGGACGAAGACCCACTCGATCACCGTGCGGATCGAACCGGTGCGGTGGCGCAGCGCACTCCCGAAAGCCGCGACCGTGGACAGGATCGCCACGAGCGCGAGGAGGGTGGCGAAGATCTTCGGCACCCTCGTGAGGAGTCCTGCGGACCCCGGCTTCTCCCCCAAGCTCATGGCGCCATTGTGCAAGGCGCCCGCACCGCTGTCCCAGGGATGGGGGTGAGACGGGGGTGGGGTGGGTGGGGCGGGCACTGTGGACGGTGGGTGGGGGCGGGCGACGGCGGGGACGGCTGGAGGCTGACGCGGGCGGGGTACCTGGCCGGGGGAACCACCGCACACCAGAACCCGACTCGGCGACGCACGACGGCGAGCCCCCGCTTCGCGGCCCCCTCAGGCCGGGAACCCGGCACCGGCGGCGGGCCGAGCCCGATCCCATGCCTGGCAGGCGGTTTCGTTCGCGCCGCCCAAAACAAGCAGAGGCCCTTCACGTTCACCCACCCACGCTGGGAACCGTGCGCAGGCGACACGCCACAGCAAGCCCGATGCCTGCGCGGTCCCCCCACGCCGGGAACCCGGTCCAGGCGCTCGCCACGGCGAGCCCGGCTCCGCGGCCACGGGTGCCGGGGAATCCGCGCCAGGGTCGTGGGCCTGGCGGGTTCATGCACCCACGCGCGCCACGCTCCCTGGACTCACCAGTGCACACACCAGCCGTATGCCGCAAAACGAGGCGTGCTCCACGCCGACACTCCCGCCAATACCGGGCTGACAAATCAGGCGCCCCACCACAGTGGCCCGCGTCGCGCCGGCCCGGCGCGCTGGGAACCAAGCCGCAAGCCACACGGCCAGTCTCGCGCCACATGGCTCACCCGCACCCGGAACCGGCCACAGCGTGCACCTCTGCGGCGAGCCCCCGCTTCGCGGCCCCCTCAGGCCGGGAACCCCGCACCGGCGGCGGGCCGAGCCCGATCCCATGCCTGTCAGGCGGTTTCGTTCGCGCCGCCCAAAACAAGCAGAGGCCCTTCACGTTCACCCACCCACGCTGGGAACCGTGCGCAGGCGACACGCCACAGCAAGCCCCACCCAGCGCGGCCACTCATGCCGGGGCCCAGAGGCAACACCCACCCACGGCCTGGCCACGGCGCCGCATCACCGCGGCCCTCGCCTCGCGCCCCACGGACGCCAAACTCTCGGGTGAGGCCATGCCCGACAGCGAGTCCAGCTTCACCGCCGCTCGCGCGGGAACCCGATGACGCAAAGGCGGGTGACTGGGCGAGACGAGAGCCGGTCGCGGGCGAGCGGGGAAGGCACGAAAGCAGCTCACAGCCGGGCAGGGCGGGCCCCGCTTCGCCTCGGCACATGACCGGGAACCCGGCACCGGCGACCCACCAGGGTGACCTTCGCTTCGCGAAGGCACTGCGCGGGGAACCCGGCACCGGCGGCGGGCCGAGCCCGATCCCATGCCTGGCAGGCGGTTTCGTTCGCGCCGCCCAAAACAAGCACAGCAGCGTTCACCCACCCACCCCGGGAACCCAGCCCCGCCTCGGCAAATCCCCGGGAACCCGAGCGGGTGGCACAGAGTGGTGACACGAGAGCGAGTGGCGGGCGAGACGAGAACTGGTAGCGAAAGGGCGCGGAAGCGGAGGCGACCCATGTGAGGAGGCACAGCGAGCTGCGGCTTCGTCTCGGCACATGCCGGAAACCCCGCACCGGCGGCGGACCGAGCCCGATCCCTTACCTGGCCAGCGGCTTCGCTCGCGCCACCCCAAACAAACACAGCCCCCCAAAAAACTCTGGCCCCGGAGCTCTCGCTCCGGGGCCACGCCTTGCACTCTCACGTCAAACCCGCCGGCACGGCCCTAACCGAGCCGCAGCCGCAGCCGTAACCACAGCAGCCCCAGCCCCAACCACCGAGCCGACGCCACCACCACCCCTACGCGCCGGGAACCGGCACCGGCGGCACGATTCCCGTGTAGCGCGCACGCGGGCGGATGATCTTGCTGTCGTTGGCCTGCTCCAGCACGTTCGCGGCCCACCCGATCACTCGGGACGCGGCGAAGGTGGGCGTGAACATGTCGCGCGGTACTCCGCAGTCCTCCATGACGACTCCGGCGTAGAACTCCACGTTCGTGTAGAGGTTTCGGCCGGGCTTGAGTTCGGCGAGGATTTCGACGACGCGCTTTTCGACCTGCTTGGCGAAGTCGACGCGGGGGCCGCCGAGGCGGGTGGCGACGTCGCGGAGCATGAGGGAGCGGGGGTCGTCGGTCTTGTAGACGGCGTGGCCGAAGCCCATGAGGCGGCCGCCGCCGGTGATGACCTCGCGTACCCAGTGGTCGATGTTCTCGGGCGTGCCGATGGCGTCGAGGGCGTCGAGTGCGCGGCTCGGAGCTCCGCCGTGCAGCGGGCCGGAGAGGGCTCCGATGGCTCCGACGAGAGCCGCGCCGATGTCGGCGCCGGTGGAGGCGATCACGCGCGCGGTGAACGTCGAGGCGTTGAACCCGTGGTCGATGGTCGACATCAGGTAGGCCTCGATGGCCTTGGCGTGCTCGGGCTTCGGCTCGTCACCGGTGAGCATGTACAGGTAGTTCGCCGCGTAGGGCAGGTCGTCACGGGGAGCGATGGGCTCCAGGCCGTGGCGCAGGCGGTGCAGCGAGGTGAGGATCGTCGGCACGACGGCCGAGGCGAAGAGCGTGTCGGCCAGACGCGTCTCCTCGTCGATGTCGAGGACGGGCTTCATGCCGCGGTGGGCGGCCGCGAAGGACAGCGCGGTCCGCAGGCCCTCCATCGGCACGGATCCCGACAGCGACGGAAGCAGCTCGGCGACCGCCTTCGGGAGGTGGCGCAGCGGCGTCACCTCGGCGACGAACGCCGCGCGCTGGGCGGGGGTCGGCAGTTCGCCCTTGAGCATCAGATGCCAGACGTCTTCGAAATCGCGCTTCTCGATCAGCTCGATCGCCGAATACTGCCGGTAGTGGTAGAAACCTTCTTCACCGCGGACGTCGCCGACCTCGGTATCGGTGACGATCACGCCGGCCAGTCCGCGCGGCACCTCGATGAAAGTGGTCATGTCGACCTCCCTGTCAGTCATGACGACACTGTGTGCCGGGGGTCGCCCGGCGGACACACACTCTTCGGTAACAACTCCATTGTCAACCTTGTGAAGCGGCGGTCCTCTGTCAGGGACCGTAATGTGGGCCACGCTGCGATGAGGGGCATGGTGGTAGCGATACCACCCGCCGACGTGTTTGCCCATGTCGCCGCCTTGATCGATCGGCCGACGGATGGCACCGAGTGCCGGAGTTTACGCAAACGTCACCTGCGTCACATTTCGCAACCCGCCATGCCCGTCGGTGTGGTCCCCGCGACTTCACAGGCACCTGTGCGATGCTGCCGACGTGGCCCCTGTCGAGTCCTCGCGCCGCCTCTTGTCCGCCGCTGCGGCCGCCGCGCTGATCCTGACCGCCTCCGCCTGCGGTTCCTCCTCCGACGACGCGTCTCCGCCCCCTCCGGCCGAGTCGGCTTCGGAATCGGCGCCCCCTGGCCCGGGGCCGGCGACGATCGCGATCGCCGGCGACGCGCACTTCATGGGCCGCACGGCCGATCTGCTGAGCGATCCGGCGACGGTGTTCGGGCCGGTCGCCGACGTGTTCACGCGCGCCGACTTCGCGATGCTCAACTTCGAGACATCGGTGACCGACAGCGACGACGCGCAGCCCAAGCAGTACAAGTTCAAGACGACGCCCGCCGCGTTCGAGGCGGTCAAGGCCGCCGGGATCGACCTGGTGAGCCTCGCCAACAACCACACCCTCGACTACGGCCGCGACGGGCTCGTCGACACCCTCGACGCCGCCGAGGACACCGGCATGCCGGTCTTCGGCGCGGGCGTGGACACCGACGCCGCCCTCAAGCCCTACATCGTCGACCTCAACGGCACGTCCGTCGCCTTCATCGGCGCCTCCCAGGTCTGGGAGCTGTGGGACACGTGGATGGCGACCGACACCGAGCCCGGCATCGCCCACGTCGCGCACGAGGAGCGGCTCATCAAGGCCGTGCAGGACGCGAGCGAGCAGGCGGACGTCGTGATCATGATGATGCACTGGGGCACCGAGGGCGACAAGTGCCCTAACGACGAGCAGAAGGACTGGGCCGAGCGGCTCCGCGACGCCGGTGCCGACGCGATCGTCGGCACCCACGCCCACCTCCTCCAGGGCGAGGGCTGGATGGGCGACTCCTATGTGGCCTACGGTCTCGGCAACTTCCTCTGGTACCGCGACAACGCCTACAGCAACGACACCGGCGTGCTTGAGCTGACCGTCGAGGCTGGCGAGCTGACCGGAACCGACTTCGTCCCCGCCTTCATCGACGGCGACGGCCGCCCGATCCCCGTCGAGGGCGACGAGGCGGCCCGGATCGACGACAAGCTCGCCGACCTGCGCGGATGCACCGGACTCGACGCCCGGCCGAGTGACTGAGATGATCATCACAGGCCCGTCGGCCCTCTTTCGCTAGCCGCGAGAAGCCGCTTCGCCCGCTGTAGGGGGCGAACTTGTTTCTGAGAGTCCGGAGTGGCCGAACGTGAAGAAGAGCCTCCTGATGGCCGGAATCCCCGCGTCGACCATGAAACTGCTGACCTAGGCCGCCGCGATGAGCATCCTCGGCCTACGACACCGACTTCAACGCCGGCACCGTGTTCATCGAAGTCTCGCCCGGGACCGAGGGCGGCCGCACCAAGGTCGGCGTCGCCGCTCCCGCAGGCGGCACCGTGCGCAACCGCATGCGCGGCACCCCCGCCGAGAACAACGTGCACGGCAAGACCGGGTCGATGTCGGGCGTGTCCTCGCTCTCGGGCTATGTGACCGACGCGAACGACCCGGGGTACCCCACACGGACGTGGAGTGCTCGTGGGTGACGCCGTCGGTCTGTCAGGAAGTCAGGCGCATCGGGGAGGGGGCTGCCATGGCCGTTCCCTCCCTTTTCGCTGCCCAACACGCCGATCGTCGCCCTCACCCGAGGGCGGTACCCTGGTAATACCGCAGGTGACAGGACCGTCACCTATTCTCAGACAAGTCTCATACAGCCGCGTGTCGACGACGCAAACGCGGTCCACAATGGAGACAGGCCAGTGGCCGGATCTACGGCCACAGCGCACGTGCACTAGACCGCGAGAATCTTCAAGCTTTCACCGTGTACTGATCACTACATAACGTGGGGGTCGAGATGGCGAGGCGGAAAGACCCGAACGGTAACGAGTGGATGGCCTCGGGCTGGTTCCAGGTGCTTCCGATGACGCAAGGGCAGTGGATCTGGCTGCTGTTGCGCGGGGCGACCGGCAGTGAGGCCGACGGCGACCTCGACTCCCTGGTGGAGCGGGGCCAGCGCAGCGGCGAACGGTGGTTCGACACCGCGACCGGCGGCCTCGACGGCCCGATCTTCTGGGGCTTCTCGGCCGACGAGCAGTGGCGCACCAGCGAGATCGACGCCTCCGACAGGCAGCGGCGGGAACGCTGCGTCGGCGCGCTCGGGCGGCTGGGGCTGCGCGAGCCGCGGACGGTGCGGGACCTGGCGCTGCTGATGGGCAGGCTCGGCCTGTGCCGCCACGAGGTGGCGGGCGGGACGGAGCGATGGCGGATACAGCCGGTGCTCCCCCTGCCCTCCGAGGTGCTGCCCATGGATCCCGAATGGGAGCGCGAGTCCGACGAAGGACGCTGGCAGTACCAGATCGCGGCCATCGCCGGGGAGCTGGCGGAGCTGTTCACCGAGGATCTCAACAAGCCCGACGAGGTCACCACGACCATCACCGAGCTGGCCAGGCTCATCGAACGCGACACCGAGGACGTACGCCACGGGCTGGTCGACTTCGCGGTGAACCCGCTGGTCTTCCTGTCGAGCGCGACGATCGTCTCGCTGACGGTCGACACGCCCGAAGGGCTCACGCACGCCGACCCCGAGCGACTCGGGGACGACGAGTCCTTCCGGATCTCCTTCGACTGGGCGGCGCTGGCCAAGCGGCGCCTGCGCGTCCACCGGCTGGATCCCGAACACCCCAGCGATCCGGATTGAGGCCGCCCGACCTAGGCTCGCAGTCGTTAAGGATTCCGTCCGGCGCGAGCCCGGGCTGGGGAGGCTGGCAGATGGCTGTGCGTGATCAGGTCGGCGACGCGCGTCGTGGATCCAACGGCGACGACCGGCAGCGCCGGACGCGTCAGCAGATCGCGGCCTCGGCGCTCGCGCTGTTCGCCGAGCAGGGCTACGCCGACACGACCGTCGACCAGATCGCCGCCTCGGCGGGTGTGGCCCGGCGGACGTTCTTCCGGTACTTCCCGGGCAAGGACGACGCGATATTCCCCGACCACGACGAGACCCTCGCCCGGGTGGCGGCCGTCCTCGACGGCGCCGAACCGGGCGAGGAGCCGCTGTCGGTGGTGTACCGGGGCATTCGGGAGGTGCTGCGGATGTACGCGGCCGACCCGAAGGCCTCGGTGGCGCGGTACCGGCTGCTGCGCGAGGTCCCGGCGCTGCGCGAGCGGGAGATCGCCGTGGTGTCGCGCTATGAGCGGCTGTTCACGAGATACCTGCTGGACCACGCCGACCGGGTGCCCGTCGACGACGTCGACGCGCCGCTGCTGGCCGAGGTGGCCGCGGCGGCGATCGTCGCCGCCCACAACCACGTGCTGAGGCTGTGGCTGAGGGCCGGCGGCGACGGGGACGTGGAGGCGAGGCTGGAGCGGGCCGTGGGGACGGTCAGGCGGCGGTTCGTGGGGCAGAACGGGACGGGTGGCGCGGGCAGCGCGGCCAGCTCGCTCGGCGAGCGTGTGAACGGTGAGGGCGTAGGGGCGGGTTCGCTCCCGGCGGAGCCGGGGACCGTGGTGGTCGTGGCGCGGACGGACCTGGGTTCGGCGGAAGTCGCCGAGCGGGTGCGGCGGGCGCTGGAGGCGTAGGGGCAGACGGCAAAGAGCCGGGCCCGCCCCCTGGGCGAGCCCGGCTCTCATTCACGCACGACTCAGAACGTCTTCACGCCCCACTCAGAACTTCACCGTGAACTTCTTCTCCTTGGCCGACTTGGTGACCTTGGACTTGAGCTCCTTGCTCCCGTCCATGATCTTCAGGTCGCCGGAGGGTTTGAAGACCAGGTCCACCGCCGCCGTGTCGGGCGCCACCTCGAAGACCATCGAGTAGGGGATCATCTGGTTCGACTTCTCGCCGACCTCGGACTTGGTGGCCTTGACCGTGGCGCCGCCGACCTTCAGCGTGAGCGACTTCGCCGGGTCGAGGACCCAGTTGACGTCGACGCTCTTGCCCTTCCACAGGTGCTGGAAGGTGAAGTCGACCTCGATCCACAGCTTGCCGTCGGGGGCCCATTCGAAGCCGTCTGCCCAGGCGGTGCGGGCGACCTGGAACTCGGTACCGATGCCGAAGGTGACGACCCACTCGTCGGTCTCGGCCTTGACCTCCTGGTCGTAGGGCCCGGCGTTCCCGAAGGACGACAGGTCCGGCGCGACCAGCAGCGCCGGCACGAAGTCCTCGTGGACGCCGTCGCGGAGGTTGACCGAGAAGCGCTTGCCCGCGTCGGTGACGACGAGCTTGGCGGGAGCGCCCTCCTGGGCCATGGCGACGATGAGCTCACCGGCCTCGGGGACCTCTTCGAGGTCGACGGTGCGGCCTTCACCGAGCTCCAGCACCGCGGTGGCCCCGTCGCGGCCGCTTAGGGCCGCCTCCGCGGTGAACTCGGGCGAGACCTGGAAGGCCATGACCTCGTAGCCGGGCGGCGCCGTGAGCGGGCCCTCAAGGCCCAGCTCGGCGGCCTTGGCCGCGTCGATGCTCTTGGCGAACTGGGCCCCGCCGACGGCGAGGGCGAAGTGCGGCCCGACGAGCGCGGTCTGGTTCACGTCGAAGGTCTTCTCTAGCGGGAGCGCGCCGGAGGCGTCGGTCTGCACGAGCGTTCCGAGCGGCGAGGAGATCGTGGGCGGTCCCGACGGCGAGCACGCGGCTACGGCGAATGCCGCGGCTGCCGCGAGTACGGCGACGCGAAGGCTGCGGAAGCGGGATGCGGAAGAGCGTGACGTCGGGAGCACGGGCGAAATCTTAATACCCGGCCCGTGGTCCTGCGACTTCACATAGGCGCCGCGAAGGTCTCAAACGGGTGTCAAATTTCTTGGCACGGAGTGTCTTTACAAAGGCATCCCGTGCCATTATGGTGTTACTCACGAGTAACGAACTGTGCCCCGCGTCACACTCGGACGCAGGAGGCCACGGATTTCGGGAGGTCATCGTGCAGGAAATCCTCGAGGCGATCCGCGCCGCGGACACCACGGACGCGCAGTTCGCAGCCATCCCGGTCCCGGAGCACTACCGGGCCGTCACCCTGCATCGCGACGAAGCAGGCATGTTCGACGGGCTGCCGTCGGCCGACAAGGACCCTCGCCGCTCGATGCACCTCGACGAGGTGCCCGTGCCCGAACTCGGGCCGGGTGAGGCGCTCGTCGCCGTCATGGCCAGCGCCATCAACTACAACACCGTGTGGAGCTCGATCTTCGAGCCGATCCCCACCTTCGCGTTCCTCAACCGGTACGGCCGCATGTCGCCGCTCGCCAAGCGGCACGACCTGCCCTACCACGTGATCGGCTCCGACCTGTCCGGCGTCGTGCTGCGTACCGGCGCCGGGGTGAACAACTGGAAGCCCGGCGACAAGGTCGTCGCGCACTGCCTCTCCGTCGAGCTGGAGAGCGCCGAAGGCCATGACGACACCATGCTCGACCCCGAGCAGCGCATCTGGGGCTTCGAGACCAACTTCGGCGGCCTCGCCGAGCTGGCCCTGGTCAAGACCAACCAGCTCATGCCGAAACCGGCGCACCTCACCTGGGAGGAGGCCGCCTCGCCCGGCCTGGTCAACTCGACCGCCTACCGCCAGCTCATCTCGGCCAACGGCGCCTCCATGAAACAGGGCGACAACGTGCTCATCTGGGGCGCCGGCGGCGGCCTCGGCTCCTACGCCGTCCAGTACGCGCTGGCCGGGGGCGCCACGCCCGTGTGCGTCGTGTCGTCGCCGGAGAAGGCCGCCCTGTGCGAGGCGATGGGCGCCGAGGCCGTCATCGACCGCTCGGCCGAGGACTACCGCTTCTGGCTCGACGAGCACAACCAGGACCCGAAGGAGTGGAAGCGGCTCGGCGGGCGCATCCGCGAGCTGACCGGCGGCGAGGACGTCGACATCGTCTTCGAGCACCCGGGCCGCGAGACCTTCGGCGCCTCGGTCTTCGTCGCCAAGCGCGGCGGCACGATCGTCACGTGCGCCTCGACCTCGGGCTACACCCACGAGTACGACAACCGGTACCTGTGGATGAACCTCAAGCGAATCGTCGGCTCGCACTTCGCCAACTACAAGGAGGCCTGGGCCGCCAACCGGCTGATCGCCAAGGGCCGCATCCACCCGACGCTGTCGCGCTCCTACAAGCTGGAGCACGCCGGGCAGGCCGCCTACGACGTGCACAAGAACCTCCACCACGGCAAGGTGGGCGTGCTCTGCCTGTCGCCGGAGCAGGGTCTCGGCGTCACCGACCACGAGCTGCGCGCCAAGCACGAGTCGGCGATCAACAGGTTCAGGGCGCCGTCCCCAGCCCTCGCCGGGCAGGCGGGATGAGCGCCGAACGCGACGAGCCGTGGCTGATGCGGACCTACGCCGGCCACAGCTCGGCGGCGGCCTCCAACGCGCTCTACCGCCGCAACCTCGCCAAAGGCCAGACCGGCCTGTCGGTGGCCTTCGACCTGCCGACGCAGACCGGTTACGACGCCGACCACCCGCTGGCGCGCGGCGAGGTCGGCCGGGTCGGCGTGCCGGTCGCGCACATCGGCGACATGCGCGAGCTCTTCGACGGGATCCCGCTGGCCGCGACGAACACGTCGATGACCATCAACGCCACCGCGATGTGGCTGCTGGCGCTGTACCAGTCGGTCGCCGCCGAGCGCGGCGCCGACGTGTCGAAGCTGGCCGGGACGACCCAGAACGACATCGTGAAGGAGTACCTCTCGCGCGGGACGCACGTGTTCCCGCCGGGCCCGTCGCTGCGGCTGACCTGCGACCTGATCGCCTACACCGTCGCCGAGATCCCGCGCTGGAACCCGATCAACATCTGTAGCTACCACCTACAGGAGGCCGGGGCCACGCCCGTGCAGGAGATCGCGTTCGCGCTGGCGACGGCCGTAGCGGTCCTCGACACCGTCCGCGACTCGGGGCAGGTCGACGAAGAGAACTTCGCGCGCGTCGTCGGGCGGATCTCGTTCTTCGTCAACGCGGGCGTGCGCTTCGTCGAGGAGCTGTGCAAGATGCGCGCCTTCGCTCGCCTGTGGGACGACATCACCCGCGAGCGCTACGGCGTGACCGACGCGCGGCACCGGCGCTTCCGCTACGGCGTGCAGGTCAACTCGCTGGGCCTGACCGAGGCGCAGCCGGAGAACAACCTGCCGCGGATCGTCCTGGAGATGCTCGGGGTGACGCTGTCGAAGGGCGCGCGTGCGCGTGCGGTGCAGTTGCCCGCCTGGAACGAGGCGCTGGGGCTGCCTCGGCCGTGGGACCAGCAATGGTCGCTGCGGGCGCAGCAGATCCTCGCCTATGAGAGCGACCTGCTCGAACACGGCGACCTCTTCGACGGCTCGACCGTCGTGGAGTCCAAAGTGGACGAGCTGGTGGCCGAGGCGCGGGCCGAACTCGACCGGGTGCTCGACATGGGCGGCGCGATCGCGGCCGTCGAGTCGGGCTACCTCAAGTCGGCGCTGGTCTCCGCGCACGCGCGGCGGCGGGCGCGGATCGAGTCGGGCGAGGAGAAGGTCGTCGGCGTGAACTGCTTCGAGACGACCGAGCCGAGCCCGCTGACCGCCGACCTCGACACCGCCGTGCACCGGATGGACCCGGAGGCCGAGCGGGCGGCGGTCGCGCGGCTGCGGGAGTGGCGCGCGGCCCGCTCGGACACGGATGTGCGCAAGGCACTGGCGCGGTTGACCGACGACGCGCGCAGCCCCGGCGTGAACCTCATGCCGGCCACCCTGGACTGCGTGAACGCCGGCGTCACCACGGGCGAGTGGGCGAAGGCCCTGCGGGAGGTGTTCGGCGAGTACCGGGCGCCGACCGGCGTCGCCGCCGCGCCCGTGACCGTCCCGGAGGGCTCGCCGCTGTCGAAGGTCCGCGACCGGGTGCGCGCCACCGCCGCCGAACTCGGCGTCGGCGGGCTGCGGCTCCTGATCGGCAAACCCGGCCTCGACGGGCACTCCAACGGCGCCGAGCAGATCGCCGTGCGCGCCCGCGACGCCGGGTTCGAGGTGATCTACCAGGGCATTCGGCTGACCCCGCGGCAGATCGCCGCCGCGGCCGCCGCCGAGGACCCCCACTGCGTCGGGCTGTCGATACTGTCCGGAGCGCACACCGAGCTGGTGCCGGAAATCCTGCGCCTGCTGCGCCAGTCCGGCGCGGGCGACCTCCCCGTGGTGGTCGGCGGCATCATCCCCGCCGCCGACGCCGCCCGCCTGCGCCGGGCGGGTGTGGCCGCGGTGTACACACCGAAAGACTTCGATCTCACCGAGATCATCGACGCCGTCGTGACCGAGATCCGGCACGCGAACGGCCTTCCCGCCACGACACGGGAGGCCGCTACGAAGGGAGTCCCCGCCTCATGTCCGTAGACCGCCATCGCCCGCGACGGTCGTGCCTCGCCGTACCGGGTTCGAATCCGAGGTTCCTGGAGAAGGCGCAGGGCCTGCCCGTCGACCAGGTGTTCCTCGACCTGGAGGACGCGTGCGCCCCCGCGGTGAAGGAGAGCGCGCGCGACATGATCGTCAAGGCCCTCACCACCGGGGACTGGACGGGCAAGACCACCGTCGTGCGGGTCAACGACCTGACGACGCACTGGACGTACCGGGACGTCATCACCGTCGTCGAAGGCGCCGGCGACAAGCTCGACTGCGTCATGCTGCCGAAGGTGCAGGACGCCACCCAGGTGCGGTGGCTCGACCTGCTGCTCACCCAGATCGAGAAGACGATCGGGCTTCCGGTGGGGCGGATCGGCATCGAGGCGCAGATTGAGAACGCCCGCGGTCTGGTCAACGTCGACGAGATCGCGGGTTCGTCGCCGAGGCTGGAGACGATCGTGTTCGGCCCGGCCGACTTCATGGCGTCGATCAACATGAAGTCCCTCGTGGTCGGCGAGCAGCCGCCGGGCTACCCGGCCGACGCCTACCACTACATCCTCATGCGGATCCTCATGGCCGCGCGCACGCACGACTTGCAGGCGATCGACGGCCCGTACCTGAAGATCCGCGACGTGGACGGTTTCCGGGAGGTCGCCGAACGCTCGGCCGCGCTCGGGTACGACGGGAAGTGGGTGCTGCATCCCGGTCAGGTCGAGGTGGCCAACGAGGTCTACTCCCCCTCGCAGGACGACTACGACCACGCCGAGCTGATCCTCGACGCCTACGAGTGGGCGACCTCCGAGGGCGGCGGGTACAAGGGCTCGGCGATGCTGGGCGACGAGATGATCGACGAGGCGAGCCGCAAGATGGCCCTCGTGATCGCGGGCAAGGGCCGCGCGGCGGGCATGTCGCGGACCTCCTCCTTCACTCCCCCGGAGGCGTGACATGGGATTCGGGCGCAGTTTCGAGGAGTTCGAGGTCGGCGCGGTCTACAAGCACTGGCCCGGGAAGACCGTCACCGAGTACGACGACCACATGTTCTGCCTGCTGACGATGAACCACCACCCGCTGCACCTCGACGCGCACTACGCCGAGGAGGCGACGGAGTTCAAGCGCAACGTCGTCGTCGGGAACTACGTGTACTCGCTGCTGCTGGGGATGTCGGTGCCCGACGTGTCGGGCAAGGCGATCGCGAACCTGGAGGTCGAGTCGCTGCGGCACATCGCGCCGACCTTCCACGGCGACACCGTCTACGGCGAGACCGAGGTGCTCGGCAAGACGCCGTCGCGGTCGAAGCCCGACCGGGGCGTCGTGCACGTCGAGACGCGCGGCTACAACCAGGACGGGACCGTCGTGTGCGTCTTCCGCCGCAAGGTGATGGTGCCGACGTACGAGTACCTCGCCGCGCGCGGCGGCGAGCAGCCCGGGCGGCCTGTGCCGGTCGATCCCGCCGTGTCGGAGAAGGGGAGCCGGTGATGAGGCGGCTGGCGTCGACCGAGGGGCTGAGCGAGGACCAGCGCGACATCCTCGCGACCGTGCGGGAGTTCGTCGACAAGGAGATCCTGCCGGTCGCGACCGAGCTGGAGCACCGCGACGAGTACCCGGCGAAGATCGTCGAGGGCATGAAGGACCTGGGGCTGTTCGGGCTCACGATCGCCGAGGAGTACGGCGGGCTCGGCGAGTCGCTTCTGACGTACGCGCTGGTCGTCGAGGAGATCGCGCGGGGGTGGATGAGCGTCTCGGGGATCATCAACACCCACTTCATCGTCGCGCACCTGCTCGCCCACCACGGCACCGAGGAGCAGCGCGCCCGGCTGCTGCCGAGGATGGCGACCGGTGAGGTCCGGGGCGCGTTCTCGATGTCCGAGCCGGGCGTCGGCTCCGACGTGGCCGCGCTGCGCACCCGCGCCCGCCGCGACGGCGGGGACTTCGTCCTCAACGGACAGAAGATGTGGCTGACCAACGGCGGTACGGCGAACCTCGTGGCCGTGCTCTGCCGCACCGACGACGGCAACGACGCGCCCCACCGGAACCTGACGGCCTTCCTGATCGAGAAGGAGCCCGGCTTCGGCGAGGTCGCGCCGGGCCTGACGATCCCCGGGAAGATCGACAAGATGGGGTACAAGGGCGTCGACACGACCGAGCTGTTCCTCGACGACTTCCGCCTGCCCGCCGACGCCGTCCTCGGCGGCGCGACGGGCCGCGGCTTCTACCAGATGATGGACGGCATCGAGGTCGGGCGCGTCAACGTCGCCGCGCGGGGGTGCGGGGTGGCGATGCGCGCGCTGGAACTCGCGATCTCTTATGCGAGGCAGCGCCACACCTTCGGCAAGGCCATCGCCGAGCACCAGGCCATCGCCTTCAAGATCGCCGAGATGGGCACGAAGGTCGAGGCCGCCCACCAGATGATGGTGATGGCCGCTCGCCGCAAGGACGGCGGACAGCGCAACGACCTGGAGGCCGGGATGGCGAAGTACCTGGCGGCCGAGTACTGCAAGGAGGTCGTGGAGGACGGCTTCCGGATCCACGGCGGGTACGGCTTCGCCAAGGAGTACGAGATCGAGAGGCTGTACCGGGAGGCGCCGATGCTGCTGATCGGCGAGGGGACTGCGGAGATCCAGAAGACGATCATCGCGCGGAGACTGCTGGAGGAGTTCGGGGGATAGTCCGGGCCGGGCCCTCCCGCGAACACCGACAAACTCCGCAGCAGCGCCTTCCGGGCATCTACGGCTCCCGGCTCCAGTCGACGACGGCCCGCAAGACGCGCTGCCACGCCAGAGCGTCGCGAGCCCGGATCGGGTTCGGCACCCGCGGCGGACCGAGCCCGATCCCCTACCCCTCACGCGGTTTCGTTCGCGCCGCCCAAAGAAATTACGCCGGTGGGAGATGGCCCTCCCACCGGCGCATGCCGGGTACTACCTGTCTATCCGTCTAACTGCCTAACTGCCTATCCATCCCTACCGCGCTACCCCATCGCTCCCGCCACCGCGTCACGCAGTTCGGGCAGCCGGTTCCACAACCCACCCGGGCACAGGGTGTTGTTGAAGTCCTTGTGCCCGTAGATCTCCTGCGGGTTCAGGCCGTACTGCTGGCAGATGAACGCGCAGAACTGCACGAGGCTGTTCCACTGGGCCTGCGGTACCGGCGCACCGGTGTGGTACGACCCGTCGTTCTCGATGCCGATGGCCTGCGAGTTCTGTCCGACGCAGTGCGCGCCCTGCACCATGTTCTGTCCGCGCATGAGCGCGGCCAGGCTGCCGTGTCGGCCTTCGGTGACGTATCCGCCGCGGCTGTTGGTGAAGTGCTGGCCGGAGTCCATCCAGCCGTTGCCGTCCATGTGCAGGTCCTGGATCTCGCGCGAGTTCCGGAACGCGTAGTCCAGGGAGAAGTCGGTCGTGTTCGGGAAGGCCGTGTGGTGCACGATGATCTTGTTCGGCCGGCTCTGCACGATGACCGGTGTGCCGTTCGGCGGGCGGGCGCCCCACTCGTCGCAGGCGTAGATGCGCGGCTCGTCGACGGCGTTGACGTCGGCGCTGGCGGTCCCCATGAACAGCGGGACCGACGCGGCCGCGGCGATCCCGGTCAGTCCGGTGAGGACGGTGCGGCGGGTGGCGCCGCTCTTGTCGTTCATGTGCCCTTCTCTCCGTCTGAGTGACGGGGCGGCCGGGGGCCGCCCCGTCACTGTCTATCAGGGTGTGTTGTTGGCGAGGGCGATGAGCCGGGCGCGGGAACCGTTGAACACGTTGCGGTCCACGTTGCCGGCGATGCCGGAGACCGAGCCGGTGGACGTGTACTGCCACATCGTGTAAACGGGCCAGCCGGCGGGGATCGCCGGGCTGCCGGTCGTGTAGTGCGCGACCCACAGCGGGTTGAGCGAACCGCGGCCGGTCCAGCTGCCGGTGCACTGGTTCCACCAGCTCGCGGCGGTGTAGATCACGACGTCGCGGCCCGTACGGGACTTGTACGTGTTGGCGAAGTCGGTGATCCAGTTGCGCATCGACGTGGTCGACAGGCCGTAGCAGGTGGCGCCGTACGGGTTCCACTCGATGTCGAGGGCTCCCGGGAGCGTCTTGTCGTCACGCGACCATCCGCCGCCGTTGCTGACGAAGTAGTTCGCCTGCACGGCACCGCTGGACACGTTGGGCCGTCCGAAGTGGTAGGCACCCCGGATGACTCCCGCGTAGAAGGAGTTCGGGTAGTTCGTGTTGAACTGCGGGTCCTTGTACGTGGTCCCCTCGGTCGCCTTGATGTAGGCGAACTCGATCCCGGCGTTGCGCACCGAGGTCCAGTTGATGTTGCCCTGGTAGTGCGAGACGTCGACGCCCTGCGGGTTGGCCAGGACGGAGGGGTCGGCTTGGGCGGCCGCTCCGGAGAAGCCGACGATGGAACCTATGGCCATGAGGCCTGTCGCGACGGTTGCCAGGATCCGCTGCGTCAGGCGGCGTGCCGCCGAACGCGGTAATGCCTTGCTCATGAGTTCGTACTCCTCGCTCAATGGAACGGTGCCGCTGCGTCCGGCACCGGCCCGCCCGGGGGCGAGCGGGCATTTCCAGCATGATGGCAGGAATCTACGAGCGAGGGAAGGGCGGTAAAACTTTTCGACACTCCACTCTGGAGTGTCACGGGCACGCTGAGTAAAGGCACCCCGGCGGGTACCTTCGGCCCCTTCAGGTGGGCTGGCGGGACCGCGGACCGATCATCCCAAGCCCCCGCAACCCCGCCCGGTGACCAGTACCCTGAGATGATCTCCGACCGAAAGGACCTCCCGTGTCCGCACTCGTCGCTTTCAGCGTGACCCCGCTCGGTGTCGGCGAGCACGTCGGCAAGATCGTGGCCGACGCCGTGAAGGTCGTGCGCGACTCCGGTCTGCGCAACAGCACCGACGCCATGTTCACGCTCGTCGAGGCCGACAGCCTCGCCGAGGTGATGGTCGTGGTGACTCAGGCGATCCAGGTCGTGGCCGCCCAGGCTCCCCGGGTGAGCACGGTGATCAAGGTGGACTACCACCCTGGCCGCACCGACGGTCTCACCAAGAAGGTGGAGACCATCGAGAGGCACTTGGCCGAGGGCTAGTTCAGCTCTCCGAGCCATCGTCCGAGGGACGCGAACACCGACTCGCGGCGCCAGTCGGCGAGCAGCCTGTCGCGGGTGGCGGCGTCGAGCGCGGCGAGGGTCGTGCGCTGTCCTTCGGGGATGAACACGCGCCACAGCTGCGCCCAGACCCCGGCGGCCTCGCCGATCGGGACGGACGCGACGGTTCCCGGGCGTCCGGCGCCGTTGAAGGTGCGCGTGGCGCCGTCGGCGCCGACGTAGACCAGGACCGTCTCGAAGCGGGCGCTGCGGGTGCGGGTCAGGTCGGCCAGGGCCACGACGCCGCGCGCGCCGGTGGCCGCGAGGAGGGGCCGCACGAGGGGTCCCGGGTAGGCGAGCTCGTCGATGGTGAAGCCGGAGCCTTCGACGATGACCGGGCTGCCGAGGACCCGGTGGGCCTGCCGGGCCTTGTGCACGGCGACGTCGCCGACCCGGGTGGACTGGATCTCCTCCAGGTCGAGGTTCACGGCCGTGACCTCGATGTCGAGCGCGCAGAGGTGCTCTCGCGCGTCGGCGAGCCTCGCCGCGTTACCGGTCACGAAGGACACGGTGTGCACTGTCATGTCGTACGCCCCCAAAGCCTCCGGGCACGGCGCCGCCGTCGCGCTCATGACCGGTACTCGGCAGACTAGCCAGTGGCGATCTTCGCGGGGCGCAGCCCGGCGCTGGCGTGTCGCCGATATGGAGTGCGTGCCCACGCGGCGCGTGGGTACGCTGCCTGCCATGACGAACTCCCAAAGTCCCCGCGTGCCTGAGAAACCGACCCTCGACGGGTTGGAGGCCACGTGGGTACAGGTATGGGAGGACACCGGCGCCTACCGCTTCGACCGCTCCAAGCGGCGCGAGGAGGTCTTCTCGATCGACACTCCCCCGCCGACGGTCTCCGGCTCGCTCCACATCGGACACGCGTTCTCGTACACGCACACCGACACCATCGCGCGTTTCCAGCGCATGCGCGGCAAGGAGGTCTTCTACCCCATGGGGTGGGACGACAACGGCCTGCCGACCGAGCGTCGCGTGCAGAACTACTTCGGTGTGCGCTGCGACCCGTCGCTGCCCTACGACCCCGAGTTCACGCCCCCGGAGAAGCCGAGCCGGCAGCAGATCCCGATCTCGCGCGGCAACTTCATCGAGCTGTGCGAGCGGCTCACCGCCGAGGACGAGGTGGTCTTCGAGGAGCTGTGGCGTCGGCTCGGGCTCAGCGTCGACTGGTCGCTGAACTACCAGACCATCGACGGCGGCGCCCGCGCCGCGGCGCAGCGCGCGTTCCTGCACAACCTGGCGCGCGGTGAGGCGTACCTCGCCGAGGCCCCGACGCTGTGGGACGTCACGTTCCGCACCGCGGTGGCGCAGGCCGAGCTGGAGGACCGGGAGCGGCCCGGCGCCTACCACCACATCACCTT
>Ga0307515_10008568_pt1 | contig 19913 bp, 27 predicted proteins | sample 17_EM_MG_FD_194513 | JGI IMG/M metagenome (GOLD analysis project Ga0307515, IMG submission 194513) | Populus trichocarpa ectomycorrhiza microbial communities from riparian zone in the Pacific Northwest, United States - 17_EM | ecosystem: Host-associated > Plants > Roots > Unclassified | place... | reverse complement strand
CACCAACGGCCTCGGGTTCACAGTCTCCAGATTCCCTCTTGGCATTTGCAATATCAATGCCATGTTGCTCGACACAGCCGTGACGATCCTAGACCCTCTTTCCACCCTCCGAACCTCACTTTCCACCCTTCTTTCACCGGAATAAGCAGCAGAAGGGACTGAAAAGAGTTCTCGGATCGGGATAAAGTGTGCTTCGTGCACCGAGGTCACATATATCACAAACCCTGAAACACAATAGAAAGAGTTGGCGTTCGTCGCGAGCATCATGGATCCAGAGGGATTGGAAGCATGCAGCCTCCCAGTCTTAGATAAACCAATGAAGAGAGGGTAACCACCATCCGAAGGACTGAACTCTCCATGAAGAGCGGGACAGAATTCTGGGAACTTGGCGATCTGGTTCACAGATCCTGAGACGTCGACTAATGAACCGCGTCAGTGAGTAACGAATCAACATCGCGCGACTCAAACCTCGGAAAACCTGTCCCGCCGAATCCTGCCAGACATCTGCAACCGCGTCCGATATCATTCCACCTCGTGCGGGCAAGTTAACTTCATTCTTGACCTCAAATATGCCGTCCCCAATCTGCGCGTACGTTAGAACGTCGTTCTCCCTCGACCCAAGGATCGCGATGGTAACTTTCCCGCCGACGACCGCGGAAACACCGACACGCCTTGCGAGACCAACAGAAACGGACCCTTCTCCGACCTTCATGGGGTTCATGACCTTCCCGGGGCCAGGACCAAGCCTCGTCTGGAGGTTCCACACCTGCACAAGCCCACTCTCCCACAAGAAAGCGACGGTGTCATTTGTCGAGGAGAAAGAGGCGTGTAACGGTGTCCTGACGAGAGGGAGAGCGAGCTTGAAAGATGACATGGGAGGAGGGACGTTTTGTGATCGGAAAGGTGTGAAAAGCGCGTTAACTTCGAGAATGAAAAAAAAGTCAGAGGGTTCGGGAGATGCCTTAGAAGTATACACTCACGTCCATCCATGACCGCGACGGTTCCAGAGTCATTCGGGAACGTGGTAGCCGACGCCCATGTCTCCCAGTCGTAAGTCCGCAAGGATAAGTGGGCTGAGACGGTGTATTAGAAAAACGTCCCGGGTGATGAAAAGAAATCACACAAGGAGTAGCGAGGATCAGCTTGGAACCATCCTCAGGGTGCCATAACACCCGCATAAACCGTTCATCGGCGGGGGATTCAATCTCCTGTTTTAAATACCTACCGAAGCTGTCGATACGCGGTATAGCTCCTCACACGCGACCACTTACCAGTGGTAGTTGCCGGTGGTCCAAAGTTGAACTGCCGAGGTGTGAGTTCAAAGATCGGAAGGGCGAGAGACGCATAACGAACCCACATCTTTTTCCTGTCCCCTTATCCAGACGGACAGGATCTTCGAGTCGGAACTCCAAGCCAGTTCCTTGACAGAGTATCCCCAACTAATCCTCCCATCCAGGATAGCCTTATTCCACGGCTCCCTCAAGTTGAATTCGCCATGCCTGAGACCATTCCTCTCGAAAAATACAACGTCGTGCCGACCATCTTTCCCCGCACCTCCACCTTCGAAGCCAAACCTCTGGGTAGAAACTATTAGGTTCCCGGAGGGTCTCCATGAAAGGGTGTGCTCCAGTCCAGCGACAGCTTCAGACGTAGTTTGCAAGGTAGCATCACGGTTGTACACCCTCAGGATCCGCCTCCTTAGGCCACTTTGAGGATATCTGCTAGATAAGGCAGAGACCACGAAGTACGCCCCATCTCCGCGCCAGCTGATTCGAGGGATTTCGTCGTCATCAGGACTAGAACCGATGGTGTCTAGATTGGTCGCGACTTGGGCTGCGGCCTTCCCGAGTGAACCGTGGAACTGAGTCTGTTTTGAACCCCAGCCGACATTGATCGGCGCGTCTAGGGGGGATGTGTCAAAAATCGCTCGGAGTCTGGAAACTCGCAGCTCATCGTCACCTTCACCATATTCCTCGGTGTGCAAGGGCGCTTCAGAGAGAACATCGAAACTCGGTGTCATCAACATCAACTTGTTGTCGCCTACAACCTCCGTCAGTCTCCATGTATTGCGTTCGTCAACAACGTACCTGTGATTAAGGCCAACAATGATTCATCTGGGCTCCATGTAGCAGCAAGGATCCCAAGATCAATAGATCCGACGGTGTCCACCTGCGGCATACATTCAATAGATTATCCCAGGAATTTGTCAAAAGGCATACAATCGGAGCATCGCCTTGCAGCGAAACAGTGACAATGTCTCCACAACATAGAATGACGGCCAACGCTCGGTTGTCGGGTAAGATCTGGCAAGCGATAACTTGAGATGGCGGTGAATTGAAGGATGGGATCGAATTTGAGGTGAACAGGGCTACTGGGGAGGACTGATTCGCGTCAACCAATTACAATTGGCAACAATCTGAATTTGCATACCAGTACCAGCCCGTTTTGTTGAGACTCGAGTTTAAAAATCTCGACTTCGATATCAGCGTCCGCGTTCTGACGTTCGGATGTAACATAGATCGCATCCTCCTCGAGGTCGATCGCCACTGCGGAGAGGTTCGCGTTGGGAAACGCAAAATTGTGTATAGCTCGTAGCCCGAGGTTCCGCATTTTAAGAGGATAAAATCTAGAAATACATAGACGGAGGAAGAGGGAGGGACGAGACGGGCTTTCAAAATTCTTCTCACGACTGCACTTTCTTTCGACTCGATCTCTGATGGGACCCTCACGGACGGATGCCTCTTCCTCGAAAAGGCCGTCAAAGCACAAGAAGGGCCCAGCTGCAGCTTCATTGACGTCGGAAAAAACGCCAGGAGTGTCGAAATTGAAGGCGCAGTTACGACAGACCAGGAGGTTACTGGCCAAAGTATGTTGCAGTCTCAAGTCGAATGTTCACTCTCCAAGTTCCAACCGTTCAGGATGACCTTGGTGCAGATGTGAGGGTGGAAACGGAACGAAGACTCAAATCTCTTCAAAAAGACTTGGAGAAGGCTGAGACCATGAATAAAGAGAGGGAGTTGGCTGTGCGATACCACAAAGTGAAATTCTTTGGTCAGTTCATCTCTGACCCCACTACACGAAGTTATCTCTCATCCGGGATACAGAGCGACAAAAGTTGCTACGGAAAATCAATCAAGCCAAGAAACAAACGCCGGTCGACGAAGAACAATTGTTCGCACTACGAGTTGATCTGAACTACATCCTGGTGCGGAGCAGGTGGCATTGTTCGGCAGGGACGCGAATTCTAACGCCGCCCTCAGCACTATCCGAAACTACGGAAATACGTGGCACTATTTCCACCGACAACAGATGGGGAATCAATGGGAGAAAACGCTGGGCCAAGCGAGACAGGCGCAGCCCGGGAAGAGGTGCGGGCTCTCATCCGGGGACAAATGGAGAAAGGGGAGATCTCGCGTACACCAGAGACAGGGTTGGCTGGGAACGGGAAGGGATGATATTCACAGATACATAGGATGAGTCGACGAAGGGAGAGGACAATGTTTTGTTTACGCGCTGGTTGCATACACCCCGTTCCTCGTGACGAGGGCTTTCCTTCCGCTTTCGGTCTGCTTCACTTTCGCTCCCTTTCTTTCCTCCTCCCCGTCCTCTCCGCCAAATGAGCTCAGTCTCGCCTGCGGCATTTCTTCTCTGGTCAATTTTGGCCGTTATTGTGCGTAAGCACCGCCCGGGAATCAGCCGGAAATATGCTGATTCCTCCTCTTGCTCCCCCTGCTCCTCGCGCACAGTTCCTCGGTTTCCTCGCCCAACATCTCTGGAGTTATGATAGATTTAACTGCCTCAAGTGGAACTCGGGGCGGCAACCAGGCGCATTCAGGAGGGTCATGACCGTTAGTCCTCCCTCCGCAGCCATGGATATGGCGCAACCCTGATGGAGCTAAACCCTCCGCTCTTCAGTACTCATACCTGGCCTCCGTGCCGCTGTTGGTCGTATTCAGCATATCGATGACAGCGATTAAAGTGCGAGAAGGCATGTCCCAGAAACTTCACTTCGTTTCTACAACTGCTCACACTGCCTTCCTTCCAGGGTGGATCGTACTTCCGGACCGATCAGGTACGCGGGCAATGACCAATCGAACGTCGATGCCAGAACTCAGCGATGCACCCTACAGTAATCCCTCGACCGGTGCAGTTGTACTCTGACGGCTCCAGGGCTTTACTCCTCCCTCTCTACTTCCTCTTTGCGGGTACTTGGGCCCTAGAGTTGTGAGTTTTCCTACATCACGCGTTTCCGATCACCTGGCGATCGCCAAGCTAATGATTCAAACTCGCGACCAATCAACAAGGGTCACTCACTTAGAAGGCAAGCTCGCTTGCCATTGAAACGTGCACCGGCTCACAATTTATGCGCAGAGCTGACATTCTGGCTATTCATGCTGAACCAGGGTCCTGGTAAGAGCCAGTGGTTCTCCAGTTGTGAGTACAAAATGTGGTTTTTCGGTAAGTTACCTTCACCCACTTAGCGTGTTTATCTCTGATGGTTATCAATCGCTCAGGAAGCTTCGTTTCCATCTTGGGGCTTCCCCTCACCGCGCTTGTGGCCAAGGACAACATCGAAATTGTGATTACCTCCATATACACCTTGGGGGAGAACCAAACTGAATCGTTCCCGGGTAGTGCGACGCTTGGATCGTTGTGGTCGGCTCATCGGGGTCACTTGCTACGACTATCGCATTCATATATGTTCTCGCCAAGTTCCCTGGGTTCCTTCGCCATATCAAGTCCGAAGGGGCCGAAGCCCCCATTGTCCTCCAGCTTTATACCTTCTATCGCTTGAACGTGAGACCGTCCCCACTATCGTACGTTTCAGGATTTGACGAGCTCGCCCAGATCGCTCGTTTCATCTTCCGGATAATGTTCTGCCTACCGCTGCTTACAATAGGTATTGACGCGGTTGCGCCGGGCCGGCAAATTATTAACCGCCATCCGTAAGTACAGCCTTGGTGAGATATCTCCCACGTACCTGACACCGTGCGTATAGATTTTGGTCAGGTACACCAGTTTCCTGCTCTACGTGGAACGCGGTTCCTCACTCCATGGTTTAGATTTTCTTTTCATGCTCGGCGGAACAGGGTGTTTCTTCTCATCTGCTATAACCCTCTTGGTACGTTGCCATACCCGCCTCTTGACTATCCTTACTGATGCATCAAACCCGCCAGATATTCTTCCCTTGTAACATCACAAATGAGGTGGGCCACCGAGTCAAGCAACAAGCTCCCACCCTGAACTCCAGACCCCAATCTCACTATACCTTTCCGCAACCTACATCACCGAAGAGTCCCGTGAACTTTGTTCAATACCACCGGCGATATCGGCAAGAGTATCCCATTGAAGTGGACTACAGATTCCCACCCGTAACATCACGATCAAGGACAAGGCAAGACAGGAATTTCAGGTCCTTGGATTTCGAACTGGGTCTCCGGGAAGACAACGCGTCAAGTTATTCCGAAGCACCACCGTATCATCAATACCCGGAGGAAGATTGGTGGGAAGACCAGGATCGTGGGAGGCGAAGGGAGAGGGAATACTCGAAGGCCGATGATGAGGTGGCCCATGGGACGATAAGCGAAGATACACCTCAACCGCCGATTGCCATGTTTGAGGCTAGGCCGAGGAGGGGCGAGGGAGTTCATCCACCCCTTCAGCCGGCAATGAACCTGCATCCTTATGTGCGTGCTCTCGCATCAGTGTATGGAAATCTTAAGTCTAACTTTCACAATCGCAGGTCGCCACTTTCACTTCTCCTATCGGTAAGCCACCTCAAGTCCAACCAACACGACAGGTTCTGATTGATCGATTTTGTAGATTTGGTCGATGTGTCCACGATCCCCTACGACAATTACGCACGATTTATCTGAAAAACCTGACCTCGATCTCGATCCTGATGGAAAAAAAAAACACCTCCCCGCATATCTCGGCCGGGGTGTACATGTAGCAGATTGTTTTCGCCAAATTCCTCTGGACTCTCCCAAGTTCTTCTGAACGCCCTACCCGGCCCATTCTCTCGTTGCGTTCTCTCTTGCTTCATTCCACACCCATCGTTACCTCCCCCGTGCCGTCCATTCCGCTGCACCTCACCCAGCACGCCATTCTTTACCCCTGCCCCTCCCTGCACTCCTGCACTCATACCTTGCCCCCCCTGGCCCACTCGTTTCTCGATCGCTTCGTTGCGCTATCATTATGTAGATATGTACCTCTTTCCTCTCACTCGTTCCTCCCCCTTTCCTTTCTTGAGTGAAAATTTGTGTTGTAATACCATAGGCAGTACACTTGACTTAACTCTTTCATCCTTCTTCCAGTGAATCTGAACTCGTGAAGTAAAATCGACACATGACTCCTTGCTGTCCACTATCGACGTCCTATCTCGTTTATCTCCGGTATTGGAATGAATCGAAGTTCCTTGGGTCTTTGGAGTGATTACTGGCAATTCCGGGTGTGTGGCTGCCCCGAGGCCGAAGTCCGGCACTCGATCCTCACGATCGTAACGACCACGAGTCCAGATCTCTGATGGGTCTGATATAGAATGGAACAAAACAGTTTGCAATTCCAGGCGCATATATGCTGGTTTGGCCGAACAAAATAAAAACACAATGTATAATCCATTCCGGGTGATAGGGTACAAAGCAGGCCAACAAAAAAAAGTGTCCAAGTCAAATCCAGTGAAGCAAAGCGGATATAAGCACACAGGAAGCAAACGAGCACAGCACGGGTCAGGTAAAGAGTCGAGGGCGAGTTACTGAATTTCCCAGCCAGCCATACAATCTGATCTCGCGAGGTCGGTCGAGCACCGTCAATCCCAGGAGAGTATCGCGAACACCATCTCGTTTACAGAACGGAGGGTAGCACGGAGCTGGTCGTCCTCTTCGTAATCGTCGTCGATCTCCATCCCATTCCCGATGGGATAAACCTCCACAGACGGAACCCAGCTCGGTTCTTCCTCCATTCCTCCATCGCCTTCGAGGTATCCTTGGGCTTGAGCCTCACGATGCTCGTGCTTGGCTTTTTCGTCAGTCCTGGTAAAGGAACACCCGATAAACCAACTCAACCCACCGTTTTCGTTTCCCGAGGCTGGACGTCATCTAGCTCAAGTGTACCAGTTCGGTCCTCAGTAACCGTCAACGACAGCTGCGAAGTCAGCTCTCCGTTTTGCGCGAGACGTCTAGCACGCATCCTCCTCGTCTCTCTGTGTCCACCTTCCGACCCCAACCCATCCACATCATCAACAGCCTTCCTCTTACCTCCAACAGTACCGTCCTCGAATCCACCTCGCGCGGTCGTAGCCCTCGCAGCAGTCGAATTATGGCTCCTGTAAGTGCTGGCAGCGACCTCTTTCCCGCCATTACAACGTTCCTGACAGGTGCACCATTTTCGCTCCAGATTTTTGGACTTGGGCTTGCGAACAGCTCGGGTTGATGCGGGGGTTTTACCCATCGCAAGAAATCAAATGTAGGAAGGAGGGCAACGGGTGTGGTACAGCGCGAGGAAGGAATCCACAGAAGCGATTCGATAGACAGAGAGCGACGAGCAGTTTTGGAGTTGCAAGTAAAGTGAGAGAGGGACTGAGAAAGGGGCACACTCCCCGGTAAATCGTGGAGTTTTCCTGATAAGACCTAGGATGGAAAACCTATCACCAAACTTGGAGGTTGCAGCCTCCTTTTACGGCTGGTTGCCAGTCCACAAGAATATGCGCATATATGCTACAAGACCAGGTCTAACAGATCGTCGAGGTGTCGAGATACCAGTTACAAGAGAGCCAGACCACATTCCAGTCCATTCAATGCGCACACGCCAGATAACGTAGGAGAGAACACCAAGAAGGCACTGAGAAGCACCAATAAACACCGGGAGCAGCCACCAACACGCGCAAGAAAATAGAGCGTATCTAGACAAAGTCACGACAAGGAAACCGCCGCGACCTTCCAAGTGGATCCAGGAGGCACAGAAACACGCGTGACTTGACCGTTCTCATCGAATATCTCAACATAAGCCACGGGGGTTGATCCGGTGACGGTATACGTGAACGGAGTAGAAGCTCGATGGCGGTCCCTATCGTCCTGCTCATCCCGCTCGTAGGGCTCAGGGTCACTACTTCGTCCGGCCTGAACACTGGCATTCATTAATCGCGTGGTAGCCTAGTCATCGTTACTGCGGAGCCCAACACTGTTTGAAAATGAGAACTTACCCCAGACAGGTATTCATCGTCGCCCCAGCCAAAAGGGCTTCTCTTCCTTTTAGCCGGCAGTTGTGCCAACTTGCGTGATTTCTGGGGTTGGCCTTGAGCCATCGCGTAGTGGTTGTAGGGAGAAAGGGAACGTCTACACACAGCGCGCATCTCACCGATTACCAGGAATGGCATTCTCCGAGGTCGCTCTCAGAAACGGATATTAATATTCCTGAACTAAACTGGGGGGGGGGGGGGCGAAACAGACGTCACTCTACCCTCCCAGGTGGAAACCAAAACAGGTTGTACACGTACGACTAAACGAGCATATCGAGGATTAATGAGGACCACGTCCGGATATACTAGAAAATAGGGTAATAGGGTAAACCGGAAATAAATAAAAGAGGGACAAGGGAGACCAGATAGACATGGCTATCATCGGAAGAGAACTAGTCAAACCAAGAGTGATTACCCCTCTCCTCAAAATCGCACAGAGAATGTGACGTCCCCGGCCAATGCATCCCAAGCCTTGGTATATCCCGCCCGCGCATGTTTGGTGATCGGTGTGGCGACCGAGACCTCGACATCCAGCCTGGACAGTGGGAAGCCCGAGTCATGCCTTGCCTGCACAAACTTGGTGATCCTCCTGAGCTGCTCGTCGTGACCCTCGTCCGTTGGGATGTTCGTGGTGATAGCAACCTCCTTCAACTCCGGGCACATCATCGTGAATTTCGACGATGAAACGATGGCCACCTGGATCGGAAGCAGGGAGAAGGGGAGGGGGACAGCAAGAGACCTCAGGTTTTCGAGGCTTTGGAGTAGGTAACGCCACTCCAGGCTGGTGAAACCCTCTACAGCCGTATAAAGGAGAGCGTTCCGCGCGTCCTCGGGAATGATGATCGAAAGAGAGGTCGCAGACTTGAGGGCAGCGAGACAAGACATAGCATCGAACGTGTTGATCAGGAGGGGGGAATATCGTGGTGGGATAACATCATCCAGCCCATGCGCCCCAACAGGAACATCTTTTACGTCGATGGTAATGACCCCACCGTGACAGTTCTTGATCGTGATGGACATGGTGTCGGCGTTCAAGAGAACAATGACGTCCTGGGTTCCATCCAAAAAGTTTATCCAAGGGAGATCCGCGTGGAGGCAGGAGAGGGCGTTTACAGGCCCCACAACTTCGTAGAAGGAACGGACTACCTCGATACTCGTAGTTGAAGGTACGTCGATGAGGTGAAGGAAATTTGAAACCACGTCCGAGGTCGCGCGAAGCCGCCGTAAATGGTGTAAAGGGGCGACGGTACACACGTATCGAGGATCTGGGATGATGCAGCAGTTATCGATGGACAGCGTCTCGAGTAATGGGCTCGCATGGAGGACGTCAAGAATCAGGGGTATGAACAAAGGTAGCGTTTGTGCCCCGTTGATGAACTCGAGGTGCCTGAGGCCCTTGAACATCCCCTTTGGCCAAAATGGAACATTACGAAGTTGAAGTGACTGAAGTTTGGGTAATGAACCGTTAAAAATAGGCACGAGGAATCCGAGAGATGGATAGTTTGGATAGGCATCAATTCGCAGCTCCTCGAGGTTTGACGCGGGCCCTGGGAACGCGTCCTCCAAACCAGGTGACAGCTTCACGTCGTCTACAATGAAACTCCTGAACCGGTGTGCCTCCTTGCAAAGAACGGAATGGGTGACCGGATGCAGGTCTGTGATGACCACGTCGAGACGTAAACCAGCCGAACGTTCGAGGTGCAGGAGCAAGAGATCGGGGGTCATGACGTCAACGAAAATATTGGTCCATAAGGTGGGATCCGCGAGGGCAATGGCACGCCAGCGACTGCATGAACCGGTGAGAGCGAACAATCCGGCCAGGTACTCTTTGAAGAGGACGCGGGACTTTTCGTCACAGTTGAGCTTGGGGAGTCGCGTGGCGTGGCGGAAAATGTCGCATATAATCTCGACCGGTGCAAAGTCTGGGGTAGCGGTCAGCACAACATTTCACGACTCGAGACGCGTAACTACTCACCGGCCATGGTGGAGGAACAGCAGAGAGGGCAGTCGAATGAGAGCTAATGACAAAGAGCCGCGGAAGCTTTTAATTCGCTGGCATGTAGCTTTAGGTAACAGTATAACCGAGGACGGGACAGTTACCATTATCGGCCACACGCTGGTTGGTTCGAGGCGACGAAGAGACGTTGGCAGAAGGTCGACCGAGACGCTGGTATAACACAAGGAGTGTGTTGGAGTTGGAACGGACATCCGTTGGACCGTGTTCATTTGCGATCATAGTCCGTCTTGACCTCGGAGGATACGTTCAGCGCTTGTGGTACTATCGACCAGCGCAGAACACCCGCCTCAAGGCCTGTTTGGGAAGGTTTGCGTTGACAGGTTGCCGACGTTGACACATTCGGAAGAAATACTCACTCGAAATCTTCGTTATTGAAGCAACGAGCATAGATACCGGGGTGGAAAAAAATATAGATATCACGGGGATCGCGCCTCAGTTCATTCAAGGACCGATGTGGAATCAAGAAGATCGTTACGCATTTGTTGTATATGGAGGACGTTGGTCGATGAGGCCTAGGAGGGAAGAATCCGTCCGTTGATGACAGGGTGGGAGAAAGGGAGAACTCAGCGGACCGAGAGCCAAAGGGCGGTCGGGATGCTTATGACCCATGAGAACCAGACGCGTAAGTCTCCCAGTGCCTGTCTCCATCACGTCATCAGGAAAATGTCGGTGATATGTGATCTTCGCGCTCATCTGAAGCTAGGCTCGGTGCCTCGGGAAAACGGGGATCGTCGGCAGGTCAGTTCAAAAACCACGTTATCCAGGGATCGTCCTGAATCGTTGTAAAATACCTACAATCCAGATGAGCCCACCGGTGGCAAGATCGGTGGGTGGTCGGAAAAATGCGCAGATAAGGACACCCACCAGCGGGCTTCCTTGTCATTCATCACTTCCTGTTTCGAGGCACTCTGAGGAGAGGGGGTGAAAGAATTGGGACTTGAAGAAATCATGCCCTCCGGCCAATCCCGCCTCATCCACATCCTGAGCCCAGTCCCTGGCTCGATCGCTGAATCCTCGGCTAGCGGCCACGGGGCACGGGGGCATTGGGGGCACCAAGGGGCCGTAATTGATTCCCTGCACCGGTGCGAATCCTCCGCGTAGAGCTATTTTCAGCTTGATAGATGTTGACCGTTGACGTGCATGCTTTGAGATTCTAGCGTCATTCTCACTATGAGAACAGAGGAACTTTGAATGCATGTGACGGTTTTTGTAGCGTCTGGGGTTCATATGTCTATAACCTACACCAAAGCCGGCATCACGGATCCATTCGCGTTGGTCCCACGCACCCACCTGACCACTGTCCCCCCACGGCCCCGCAAAGGCTCTGCGCCTTAGGACCACCAATCATATCACCCCAATGCAACCCGAGTGCCGTAAGGACTGGCCCAATTGACAATACAGTCGTGATTGACGGGGATGCCTCGGGGAGGTCCGGCAGGACGGAACAATGATATGCCTTTCCCGCGTCCCAATCTTCAGATTTCTACCCCTTACCTGTATCGCTTTCGCCTAAGGCCGGGAAATATATAACGACAAGACGGACCTGCCAACCGTACCTTTTCCGGTCGAGCCTCCCCCCTCCTCTCTCACTAACACCATGATCTTCGATATGGGTCGCGAAATTCTCAATGTTCGCTTGGGGCGGGTACCAACAAGGGTACCTTACATCCCCTTTCTTCTCTCGCCGAGTCTGATCATACCTTTCTAGGATCAGGATGAGAAAAGCATACGCTCCCGAGATATCGTCTCGGTCGTCGAGGTAGAGGATGTGAGAGAGACTCCTTGTACCTTCCCCGAGACGTGTTCTTACCAATCTCCTGCAGAGCCTTCCGATGCTCGGGAAGGCGGGCAAACATCCGAGGAGATACAGCTTCGTAAGTGTGTCGGGTTCGATTAGGTAGATCCCTAACAGAACGACCCACTCCCCAGTTACAACTCGATACCTCACCTTCGTGCTACGACGAGGTCCAACCTGCACCCGAATATGACAGCCATGGCCAGCCGATCCCGCCGAGTCTCCAGCTGAAGCGGTATGGCAGCAGTCAGCGTTACAACGGTTGCCAGAGTCAGGTAGTCCAGGACTTGAGCGCCAGGCTTATTACAGTCGTTTTGCCCAAACAATATCCCCCGCCACCTCGCCCTCAACCCCGGAAGATCTTGAATGAAGATATCCGTGTGAGGAGGCTGCGAGGCGACAAGCACGATCTCAGTTACTGTCTACCAAAAACTCAGTTCACCCGGAGACCTCCCAGGTAAGTCACAGCTTTATTCACCTCCGAAATAAGGACCGTGTTCTGATTTCCCGTGTTAGCCCCCTCAGAAAGGAGCTTGCGAGAGCCTCGTGATTGTAATGTCGGAAATGCTTTCATCTATTTGTTCTTGCTTTGTAGTCTATGTATACAGATGGTATGCTTGCCAAATACAAGACCAATTAACTTATCGCTGCATATAATTACATAGCCTGTAGATTTGCAAAAAGGTCCACATACACCAATGCAGAACGGATTTCATCGGGTTGAGGAGACGGAAGCAAGTATTAACGGTGAAGAGGTGTAGAACTCTTCGGCATTATCCGACGGTCTCGAAGTTCGGACGATCTATTTTGTTACTGGTCTCGGCCTTTGGGCACGTGAATGCGCCGCTCGGAAGGGGTCGTAAGTATTTGTCAGTGTGTGTAACCTCGCGTTTCCGCGCTCGAAGACACTTGACCCGACCAGAGCGCCATCGGATGATGCTGCACAAGACCCGCGCCCCACAGCCCGCGATTCTGAGTCAGCCACCGAAAATTTCCCTAAATTCGTCGGACGACAAGACAAATGACCCGATTGTTTGAGATCACTTTTAACTCGCACTTTACAAGAGCCCCCCGGTTCAAGAGACACCCACGATGACTGCCATGTTCTCTCATCCCCACATTCGAACTCTCTGGTTTGACGGAATCTTGAGGCGATCGACGTCGTCATGCAGGGTGTGGAGAAGATCAATGAGCGTTCGACCTCAAGAACCTCAAGTTCAAAGCACCCGTGGTGAGCCGATCCATTACGTGTATTGCAAACCAGAACCCCGTCCTTACCATTCACTGTTATTCCCTTTCCTGGGTCTTTCACATCCAATCTGTGTCCCGCCCTCATGGATGGTTTTAGGCAGAAAGAAAGTCACAATTCAATCTCTCCAAACGATGAGGGACACCAACCGACCAATCTCGATGTTGACGGCCTACGACTACCCGACAGGGAGGGCGTGCGATTTACATGGGATCGACATCACCCTCGTCGGCGACAGTTTGGCGCAGGTCTGCCTTGGGTACGATTCCACGACCCGTTTAACCCTCGACGAAATGATTCATCACTGTCGAGCTGTCGCCCGGGGTAGCAAAAATCCTTTTTTGGTGGCAGATATGCCGTATGGGACGTACCACACCGGGGTCGACGATACAATTCGAAATGCGATCCGGATGGTCCGGGAAGGAGGTGTCGAGGCGGTCAAGATGGAGGGTGGATTGGAGGTAGTGGAACTTGTCAAGAAGCTTACGGCGTTTGGAATACCGGTCATGGGTCATGTGGGGTTATTGCCTCAACGGCATACATCCCTGTCCGGGTATAGGGTCCAAGGAAAGGACGCGAAGGGTGCGGTGGCGATGGTCAAGAGTGCGCTCGAGCTGGAGAAGGCCGGGGTTTTCTCGATCGTCCTCGAGGCGATTCCCCATCGTCTGGGTGAATTTATCACTCAGCGATTGTCCGTGCCGACGATAGGGATTGGAGCTGGACCCTTTACGAGCGGGCAAGTCCTGGTTTGGGACGATGTTATGGGAACGTGGTCGGGGCACAAGGCCAAGTTCGTCAGGAGGTTTGCAGATGTTCAGTCTGAGGCGAAACGAGGGGTGACCGGGTACGCTGCCGCCGTTCGAGAGCGGACATTCCCAGATATCGAGGCGGAGAGCTACCCGATGGAAGACGTAGAGTGGAAACAGGTCGTAGCAGAGGTTAAGTGAAGGCCTGTTCGTTCCTTATATCATTACGAGCGTGTTCCCTGGACTGTAAGTCTCGGGTCTCCGTCCTGCAAAAAAAAACACAAAAAGCATGCAGCCATGTGGTATGGTTCAGTATCCCCAAGGTTCGCTTTGTAGCGCTTGGAGAATCCCTGTCGCGGGGGTGTACCTTCCAGTGTAGTGCCTCTCTTGCTGTAGGTTTTGTTTGTTGATGGCCGTGCATCTTGTTGCGATCAGGACTAGAGACGCCCCTGTTTCGAGAAATGTTTTATAACATGAGGTTGACACTAAACCACATCCTTCACTTGCCACCCATCCACCCAGGGATCCCTCGCTCTCCCAGCTGCCTATGGTAATTCTGAAGGAAGACCCACTACCAGAGCTTCCGACAGCTCCATATGACGCACCCCCGTCCTACCATCCCCTCGACCCGAGTTCAAGCAGCTCGATCCGTTCCCAGAGCCGACCTCCTCCTCCGGTACGCCCACACCGTCCCACTTCCACTCCATCTCCCTCCCCTCTCCAATCCAACTCCTCACCGACGTTCACGGCCCTAATTGAATCGAAGCTAGAAACCCACAAGTCCAAGTTCAAATCGAGCTTGATTGAACTTTTGGGCGGCTGCACGGCCCAAAGCACTAAAGATGTCAAGAAGATGGCGTATAAGTCGGTTCGGGACGTGGCGAGGCACCCAGGGGCTCAGCAGTCGATTGCACTCGTTGAGACGTGCGCTGAGATGTGTCGGGAGAAGGGGGTCAACTTTTCTGAGGTTCTTCAGGATCCCAGCGTTGAGGGGCACAGGCCGTTGTATTGGGTTATCATCAGCGGGCCGCCTTCGAACCAGTACGGACTGCTCTCTGCGATCCTCAATCATTCTGGACCACTCTCTTCTGAGGCTGTCGACGAAGTTCGTCTCGCTTGCCTCCAAGTGGGCGATCAGACGCTCTTCAGCCACCTTTGGAAACACCCTGCCTATGGTGCCCTTTCTGGGGCGGACGAATTGTTTCTCGGTGCTGCTGCCCATACCGACTACGTAGATGTGCAGGAAGCTACGGCCGACGAGGTCGGGGCGTTCATCGTTCACTTCGAGATCACGCAGTTCCATAAGCGCATGACCGTCTCTGGGAAGATCGTGTTCGAATTCATCGCTCGAGGTTTGTGTTTCTATGTTGATCACGCTCTGGGGTGTCCAAATTGAACAACGTGCCCCTTCGCGTCTATAGGCCGGCTGTGGTGCCTAAAGTTCTATGCCACGCCTGACAAAAAGACAAGAGCGCTCGGGCCGTGGTCGATATCGCTTTCTATCATTAACCCCAGTCCCATAACCTGGCTCGACTCACGTATCATTATAACCGAGCCACGGAGGAAGCCTTCGGCTATTCTACCCCCATGGCCTTTGCCAAAGGGTAGCGCCATGGGTTCCTTGTTATCATCGTCCTCACCAGACCTTCGGCGGGGTAAACCACCAATACAATTCCGACTGCAAACAAAGTCTCATCAACTCCAGCCTCCAACATCCACGAAAATGAAGACTGGGCATAGCGAACTGGTCGTGCGCTTTGCGGAGAACGCGGCGAGTTCTGGACTCCAGTACCCGTGCGGGTGTTTTTGTTCTCCCTCTGAAATGTTTCGTTTACCCTGTTATTGTTTTCCATTCAGTGACAGCGCATACTATTCGCCGAACGGGGCACTTCAAGTGACGATGGAGGCTCGACTTGCGAAACCGTCCACAGATACAGGTTGCATCGTATGCTAGGTTACAGGCAAGGCAACCCACCGCCACTTTCACCGCCCTCCCGCGGTTTGGGGCTATCTCCTGGGTTCTAGGTCAGCAATGTCCGAATGGTCATTGACCGCAGTACTTTTGAGATCATCGGGGCCCCGTCGAGCACAGTCCAGGTAAATAAGTTATCAGGGGATGGACATTGCGCAGTAGTTACCCATGTAACCGTATCTTGTCTCTTCAGCACTTTGCCCGGCAAGGGGCCCGCCGATTGACCGCAGCTGGAGGGTGAGAGCATCAGTATAGACGCTTATTGCGGCATAATAGTAGATCTTGGCGAGGCATCATGATCATATTACCACTCATTCCTACCACTGCTCCTGGATCCGCCCATTTCACCACGTCTACACCCCGGTTGAGATGATCATTCGGAAGGAGGAGACGCAAGAGGATCCCCAGTTGCTGGACGAACCTCCTTCGTATGATCAAATCAACCCAGGCCGCTCGTCTGTGAGCTCGAACTTTCGACCAGACGTAAAGGCTGGCTCTCCTTCGTCCCCTTCGACCCCGAGCCCGACATCCACCGCCGGACCGCCCTTGCAACAGGTGAAACCAAAGAGCCGCACGACGTGGCTCGATTCTTTCAGGCTTTCGCCCCAGGCGAAGGAGGTCCGGTCGACGGTGCGCAGTATCGTTCGCGATGTCGTAAAGGAACCGAAGACGCCCGCTTCCATGGGACTTTTGGAGAGTTGCGCGGGAGCTTGTTCTTCCAATAACCTCTCCTTCTCGGAAATCCTGCAAGACCCGTCGATTGAAGGTCATCCGGCAATTTACTGGGCAATCGTCAAACGACCGTCTCCAGATGATTTCGAACTCATAACCTCGCTCATGTCCTATTCGGCACCGCTAACGGTGGAAACGATGACTGAAGTCAGGTTGGCGTGTTTGCATGTGGGGGATCAGGCGTTGTTTCAGTGTTTGTGGCGGTCGCCCGAGTACGGAGCGTTGAGCGGGGCGGATAGGATGTTGTTGGGTGTTTCGTCCCCGCCGGACACGATGGACGTGGAGGAGCTGCTTGGACAAGATGGTCCCTTTATGGTCAGGCTCACGATCGTCCAGTTCGAGAAGAGGATGAAGGTTTCGGGAGAGATTGTGTTTGAGTTTATTGCTCGAGGTACGCCACCCCCGCATCGGACTCTTCGTCCCACAAAACATCATATTTTTCTTTTCGCCGCTAGGGAGGATATGGAAATTAAGGTTTTATGTGACGAAGAACGAAATGACACAACAACCTGGTCCGTGGGCCGTCATGATACAGACGATGGAGCAGAGCCCTCCTACCCACCTGGATGCTCGCGTCGTCATAAAGGAACCAGAGAAAGAACCACCGAGCCCACCGACCGCAACCCCTCCTAACAGGGGTCTTGCGTCGTTTTTAACCTCGTCCTCACCTTCGTCACCTAAAACGAACCCGCCGATTGAATTCCGACTTAAGACGGGTGTGGAGTTGACCGCGGTTAGGGCTGGGAGGAGGGCGGATTATTCGCAGCAGGTGAAGACTATGTTTACGGATAGCGCGCAAGGGAACAGTTTACAGTATCCGTGAGTGAATTGTTTTCTTCTGTTTTCGCGTGAAATCTGTTGCTAAATCCCTGACCTTTCCGTGGATTTAGTGATAGCCCGTATTATTACCCGGATGGAAGCCTGAGAGTCACCCTGGAGGCTCGTTTGGCGACTAGGAAGCTCTGGGAGAAGTTCCAGCCCTTCTCCTGATCACCGCCCCCGCATGCAGTTTTTTTATCAAGACTATTTCATCCATGTCCATGTGCTGTCGCCATTTGTAATGATGTGTGTATCTCTTTTTTACTCGCACGGTCTCTGAAGCCACATTTGGGGATACCTACGCCTTGCGTGGGGACACCACGGACCTGGTGAGTGTTTCAGGCGCTCAGCTGTCCCGGACTTCGGAACGGCATGCCCAGGCGATTCAGGCACGGGGATTTATACCCTCGATTGGGTTGGTGCGAAGCACAAGGGCGAACATTTCGTCACTTTGTCCACAAGGCATTACTTTGATCCGTGTTGTATCGACCTTGGGGTTTTCCGTCTGCTTGTCTCGTTGTTTAGTTGATGTGCACAGCTGCAGGTTGTTTTTTCTCACTTTCGTCCGGGCTGTCGGTAACCTCACTGCCACCGTGACAAGGGTGCCAGACTGATCTGGGCAACCTCAGGCAGAGTGCAAGACGACCTCTGCGTGGGTGTGTGTTGGAACTCGGTGTTTCACAAAGTGTCCCTCTGATGGGTTCTTCATTCAATATTCATTGAGGGATGGTGCCACAACCCTTGACCTGGTGTGGGCGAAAGGGCTACTGTTAGTCCGATTGTTTGGTTCTACCTGGTTGACAAGTGCACAATGTGTTGATTCTCGTCACCTTTGTCTTCTGGTTTTGGTAGTTAGCCATCGTGTCCCCACTTTACCCCCCGTACCCTTCAGTTCATTTTGCAAATCATCTAGGACCGACAGTGACGTCGTCGTCGTTGTTCTCCCGTGAATGGCAGCACTAGTGCTGATGCAAGGGGAAACGACGTTGTTGGCATCATCCGTTGGTTATTAACTATGCACAAAATGGGTAGCGGACCAGCTATTCCCAAAAGGTGATGTCAATTCGGAAGCGAGCAGGGACCAGTACGGTTGCAGCTTTGTGGATGGACCAATTAAATGTGCCGACCAAACCATACGGTGCTGTTAAGCGTGTAAGGAACAAAACTCGGAGTGGAGCTGGGAATGCTTGAGCCGCACGAACACGCGGCGTTTGGTCCTGCGGTAGAAGATCAGGAAAAACGGAATTTGCGACGCACCCAATGGGCATCCTTCCGAAAATGCGGCCCCAGAGAAGCTATACCGGCACGGTATTCCAGGCGCACTCGGCTGGAGAAATGGCCAAAAACACGAAGGATTTGGGAGAGAAATGAAACGAGTCTCGAGTTGGAAACCCTACAAGGCTCCAACAACCGACAACAAGTCTCGTTTTCCCGGGTGCGGGTTCCCGGAGTGCGCATGGATCAGCTGGGTGTGGGGAAATTACATCATTTACATCATCCGGGTGTTTTCGCTGCATGGATTCGTGCAGACGCTCGTTTACTTGTCAAACCTATAAGGTCAAGTGGGGGGAGGAGGTGGGGCCGTGAGAATCTACTCGTTCCTCTTCTCCACCCTCTCCTCTCTTCCCCGATCTCCATTCCCTACACCCCACTCGACGATACCCCATAGTCCCGGAAAATCCACCTTGGAGCCGAAACACCCCGACTCTATTTCGATCCATTCTTCGGTATCAGAGGACCCACCCACTACAGGGTCCACCAGGAAGCGCGGAAGCCTGTCTGTTTGGAGGACGGAGAAGAGGAGGAGGATAACGATGCAAATCAGCGAACGGGTCCCGGAGGATTTGCTCACGCCAATCTTCGAGCAACTGCGGGACCAGCGCGATTTGTATGCTTGCAGTCTCGTCAGCCGCACGTTCAACCGTGCTGTCACGCCTATCTTGTACAGGTCTTGGGATACGAGGGTTGTCGTCGACATTCCTGCCAACGATCGGTTCGTGAGGTCCCACAAGGTATTTGCTGTGAAAATGGTCCAGAATAGATTCTTATTCGGGTTTTCCAGATCTTCGACCCGGTTCAAACCTTTTTGGAAATGCCAGAACTGCTGCAATACGTGAGACACGCTCAAGCAACAGGTGGGCTACCTTCCCCTCTGTGTCCGCGACCGTTGTTCTGATGATTCCTACTCAGGTTCTATTCACAAATTCGGTACCCAGCTGTTCGACAACCTCCTCGTGGCCCTTCGCAAGTGCGAGCACCTCGAGTCATTCACCTGGACCGAGCAGGCCGACCGCCTGACCACCCAGCCGCACGAGGACCCTATGGCGCACTCTGTCGCAGACCAAAG
>Ga0307515_10008566_pt1 | contig 19914 bp, 18 predicted proteins | sample 17_EM_MG_FD_194513 | JGI IMG/M metagenome (GOLD analysis project Ga0307515, IMG submission 194513) | Populus trichocarpa ectomycorrhiza microbial communities from riparian zone in the Pacific Northwest, United States - 17_EM | ecosystem: Host-associated > Plants > Roots > Unclassified | place... | reverse complement strand
AGGTGATGGGTTTGCGGCGCCGCCTTTAACCTGCAGCTTTACCATTGCACCGATCTCTTTTGCCATTTTAATTTACTTTAATTATAACTCAATGTTAGTAAGTGGAAGCTAAGTAACATTTAAGGTTTTTGAGGTATCAAGTAGTTAGTATCAAGTATCAAGACCTTTACTGCTTTATCCTTATATTTTATCAATGTATCATTCATCATATCCGTTCTGCAAATCATCTTGCTACCTGATACTAACTACTTGATACTATTCTTTTTCAACTTGCATGTAATTCAATTCAAGCGGCGTACGGCGCCCGAATATCTTTACCATAACTTTTAATTTCTTTTTCTCTTCGTTAACTTCTTCGATAACACCGCTGAAGCCATTGAAAGGTCCGTCCATTACTTTTACGTTTTCGCCTATGTAGTAAGGTACGTTCATTGTTTCGCCCTGGGCACTCATTTCATCAACCTTACCTAAAATACGGTTAACTTCGGCCTGGCGCAGTGGGATAGCATTACCGGCTTTATCGCCTAAAAACCCTATAACACTGTTTATATTTTTGATGATGTGTTCGGTTTCGCCATCCAATACGGCTTCCATCAATACATAGCCCGGAAAGTAGTTACGCTCTTTAGCAATCTTTTTTCCATCGCGCATCTGGTAATACTTTTCTGTTGGTATTAATACCTGTGGTACCAAATGGGTAATGCCCAAACGACTAATTTCGGCATCTATATATTGTTTAACCTTTTTTTCTTTACCACTTATGGCCCTAACTACATACCACTTCAATTGATCACTCATCGCTATCTCCTAAATATTATGTAAGTGAACTATAAAATGCTTTAAGCAAATAAGCTATGATCTGATCCATACCTAAAATAACCATGGCAATGATAATTGCAGCAACCAATACCAATATGGCACTGCTTTGCAACTCACGCCAGGTTGGCCAGGTTACCTTCTCAGTTAACTCGATGTATGATTCTTTAATATATTCAGTTACGTTAGCCATTTTTAAACTTTGCTTATGCACGGGAACAAGGATTCGAACCCTGATCAAAGGTTTTGGAGACCTCTATTCTACCGTTGAACTATTCCCGTGTATATTTTATAATAAGAAAACATAAGTTTACTTTTTACAGTAAACTTATGTTTCCAATTAACCTTTTTGAAATTCTTATTTCAAAATTTCAGTTACCTGGCCAGCACCTACTGTTCTGCCACCTTCACGGATAGCGAAACGTAAGCCTTTTTCCATAGCGATAGCGTTGATCAATTTTACAGTGATGGTAACGTTATCACCAGGCATAACCATTTCTACACCTTCGGCCAATGAAATTTCACCGGTTACGTCAGTTGTACGGAAATAGAATTGCGGGCGGTATTTGTTGAAGAATGGAGTGTGACGGCCACCTTCTGCTTTTGATAATACGTATACTTCTGCTTTAAAGTCGGTGTGTGGAGTTACTGAACCTGGTTTGCAAATAACCATACCACGACGGATATCAGTTTTTTCAATACCACGTAACAATAAACCTACGTTGTCACCAGCTTCGCCGCGATCAAGGATCTTACGGAACATCTCAACACCAGTTACAGTTGATTTCAAGTTTTCGGCACCCATACCAAGGATGTCAACCTGCTCACCTGAGTTGATTACACCACGCTCAATACGACCGGTAGCAACAGTACCACGACCAGTGATTGAGAATACGTCTTCAACAGGCATTAAGAAAGGAAGATCTGTCAAACGTGGAGGGATAGGGATAAAGTTATCAACAGCATCCATCAACTCCATGATTTTACCAACCCAGGTAGGATCGCCGTTAAGACCACCTAATGCAGAACCCTGGATTACTGGGATATCATCACCTGGATATTCGTAGAATGATAATAATTCACGAATTTCCATTTCTACTAATTCTAATAATTCCGGATCATCAACCATGTCAACCTTGTTCATGAAAACAACAAGTGCAGGTACACCTACCTGACGTGCCAACAGGATGTGTTCGCGGGTTTGTGGCATCGGACCATCAGTTGCAGCAACTACAATGATTGCACCGTCCATCTGAGCAGCACCTGTAACCATGTTTTTCACATAATCCGCGTGACCTGGACAGTCAACGTGAGCGTAGTGACGGTTAGCAGTTGAGTACTCAACGTGCGCGGTGTTAATTGTAATACCACGTTCTTTTTCTTCAGGAGCTGAGTCAATTGAATCAAATGAACGAGCTTCTGATAAACCTGCATCAGCTAAAACTTTAGTGATAGCTGCAGTAAGGGTTGTTTTGCCGTGGTCAACGTGACCGATTGTACCGATGTTTAAATGCGGTTTACTGCGGTCAAACTTTTCTTTTGCCATGATTTATAATTATTTGTAGGTTAATTTATACTTAAAAATGTATTCTTTATTATGTTTTATTCTGTTGAGCCAACAATGGGATTTGAACCCATGACCTCTTCCTTACCAAGGAAGTGCTCTACCCCTGAGCTACGTCGGCTTATATTTTGATTTCGGATTTGGGATGTTTGATTTCGGATTTACCTTATCAGCCACACTTAACCTTTACTTTCATTTTTTAAATCCGAAATCGAAATTTCGAAATCCGATATCCTTTTTGAGCGGAAGACGAGGTTCGAACTCGCGACCTATAGCTTGGAAGGCTATCGCTCTACCAACTGAGCTACTTCCGCTTGTTAATTACCGAATGACTGAATTATTGAATTAGTGATTTTGGAATCAATAACTCAATAATTCAGTCATTCAATAATTGTAGTGGGGAGAGAAGGATTCGAACCTTCGTAGCCGAAGCAGCGGATTTACAGTCCGCCCCATTTGACCGCTCTGGTATCTCCCCAGTTGTTGATTTCGGATTTGTGCTGTCCAAGATTGAAGCTAAACATCACACCTCCGAAAAAAACAGAGCCTCCTATCGGGATCGAACCAATGACCTACTGATTACAAGTCAGTCGCTCTACCAGCTGAGCTAAGGAGGCTTATTTTTTATTTTGCTCTTTCAATTACCGTAACCCTGGGGGTCCCGTTTATCGAGCGGCAAAACTAATAAGTTTTTTATATTTTAAAGAACATTCTTTACAAAAATTTACAAGGTATTTTACTACGCTGGCACCTCTCTGAAAGGGATTGCAAATCTACAAAAAAATACCCCGCTGCAAAATTTTTTATCAAAAAAAATCGACGGGCTGTAAACCCGTCGATTTTAACCATAAAATGGCCTTTTTTTATATTAAAACCCTTCTTCTACCTCGGTTAATATTACCTTTTTGGCAGCAGCATCGGCTATTGCTTTCTTCTGTTTATGCTTCTCAATCTGCTTGCGCAGGCTCTCAACCGCCAAATCCGTCGCTTCTTCAAAACTTTTACACTTCTCTTTGGCAAAAATCTGGTTGCCTGGCAACAATAGTTTAATCTCGGCAATTTTATTTGCCTCATCTTCCACATTCTCAAGCTTTAAGTAAACCTCGCCACTTATAATATGGTCATAAAACGTATCCAGCTTATCAGCTTTCTTCTGAATAAAATCTAATAATTTCCTGTCTGCGGTAAAATGAATTGATTGCACTGTAATTTTCATGTTTCCTCCTTTAATTACGCCTTTGGATGGGCTTGTTTGTAAATAGACTTTAATCGTTCAACTGAATTGTGTGTATAAATTTGGGTGGCGCTTAGGTTAGCGTGCCCCAAAAGTTCTTTAATGGAGTTAAGGTCGGCCCCATTGTTGAGTAAGCTTGTAGCAAATGTGTGCCGCAGTACGTGCGGGCTTCTTTTTGTTTGGGTTGATATGTTAGAGAGGTATTTTTGCACTATCAAATAAATTAACCGCCGATAAGCGTCGGTACCTTTACTTGTAACGATTAACATTACCGAAATGTTATGAAAATTTTGATTTTTCTTTAACTCCAGGTACCGCCCAAGCAATATTCGCAGTTCGGTATTGATAGGTATAATGCGTTCTTTATTGCGTTTGCCCAGCACTTTTATAGTGCCTTCATAATCGTTAATGTCACTGTCCTTCAGGCCCAGCAGCTCGGCAAGGCGTATGCCGGTACCAAACAGCAGTTCAACCACCAGTTTGTTGCGCATGCCTTCAAAATCATCGTCGGCAACCATGTCGTTATCCAGCATTTGGGTAAGGCTTGCACTCTCAACTACTACGGGCAGGTGTTTGGGCATTTTTTGCGAACGGATTTTTGATGCCGGGTTTTGAGTGATAACCCCCTCCTGCAACAAAAATTTAAAGTACTTGCGCAGGGTGGCCATTTTGCGGTTTACAGAGCGGCCGGTTAATTTATGGTCAATCATGCTTACCATCCAGTTGCGGATGTCATGATAGGTAATTTGGCTGGGATGGGTAATTATGGGTTCGGGAACAACTGTGGCATTACCAGGGTTGTTGAGGAAGAGCATAAACTGATCCAGGTCTGATTGATAGGCCGATACGGTATGCGGAGAGTACCGTTTTTCGAACTTAATATATTGGATAAAACGCTCTAAAAACATAAAAACTATTTGAACATCCAGAGATTGAATGTACAAATAGTTTTAATATAGTGTTAAGAAAACTGAAAAATTCTTTTGACAGAATTAAACAGTAGTTTCTAAGTTCATATTTTGCTTGTAGATGGCATGTTTAACAACATGACGACGGGTTACAGATTTTTTTTCAAAAGCCTGACGACTGCGAAGCTCTCTTAAAACACCTGTTTTTTCAAATTTCTTTTTGAAGCGTTTCAATGCTTTGTCTAATGATTCGCCGTCTTTTACGTTAATAATGATCATAATTTCCTAAATACCTCCTTTCAAGGGAGGGCAAAGTTAACTATTTGGTTTTGAATATCAAATAGGCAAGGTAAAATAGTTGATTGGGTTGATTGATAAGGGTAATACTTTTCTTTACAATACAGTTGAAATGTAAGTTACCAATGATTAAAATTTTTTCTTGCCGTTAAAAAGATTATCCGGCCTGCGTGCTTTAACCAAAATGCCAATAAGTTTATCATTAATACCGTAATCCCGTTTTAATTCTTCTGCGGTAAGTAGTGTTAAAGCCAAAAAATTATCGTCGTCAATCAAAGCAAGATTACCTGCAAAGTCGCCCTTCTGTATTTTATCGTTTACTATATATTGAAAGGTAGTATCGGTATTAGTCGCCTTATAAATACTATCATATTGGACAGACACTTTTCTTAAAAATCGTATGTACCGTTTTGTTGCGAATTTCTTTGATTCTATTAGAACAACACCATCGATAGCTTCTTGTCCATATCCATTTATTGCGTCGGAATCGGTGAGTACATGAACTAAGGTAACCTGCTTAGCATCATAGTCCATCATTTCCTGCTTAGATACGCGTACGCTATCTATGATATAGATGGGATTTGCTCCCAATTTTTTAATTGCTTTTTTGGGTCCAGGCTGAGCAAAAAGGATAAACGGGCTTATACAAAGCACCAGTGTCAGTAAACGAAATGACATATAAATTAATAAGTTAACAGGCACTAATATACATTATATGTTTTAATCTAATGCCTTCGGCAAACAGCCTGTTCAACTTTAATTAAAGCATTAACGAGCTACCTGCCTTTTTTACTTTCCACTGCGATACCAATATATAGTTAGACCATATTACATGCTGGTCTGCTGGTGTAATTGAACTTAGCAAGATCCTATCCTTAAGCAAACTGTTTTCGAATTTCCTCTGCACAGTCATTCCTATTTTAAAAATTACAGATGCCGTTTCTTTAGGAACCAAAACAATAATATTTCTTATTACAAACTGATGAGGCGGTACTAAACAAGTTATTGGCGAATTTTTAAAACAGATATTGGGTGAAAAAATATTTAACTTTTGATTATCAGTTCTATAAATATCCCACCATGAACATGACATACTAAGATATCGTAAAGTATCGGCAGATGTATTGGTTAATTTCACGGGCACTTGTACATAATATTCTCTTGCGCCATCATAAAGAGGCCCGTGGAGCACTTCTACCTTAGTTTGATCTACAGATAATACAAAGCCTCCTTCGGTAGGAAAAGATGTAAAATACGCAATATTACTATGCCGACGCAACGAATCGGCAGCTGTTAAATTTGTAACATGGGTACCTTTCGGTCTGGAAAATAAACCTAAACTCTGACCATATCCGTGATTAACGAATACCAGCAAAACGAAGACTATCAGAAAACGCTTTTTCAATCCTTAAATATAAAGGTTTGGAAAAGCGTTTTTAAACGTGAACTGTTATTTAATGTTAAATAACAGTTTTACCTTGTGATATTTAATCAAACGCATTCCTATTTTAAATTTACTACAACGAAGTAATAAGTAACTTCGCTTGATCCAGAGGATCAAAAGCTTTGTAGAAAAAACGCAACAATTTTCTGTGCTCCAGAGGAGCACCATCTATCCGATAATGGTACGCAACTTTTTTACAATTATTCGGGCAATTTGAAAATATATTGCTCATCATAATCTATATCAAAACGTTTTAGCAATTGCCGGTATTCAACTAAAAAAGACTTCTTTTGATGGTGTTCCTGTTGGTTGATTATGTACTTAACCACATTATCAACTTCCGACCGGCTGTGGCTGAAAGCGCCGTAACCATTTTGCCATTGAAATTTGCCGATTGTTAAATTTTCTTTATTGATCCATTCCGATGAATCGCTTTTTACCATTTCATCAAATCGGCAATTGATTGTTTGGGATTTAAACCGATAAACAAATGCATATGGTCGGGCATATTGTTTATGGCGATCATTTTATGTCCATTGTTTTGAATAATCGCGGCCATGTACAATCGTAAGCGTCCATCCCAATTTTCATTAAGTAAATCAGCACGATATTTAACAGCAAATACAAAATGGATATATAATTGGGTATATGTATTATTTGCAGCCATTGTGATTTAAGTTGAGCTCCTCTGGAGCTCTAAAATAGGATTTACCCTGGTTTCTACAAAGCTTTTGATCCTCTGGATCATAAAACCAATTTTGATGCGAAACAACCATTAACAGATCAACAAGATTGTTTCCAACCGTTATTTAATGTTAAATGCCAAGCATTGAAGTAAAAACCCAACACCCGGCATTCAAAAAAATCTTGATACTTGATACTAACTACTTGATACTATCTTAAAATCTCCCTGCTAATCACAATCTTCTGTATCTCGCTTGTGCCCTCGCCTATGGTGCATAGTTTGGCGTCGCGGTAATATTTTTCAACAGGGAAATCCTTGGTATAGCCGTAGCCACCGAAGATCTGTACCGCCTCGGTGGCTGCACGTACTGCTGTTTCTGATGCAAAGTATTTGGCCATGGCCGATTGTTTGGTAACCGGCTGGTGGCGGTTTTTCAGGTCGGCGGCTTGCATAATCAATAATTCAGATGCCTCTATCTCGGTGGCCATATCGGCCAGTTTAAAAGCAATGCCCTGGAAATTACTTATCGGCTGCCCAAACTGCCTGCGCTCTTTAGAGTAAGCTACGGCGGCCTCAAAAGCACCTTTAGCTATACCTAATGATAAAGCTGCTATAGAAATGCGGCCGCCATCCAAAACCTTCATGGCTTGTTTAAAGCCTTCGCCTTCAAGGCCCAGCAGGTTTTCTTTGGGTACGCGGCAGTTATCAAATATCAGTTCGGTAGTTTCAGATGCGCGCATGCCCAGCTTGTTTTCTTTTTTGCCATGGGTAAAACCGGGCGTACCTTTTTCAATAACCAGCGCCGAAATACCATGCGAATCGCCTTTTGGCCCGGTGCGCACCATTACTACGGCCACATTGCTGCTTTTGCCATGGGTAATCCAGTTTTTTGATCCGTTTACTATATAATGGTCGCCATCTAAAACGGCGGTGGTATTCATTCCTAAGGCATCGCTGCCAGTGTTGGCTTCTGTTAAACCCCAGGCGCCAAGCCACTCGCAGGTAGCCAGTTTGGGCAGCCACTTCATTTTTTGCTCTTCGCTGCCAAAGGCAAGGATGTGGCCGGTACAAAGCGAATTATGCGCGGCTACCGATAACCCTATCGACCCGCAAACCTTGGCAATTTCTACAATAACAGTTACGTACTCAAAATAACCAAAGCCCGAGCCACCGTACTGTTCAGGAACCAGCACACCCATCATGCCCAGTTCGCCTAATTGCTTAAACAATTCAATGGGGAAGTGTTGTGCCTCGTCCCATTCCATTACATGAGGTTTAATGTGGCGTTCGGCAAAATCTTTAGCCATCTGGCCCACCATACGCTGATTTTCACTGGTAGAAAAGTCGAATCCATGCATTGTAGGATCGTCTGTAAATAAGGTTTCCATACTAATTTATATAACTGGTTATACAAATAAACGATTTAAGTATGGGTAAAGTTTCATCCAAAATACCGGGTAAACATAGTACAAAATGGTATACGGTATGAATAGTAGCTTTAGTTGAAACAGGCTTATTTTTAGGTGAGAAAAGAGGACGAAAATATTTTTACCAAATATTTAAACAACACAGCTATTTTGCCCGTTAGTAGCTATTTTCCTATTCAGTTATGCCCATTTTCGTTTTTTTGGGGAGTGTTTTAAATTTTATTTTTTGTCATTTATAAAATTATTAACTGTGAGGTTTACCAGTCCAAAAAGTCTTGATACTTGATACTAACTACTTGATACTTAACAAGGGCGTTGCCTGCGGCCGGGCTCTTTGCTCATACTGCACAGGCCTTAATCACGCTGGCCGGTATCCGCGCCGATCCCTAACGCAAAGATTGCCTGAACCGGAAACAGGCTACGGTCCCCATCTGATGATAGCTGCCAGAACAAGTTGATGATTTTAAGCAAAAACAAGCATCAAATGATACCTTTGTTCGTATCGCCTCATTTCGGTAAAAGATTTATCTCACGTTAGCGCCTGTTTTAGACGGCACAGGAACAAGCATTTGGATACTTTAAATTGCGCAAAACAGCAGTTCAATGTTAACCATGAAAAAATAGCAAAATATTAATTATCAATTACTTAACATAATACACATCCAAAATGTGTTAAGTTATGTTAACCCAACTATGATACGTTTTCCCTAACTATTGAGTATTTGCCCTCGATACCAACTACCTTATACTTTAAAGTTAATACTCCGCCAATACCACCAGCGTATCGCTTATTGGTGCTATCCGCTCGCGGCCTTTCAGGAAGCCCAGCTCTACTACAAACGAGAAACCGGCTACTATGCCTCCCATCTCTTCAATAAGCTCGCTGGCAGCTGTTACAGTACCGCCGGTAGCCAGCAGGTCGTCATGGATCAGGATGTGCTGGCCGGGTTCAAAGGCATCGGTGTGGCATTCAATTACCGCTTCGCCATACTCCAGTTTATAGGCCTTGCGCTTTATGGTATATGGCAGCTTGCCCGCCTTACGTATAGGCACAAACGGAACGCCCAATTTAGAAGCCAGCGTAAGCCCGAATAAAAATCCGCGACTCTCTATCCCCGCAACCACATCTATTTTGGTACCCTTCAATTGCTCCACAAAAGCATTAATAATACTATCGCAAAGGGCAGGGTCTTTCAAAATGGGGGTTATGTCCTTAAATATTATCCCTGGCTTCGGGAAGTCAGGAATATCGCGGATGGCTTTCTTTATTTGCTCGGTAATCATTTAAAAACTAAATAAGGCCCAATTTTACGCAAAATTCCGTCATCAAGTATGGCAATATTTTTCATATCGGCTACCGATTCATAATCGCCGTGCTGGTTGTGATATTCTATTATCGCATTTATCTGCTTAAAGCTTAAGTAAGGGAAGCGCCGCAGTTGGTCGAAGGTGGCTTTATTGATATCAAGCCTGGTAATATGGCTGCCGTTTACAGCAATGCCGTTTTTAATTTCGGCATACTTGCCTGCATCTATACCAAATACCTCTTTCAGCTGCTCCTTGCTGTAAAAACCGCCGAGCCTGTCCCGGTACCTGATAATACGCCTGGCAAATGAGGGCCCAATGCCCCTGATCATGGTCAGCTTAGCCGAGTCGGCACCGTTTATTTCTATAATTTCGCCGGGCGCTGCTTTCTTAGTATAATTATCGGTAGCTGGCAGGTTTATGTAGGGTTCAAGCCGTTGGTAATCAGCGCCGGTTATAGCGTAAATCTTTTTAACATCGGCTTTAGCATAAAACCGGCCGCCTTTGGCCTCATAGTTTTTTATGACTTTAACCTGATCTGCGCTTAGCCCCAGCCTCTCCCAATCGGCCTCTGGTAAATTATTGGGATTAAACGTAAATAGCTTAGTTTTCATGGCTTTACTACGACTTACCGGGCCACTTGATGCCGGGCCTGTACTGTCTGTTTTGCTTAGCATTGCAGCGGCTTTATCAAACTCTTTAAAATTTATTGTATTATCTTTGCGGACGGTTTGATACGCGTATGGCGCAGCTAAAATCAATGCTATTAAAATAATCAACACTACCATTCCGTTCCATTCTTTTTTGGTTACCGAAAGATAGTTTTTTACAGGTGTTTTCATTTACAGCATTATCAACCGTAAATTAATAAAAATTTCAGGATACCTATTTGACAATTAATTCATCTATCTAAAAAATGAAAGTAATAACCACCGAAGAGTTTGCCAAAGCCACTAAACTGGATAAGCTGAAAATGCCTGGCCTGGCTGCTTTGTTGATGGAAATAATGAAAATTAACCAGGTTAATGAACTGTTTGCCCAGGCCCAGCCCAAACAGGGCATCGAGTTTATTGACGCTATATTAGCAGGATGCGGCATCGATATAGAATTTGATGAGCGCGACCTGAGGCACATTCCCAAAACCGGCAGCTTTATTGCCATAGCCAATCACCCCTATGGTGGCATTGAGGGACTGGTGTTGTTAAAAATGTTATTAACAGTAAGGCCCGACGCCAAACTGATGGCCAACTTCCTGCTTAAAAAGATCCCAAACCTGAGCGATTTTTTTATTGCTGTAAACCCTTTTGAAAATGTTGAACACTCGTCAAGCATCAGCGGCCTTAAAAACACGCTCGAGTTGTTAAACAATGGAACGCCGATAGGTATATTCCCGGCCGGCGAGGTATCTACCTTTAAAGTAGAGCAACAACAGGTAACCGACCGTTTATGGCACCCCGTAGTAGGTAAAATTATCGCGAAGGCAAAAGTGCCTGTTATACCTATCTACTTCCATGGCAACAACGGCTTATTGTTTAACCTGCTTAGTATGATACACCCAGCCCTGCGCACGGCCAAACTGCCATCGGAGTTATTTAACAAGCAAGGCCATACCATTAAACTACGCATAGGCAAACCCATTAATGTATTGGATGTGCCCGACTATAACAACAGCGCCAAACTGCTTAATTTTTTACGTGCCCGTACCTACGCTTTAGGCACCGGGCTTGAAGAGGAAAAAAAGATTTTTAGCCCGCGTAACCTTTTTAAAATAAAACGGCAGCCAAAGGATATTGTGCCCGAAATAAGTGTGGATATACTTGAAAAAGAGGTTGCCCCGCTGCGCGATAACTATAGGATATGGGTAGAAAAAAACTACGAAGTATTTATAGTACCTACATCGGTAATCCCGAATGTTATCCGCGAGATTGGCCGCCTGCGTGAAATAACCTTCCGCGAAATTGGCGAAGGCAGCAACAAAGCTATCGACCTTGATGAATACGACATTTATTACAACCACCTGTTTATTTGGGATTTTGAGGCCAAACTTATAGTTGGCGCTTACCGTATTGGTTTAGGTGATGAGATTTTTTATAGCGTAGGCAAAACGGGGTTTTACCTTAACGAACTGTTTAAGTTAAAGGCCCAGTTTACCCCGGTGCTGCGTAAAAGTCTGGAGCTTGGCCGTTCATGGATCCGCAAGGAATACCAGACCAAGCCACTACCACTGTTTTTACTTTGGAAAGGCATCCTCAAATTCCTGATTGATAACCCCAGGTACCGTTATTTGATAGGACCGGTAAGCATCAGTAACTCATTTTCTAAATTCTCCAAATCGCTCATTGTCGACTATATCAACCGCAACCATTTTGACCATGAACTGGCGCAGTATGTGAAGCCACGCAAAAAATTCAAAGTTGATTTTTCGAGCATCGACACCGACTTGTTGATGGCCGGCGAAGACAGCTTTAAAGGGCTTGATAACCTGATATCGGAGGTGGAAACGCGTAATATGAAAGTGCCGGTATTGCTGCGCCAGTACATCGCGCTTAATGCCAAGATCATCAGCTTTAATATCGATCCTAAGTTTGCCGATTGCCTTGATGGCTTCCTGGTGCTCGACCTGGAGCAGGTGCCACAGGATATATTGGAAAAACTGGGTAAAAATTTATAGTTTAAGTTTTCAGTCTTAAGTTCTAAGTCGGAAGTTCTAAGTCAAAAAAATCAACTTAAGACTTCCGACTTAGAACTTGCGACTTAACAACACTACTGAGATTTTTTTATTGCTATTTCCAATCCAGGTATTTTACGCCTTCATATCCGGCAAAGGTTTTGTTATTATCCTTAATATCGGTATCCAAATAAACCGCGCCTATTAAATGATTTCCGGCATCATCATCGTACGCGCCAAGCATATATTTAATATTACTTTGGTAAGCAGGTGTGCTTATGGAATTAAAACCGAATTTATATGTTGGGTACTGGGCCATGTTATCAAACAGGTAAACGTTTGATACATCGTCACCCGGGCCTTCAAAACCGAGTACCATATCCATGCCGTTAGCCGCAAAATTAATGGTAGCCATGGGCGGTAAGCCCGACTCCTCGGCCCTGTAAAAAACAGGATCGCCGCCGCTTGCCTTTCTTATCACCATTTGGTACTGATCAAGGGCATCAAAGTTATACTTACGCAGCAGGTATACCAGGTCGCCGTTTTTTGATACAGCAGCCGATATAAAATCGTAATAATCGGTAAAATAAATTATTGCGGGCACTTTCATGGCCGGCCCGTAAAATGCTACATTATCGCTATTGATAATGTACAGGGTTTTATCATCGGCGCTCCAGTCAAAGTTGCGAATATCATTATATTGCGTTAATGATGCCATCAGTTTACCCGTTTTATCAACTATGTCAATGGATCCTGCTACGTTTTTGTAAGCAAATTTGGCATGATCGTGCGACATCCTGATAAACTTCTTAGTCGATCCGTTGTCCGTTATTTTTTGTGGTTTGCTTGCAAAATCGGCTAAAAAGTAAACTTCGTTATTGTAAATAAAAGCAACATTTTTTATAGCCGGATGCCGTATGCTATCAATTTTATCAACCTGCGCTTTGGTAATATATGGGTTAACATCTTTTTGGCAGGCGGTAATGGATGTTATCAGCAACGCTATAAAAACCACGTAAATATTTTTCATCATTAAAATTTATAAATTAAGCCGGCGCCGGTTGAAATTGATTTATATAAAGTGCCGGTGCGGCTATAATAATCACTGCGCCCGGTGGCAGCAAAAAAATTATAGGAGCCCTGTATACTAAGCTGAATATTTTCGCCAAAGCTTAGGTTAATGCCGGCCTTGGGCGCACCGTAAATTTGCTGTTCGCCCTGTATCTCGGTGGTGTTATCCTGGGTCGCATCAACCGAATGCGAGCTAAATTTTGTTTGATAAGCTCCCAAATTAACCCCGGCAAAAATTTTGAAGCCATCACTTATCTCCAGGTTATAAGCACCTCCCAAATAAAGCATATAGCTCCTGAAGTTGCTATAAGTAGCGGTTCCATAATCGTTGTCGCCCACGGCATAATAAAAAACATCCTGCTTAGGTTTATAAACACGATAGCCGGCGCTTACGTTGGCAGTCCAGTTTTCATCAAAAATATAAAAGCTTACGCCATAAGCTGGGGCGGCTTTATACGTATACTTGAGGCTGCCCGCGGGCATATCATAATCGGCATTAATGCCTACGCCAAATTTCTGCGAACTTTCGCCGTATGAGAACTGGGCTTTCGCGGCAAATGAATTAAGGATAAAAAATAAAAACAGGAGTTTTGGAAAGTGTGGAATAATTTTGCAGAGCCGGTAATAGCGGCAATAATTTAGATACATATGTTGTAATAAGGTTTCGGGCCGAAAATATAAATAATTTTGATGGTTAAAAAATATGCCCGCAATTTTCGCAAAAATGAAAAACGTCCCTGCCGGATAAACCAGCAGGGACGTTTTGAATATTAACTATGTTGTTTGGTTATTAAAATCCGTAACGGATACCAAACTGCATTTGCCAGCGTGAAGCAAACAAATCAACCGAATATGGCAATCCAGGATCCTGGAATGTATATTTAGGATAAGTTGTTGCAGCATTAGCAAATGATGGAGTAGTTTTTGGAGCTAAACCAATACTTGAAGTTGAGTTGAATGTATTAGCCGAGAAATAATACTGACCCCATTTTTTGTTCAGCAAGTTGGTAAGGTTAACAATATCGTAGGTAAAAGTAATAACCTGTTTGTGTTTGCCACCAAATTTAAAGTCTTGAGAAAAACGGAAATCTAATTGATTATTCCATGGCGTGAAAGCTGCATTACGTTGGGTAAAGTTACCGCGACGTGATGACAGGTAGCTGTTTTTATCGATGAAGGCATCAAAAGCAGCAGCTTGCTCGGCAGCAGTTTTACCACCTACTATATCACTAAAGAAGTTAACAGTTTCGCCTTGTTTAGGGATGTAAGCTAAGCTAACTTGTTGTCCTGTTCCGTCAATAGCGCTTGGGTAAAAACCGTAAGTGTAAGGGTTACCAGATTGTGCGCTAAAGAAGAAGGTAAAGTTTGCAGTATAGTTTTTAGCAGCATCCCAATCGTGCCTTAAGTTAAGGTTTGATACAATACGGTGACGGATATCAAAGTTTGAATTGGCTAAACCCGGGTTGTTAGGATTTAAAGCCTGGTTTAACTGCCAGTTTGACTCCATTGAGTTACGGATACCATTGGTAACATCTTTTGAATGTCCATAGGTATAAGCAACATTACCGCTTAAGCCAAACGGAAAGGTTTTACCTACCTGTGCAGTAATGCTGTAACGGTAGCCAAGGCTTGTGTTTGATAACTCGTAAGCATTGGTGAATGATGAGCTAACTTTCTGGTTAACAAATATTGGTTGTTGTTTTTGGGTATCGTAGGTATAATAAGTTACGCTATCCTTGGTATTTACCTGTTGGAATTTCAGGTCATGGATGGTTTTGGTGTAAATACCTTCCAAAGTAAATTTCCACTGGTCGTCGGTTGTGTAATCAAAAGCTAAACTGCTTCTCCAAACCTGTGGCATTTTAAAGTTATTGTCAATTAAATCTACCTGGGTTGCACCGGTAGATGCAGTATTAAAGCCCTGTGCGTTAACATAATCTAAACGACCATTTGCCGAGGTAGAAACCGGGTTTGTACCTGCCTTTTGAGCTGCTTTGCTATCATAAGCACCATAAGTTGCGCCGTTGTTATAAAACGCGTAGCCAAACCATGCAAACGGTACACGACCGGTAAAGAAACCGCTACCACCACGGATAATCAGGCTTTGATCGCCATTTACATCGTAGTTAAATGATACACGTGGGTTTATTTCAACGTTGCTCAAATAATTTTGTTTGATATCGCGGGGCTTGGTATAAGTAAATGTATTACCGTAGTTCAAATCACTGGCGGCATTGGTTGTTTTGCTGCTCAATGGTTGTTTGTTAGGTATGCCTGCATAATCAAAACGTAAAGCAGCAGTCAGTTTAAAGTTATCAGTAACCTGAATTTCGTCCTGGCCGTATAAGCTCAACAAGTCCACATTGAATTTAGCAGATGGATTGGCTAATATATAATCGCGGCTGTTGTTGGTATAGTTAAAGTTTGCACGAACGCGTGACGGAACGTTGTTAATAAAGTTCTCGATGCTGCTGTAAGCAACGCGGCCGTTCCATGAGTTAACAAAGTTATAAGTGATGTTATAAAACTCGTTGTGAGTACCAAATGTAAATGTGTGTTTACCTTTTGTTAAAGTAAAGTTATCGGTAAACTCAGTTGTTTTCTGGTGCATATCAAATATAGCAGCTTCGCGGTCGGTACCCATAAATATGGTGGTACCTGGGGTGCGGCCTGTAATTTCTATTTGCGGCAACGAAGGATCTGAAGTTGGATCGCGGTAATCATGTACGTTTGAGTAACCAACAACCAAGCTATTGCTGGCGCTGTTTGAAAACCTTGATTTTAATTCGGCAACGGTTGAAGTTGAGTTGTTATGAGATACATAATCAATACCGCCAAAACGGAAGTTTTGCTGATCGCGCTCCAGGTTAGTAGCGGTAGATGAAATGGTATTATTACGGATAGTTAACTGGTTGTTATCGTTGATATTCCAATCTAAACGGTTAAAGAATTTGTTTGATTTCGAGTAGATAGAGGTATTTTGATAAGTACCAGGGCTTAAACCACCTGTAAAGCTTTTGAAAGCAGTGGTAAGATTCTGAGCATCTTGCAAGCTCAGGATCTGGCTTGAACCGCTTGCATCGGCACCGCGGATAACCGGATCGGCACGACGGGCAATCTCTTCGTTGGTAAAGAAGAATAATTTATTTTTAATGATAGGGAAACCTAAACGGATACCTGTTTGGTAATCATGGAAGCTTGTTGGCAGTTTTGAACCATCGCCACCGGCAGCAGCCGATGCGTTGTTAGGGCCCACTAAAAAAGAACCACGGCCGTAACCGTAAATTGCGCCGGTAAAATCGTTTGTACCGCTACGGGTTACCGCATTTATACTACCACCTAATACGTTACCAATTTTGATATCATAAGGAGCAACCAATACCTGAACGTCCTGGATAGCATCTAAAGATACTGGGCTTGTACGGGTACTGCTACCAACCTGGCCCGAAGCATTGTTTTGACCTCCTAATGATGGGCTAAAACCAATTGCATCGTTATTGATGGCACCATCAAGGGTTACGTTGTTGTAACGATAGTTGGTTCCCTGGAAAGAGTTGTTATTGCTTTGTGGTGTTAACCTGGTTAAATCCTGCAGGCTACGGTTAATTGAAGGCAGGTTTTTAATCTGGTTTTGATTAATGCGTGTGCTTGCACCTGTTTTGGTGCCGCCTGCAGTGCCTTTAATTTTTACTTCCGATAAAGTTGTGGTTTCATCGGCAAGGGCAAAATTTAAGGTTGTTGTACCTAAACTTAAAGTAATATCTGTTCTTTCATCTTTTTTAAAGCCGATGAAAGAAGCAGTGATAGTGTATGGACCACCCGGATTAACGTTGGCAATTGTATACCGGCCATCACCATTGCTTTGTGCGCCATAGCGTGTACCTGTACTTGTGTTAAGCACTGTAATAGTTACCCCCGGAAGCGTAGCGCCTTTTTGGTCGGTAACTTTTCCGCTTACTAACGAGGTGGTAATTTGCGCGTTGGCAACATTAGCAACCCCAATAATGAGCAGTGATAAAAGGATAAAGTATAACTTTTTCATTTGTGTTTATTTTGAACACAAAGGTTGCGCTACAATATTACCCCAATGTTAACACAAGATTATATTTACACCCAACTGTTAACATTAACTATAATTTAAATATATCAGCTATTAATACCGAACTTCTTTAAAAGCATATACACAAGGTAAACGGGGGCTACGGGTAACGACTTTAAATTAAGCCCGTATTGGGCGAAAGTTTTTTCGCGGGTGTTGCCAATTAATACCAGGACGGCCGAGGGAATAAAAATAATAAGACACACCAGCCACATTGCGGGGCCGCCTGTTGCTTGCCAGCTTAACAGCGTCATGATAACATAGCTAAACCCTAACAACACGAACAACATGGTGTACGAAATAAGCGGCGATATACGCAGATAATAATAGACCGCTACAGCAATGGCAAATGACGCCCAGTTAAAATAACCATTATAGGTCCCTAAAAATTTAAAGTAAGGAAAAGGAATAGCCCATAGCAACCCAAATATGCTAAACATTAACAATGGCACACATATATAATGTATCACCTGGTTAGCTGGATCCTGGTGACTTAGTGCATACCTGTTAATGTATTGCTGGGCAATACTTTCGTTAGCTTTGGCATCGGCTTGCGCCCCGCCTTTATTGTTTACTGTTTTTTTGCTGGCCACGGTACAAATATAAAACCCTTCCGGGTATAAGCCGAAAGGGTTTGTATTGATTTTTTATTAAAAAACTATTTAGCAAATGCAACCGAACGGGTTTCCCTGATCACGGTAACTTTTATCTGGCCCGGATAAGTCATTTCGGTTTGGATACGGTTTGAAATATCGGCAGCCAAAACTTCTGATTGTGCATCGCTTATCTTTTCGCTTTCAACAACCACCCGCAGTTCGCGGCCGGCCTGGATAGCAAATGTTTTCTCGACACCGGGATATGATAACGCCAGTTCTTCCAGCTCTTTTAAGCGTTTAATGTAGCTTTCAACCACCTCGCGGCGTGCACCGGGGCGGGCGCCCGAAATAGCATCACAAGCCTGTATTATAGGCGATAACATCGAGGTCATCTCGATTTCATCGTGGTGGGCTCCAATGGCGTTACACACTTCCGGATGCTCTTTATATTTCTCGGCCAATTGCATACCCAAAATAGCGTGTGGCAGCTCCGGGTTATCATCAGGCACTTTACCAATATCATGCAATAAGCCTGCACGTTTAGCCATCTTCACGTTTAAGCCTAATTCGGCAGCCATGGTGGCACAGAAGTTGGCAACCTCGCGCGAGTGTTGTAACAGGTTTTGCCCATACGATGACCGATAACGCATACGGCCTACCATACGGATCAGCTCAGGGTGTAAACCATGAATACCAAGATCGATAACGGTACGCTCGCCTATTTCAACAATTTCTTCTTCAATTTGCTTTTTGGTTTTGGCAACCACCTCCTCGATACGTGCCGGATGGATACGGCCGTCTGTTACCAAACGGTGCATGGCCAGCCTCGCAATCTCGCGCCTTACCGGGTCAAAGCCAGATAAGATGATGGCTTCCGGGGTATCGTCAACAATAATTTCGATACCTGTGGCAGCTTCCAATGCACGAATGTTACGGCCTTCGCGACCGATGATACGGCCCTTGATTTCGTCATTTTCGATATTGAAAATAGATACCGTGTTTTCAATAGCACTCTCCGTAGCAGTACGCTGAATGGTTTGAATAACTATCTTTTTAGCTTCTTTAGTAGCGGTAAGTTTCGCTTCGTCCACAATGTCCTTAATTTGGATCATGGCCTTGCTGCGGGCTTCCTCGCGCAGGTTATCAACCAACTGGTTTTTAGCCTCCTCGGCCGATAGGCCGGCAATGGTTTCCAACTGTTGCAGGTGCGAATTTTTCAGGATATCAACCTCTTCTTGCTTTTTAACAACAATTTCGGTTTGTTTCTCCAGGTTTTTGCGGGTGCTATCCAGCTCATTTTCCTTGCGGTTCATGTTCTCCAGGCGCTGGTTTAATGATTGCTCTTTTTGCTTTACACCGTTTTCGCGCTGGTTAATATTGTTGTTTTTGTTGGTTACTTCCTGCTCATGTTCTGCTTTCATTTGCAAAAACTTCTCTTTGGCTTCAAGCAACTTGTTTTTCTTCAGGATCTCGGCATTGTTTTCGGCATCTTTTAATATTTTCTTCACTTTATTTTGTGCCGACGTCTCCTGGTCTTTAAAAAGCTTCCTTAACAGGAAGCGGCCGATTGCGATACCGATAAAGGCACCAAGCAAAAGCCCGATTATTCCGTATAGTAATATGTCCATTTTAGGTTTATTGGGTATGTATGTATATAAAAAAACCGCAACTAATTTTTAAGTATCATGTATTTAAAAACCTCATTTCGGATATTGGAATCATGGGTTACGCTAATACTTGTAGTAACGCATGCCTCTTTGATCCGCTCATATTGAAGCGTTAAGTTTTTAATAGTGAAAC
>Ga0307515_10008565_pt1 | contig 19915 bp, 2 predicted proteins | sample 17_EM_MG_FD_194513 | JGI IMG/M metagenome (GOLD analysis project Ga0307515, IMG submission 194513) | Populus trichocarpa ectomycorrhiza microbial communities from riparian zone in the Pacific Northwest, United States - 17_EM | ecosystem: Host-associated > Plants > Roots > Unclassified | place... | reverse complement strand
GTTATACTCTTATAGTATAAGCTTAGATAAGTAGAATATAACTAGGTAAAGAAGGCTGTTGTTACCTATTTAGAAAAGGACGCCTATATTATCGTAGTCTAAGAAGTTAGTTTTAAGATAGAGTTATCGTCCTAATATAAAGTAAGCTAGAATAGGTGCTTTAGTAAAGGCATTTTTAAGGTCTTAGAACGCCTTTTTGTATTTAGGCGTCTAGGTAAGGCGTAAGTATATTTTTCTTTCCTTTATAAAAAGGCCCTTTATTTATATTATTGCTATAAATAGCACTACTACGCCTAAGAAGTTGTATATAATTTTTTAATAAAAGTTAATAAAACTAAGGAAGGCTTATACGTCCTTAATGTAGTTAAGGGCTTACTATTTAGTAATTATATATACTTTCTTAGGGTCTATATAGACACCCTTAGTAGTAATAATTAGTTTAAGGTATTTTACTTCTATAACTAAAAATTCGCATTTCTTTAAATTAATATAAAGTTCTATATCCCTAAGGCGCTATAGGACCTTTTAAACGTGTTTAGTATACTTAAAAGGGTTATTATTATAAATAAGTATATCGTCTAGGTACGTAGAGTAGAAGTTATTAAGGTAGTCCTATAAGGCGTTATTAATATAGCTTTAGAAGGTGCCTAGGCCGTTATATACGCTAAAGGGTATAATAGTATATTTAAATTAGCCAAAGCGTGATATAAATGCGGTTTTCTATTTATTACCTTTCTATATTTAGAGATAGTTAAAGGCAGTAATAATATTAAGCTTAATATAGATTTTGGCTTAACTAAGCCGCTTAAGGGTCTTATATATAAGTAGTACTAGGTATTAGTTTTTAATTATAATAGCGTTAAATCCTCTATAGTTAACGTAGAATTAAATACCTCCTCTTAGTTTCTTAGTAAGAAGGATAGGGGCGGCTACTAGTAATATACTAGGACGAATAAATCCTTTATTAAGGTACTTATTAATATACTTTTTTATAACTAAAAGTTCATCTTTTAATATTAGGTAAAGTCTCTTATAAAGTAATATTTTTCCTTATCTAATGCTAATGGTATAGTTATTAGGTTAATATAGGGGGAATATATCTACGCCCTTTTATAAGTATATATCGGTAAAGTTATAATACCTTTTAAGGAGGAGCTTATAGAGTTCTTTATTAGTAAATCCTTTTTTAAGCTTTATAAACTTTTTAAAGTTTAAAGGTAAAAGTCTATAGAGTTCCGTAGGGGCGTCGTTTTCTAAAAGGTTAACTATATATATCCTATTACTATAGAGGACGTAGTTTTATTCTTTATTAAGCTTATATAATTATAATTAGGAAGCTATAGCAACGGTTTAGCCTTTCTTATATACTATATAGTAGAAGGCTAGGGCGCTTATATAATAGTAGTTAGTTATAGGTAAGATAATAAGGGGTTCCGTAGGTTAATATCTTAAAAAGTAAATAGAGGTAGCTAGGCCATGCCCTAAGTAAGTCTCTCTATAGTATTTAGAGTTAAAGGTTACTTCTCTCTTCTTTTAGTTAATAGTAGGGTTATATTATTTAAGCTAGTTTATTTTAAGGATAATAAGGTAGTTAGTAAGTAGTATAATATAGGCCTAAAGTTTTTCCTGGTGCCTATTTATATCTAAGTAGAATTATACTATATAGATAATCTTTTATATAGTATAACTACCGTTAGCAAGTTATAGGGCGCGGGCTTTAGTAAGGGGTAAGGTAGGTAAGTTATAAGTATATATAAATTAGGTATTTATAAATTTATTAGTAGCTTTATAATTAATTATAAAACGGCTTTTATATTATTTTTTAGCAGTAGTTCCTATTATAGGTAAAACTATCTATTTCTATCTATTTATCTTTATTAAGTTATTTATTAAGTAAGCCGATATATAGATCCCTTTATTATTAAGGCGTCCTAACTTATAACTTAGAGCTAAGACTTAGCGTTTTCTACTTCCATATTTAACTTTACTACTATTACTACGTCTTTATTTTATATAGTAGTAGTATATAGCAATATATTTAGTATTTAGGGTATTAGGCTAAATATTAGGCGGCGGCTACTAAACCTAGCTATTAGGCAGTTTGGGTTATTATAATAGTAGCCTTTTTAACGGCATCTATAGTAGTGTCCTAGTTTCTAAAGTAGCTCGCGCTTTCTATCTAGGAGTTTTTATAGAAAGGTTAGTATAGAGAAATCGATATTGGCTCTAGTAATACTTAAGGTAATAGGCGTTAGTAGCTTAGTATATATAGGTTTAATAGGCCTAGAAGGTTTCTATAGAGAGGTCTTTAGGTAAAGGTTAGTAGTAGTAATCTAATTTGGTTGTTATTTAATCTTTTATAAAGCTACTACTATATTATAAATATCGTTATAGTTATAGCTGGCGGTTACGTAACTAAGGCAATAAGTAACTTTTTTTAAAGAGGTCCTCTTAGTCTTTAGTATTTTCTTAGGTAAGAGCTCTAGTATATTCCTAAAATTTAATATAGAATTTATTAAATAATTTAGTAGGGTTTATTTTTAGGGTATATAGTTTAGCTCGGCTAGTGGCTAATAGGTTATAGTCGTGGTATATTAGGTTAAGATTATTAAGGACTTTTTAGTAGAACTACTACTTCTAGGGGCTATTAGTCTCTTATTAGGCGAAAAGTCTATTAAATAGTATACCCTTTATTCGCCTAATAATGTAACTAATCTTAGTATTTTCCGTAGGAAAAAGGTAGGCGCTTTAGGTTAGTTTTTTGGGGATTTATATTTTTTAGTAGCTGTATTCCTTACGGTTTCCCTAAAAGACTAGAGGATTAGGGTAATGTATACTAGACCCTACAGTAGTAGCTTAGGTTTAATTATTATGGCTTTTACTACTACTTTAGTAGGGGTTCCTATTAGGTAAAGCTGCTTAGCGCTAACCCTCTATTAAGCGTTAAGTAGGTAAAGTTACTAGGGGTATAAAGACTTAGGTGGCGTTATTATAAATATACTTATTAAATTAAGATTATAGGTTTTAATTATGCCGTCTTTTTTAATAATTATAGCAATAAGTATAATCTTAGCCTTCTTTAACTGTTAAACGTCGCGTTTAAATACACAGAGGTTATCTTTAGTCTCTTAGCGTATATTATTAGCGAGCGCCTTATAAGCTTATAGGTCTTAAATAATATCGCGATCTTAGGCAGTACGTATTTTAGCTTATATAAGCTTTAGGTAGTAGTTCTATAGAAGGCGGTAGTATTTATTAGGTTCTCGTACTACCTTTTTTATAAATATCTCAGCGTCTTATATTTTAATTTTAATAGGTAATAGCTCTTCCGCTTACTTATCTATAGTTATATAGTTAATAAAGGATAAGACATTATTAATGTCTACCTTATTAAGGTTGTTGTAATCTTTTAAGCTACTAGGCTTCCCCTTAGGGGTTAAGGCTAGGGCTAATAAGTTAAATTCTCCTAGGGTTAATTAGCGGCGTAGGTTAAATATAGGTATTAGATTGTTCTTTAGGTTTAATATAGTGGCTAGTAAAGAATATTATCTTACTATTATAGGTTCTTTAGAAGTATAGAGTAGGGTAACTTATAAATATACTGCTTTTAGCAGCGCCTATAGTATTATAAAGACGTAGAATTGGTTATAGGCTAATTATTAGTGGTAAAAAAGGCGTAATGTAATGTTATAGGACGGGGGCAGTGGCTATAGAGTGTATGTATTTAAGGAGTCTATAAGACGTTACGCGATCAATCGTAAGGGTTAAGGGCATAAGGAGGTAATATACCTACGCGTAGCTAATATAAGCTGTACGCGAGGTATATGCAAGAGCATAGGGTTCTCCTATGGAGGCCCCTGAGGTGGGGTTCCGTAATACTTTAGTAGCTACTAAATTGCTTAGGATTTTATTAAGCTCGCCTATAGTAAAATAGGCAGCCTATTATAATATATATATAGGGTGCTGTAGTTAAGCTATATAAGAGGAGGTAGACAACTAATCGCTAAGGGAGGCAGTACTAGTAATAATTAAAATTGCTAAGTAGGTGGGCGATTAAAGGGACTACCTACAGAGGAAGGAGTAGGGCGTTTAGAGCTTATATTAATAAGAGAAAGAAGCTTTATAACACTAAGATCTGGAGGCGATATTATAACTTTTAGTAAGAGAAAGAAGTTTAGGATAGCTTTAAAATCGAGCTCTAAGCTCTAAATTTAATATAGGCCGTGGCCTAAGCCCTAGCTACGTACTACACCCCTTTTTACTAGCTCTATATACTAATTTGGCTGTAGATATAGCGAAATTAGGTGTGTGTCACGCGCGTATACAAGGGGTAGGGGGGCACTAGAGGTCTGACAGACTGTAAATAGGGCGTAGATTAGCCAGCAGACGGCTTAACGAAAGCTTATTAAAGGACGCCTATAAGGCGATTAAAGAAGGTGTTAGTACTACTAAAGTCACCTAGGCTACCTAGGCCACCTAGGCCTAATTAGGAAATTATACTACGACTGGCAGAAACTTGGAATTGACGTTAATCGACTCGGTTCCAATTTTCAAAGGCTTACTAATACTACCTTTCGGCATGGCAGACGGGCGATTAAGCGTCGTCAATTTTTTTCTTTAACCCTTTCTTTCTTAATTGCATTTCTTACTACTTGTACTACTCCTACCTATTAACTACAATCTTACGGAGCATAGTGTAGTTGTCTTAAAGAGGTTCCCTATTCGCTAGAGCTTATAGAGCCTAAGGGGATATATTAGTAGGGGGGGTACTTAGGCAGTCTCTTTAACACTATATGGGCTATCTTGTAGATATTTTCTCGGGCGATTAAGCTTCTTTAATTCTTCCTTATAGAGCATTATATATATCATTTTTACTAGGCCAGTTATCAGCCTAATAGATAATTATAGACCAGCCTCTTATAATAGATTTTTAGATAGCTAAGAACTTAACAAAAGTTAATAGAGATATTTTTACTAGCTAGATAGGAATAGCTTTGTGTAATTTTAAAGAGTAGTTCTTACCCTCCTATAAGAGAATTAAGTTATAATATTTTAATAGCCGCCTAGCTAGCTATAAAGATATAAATCTATTTCCCTTTTAATTTTTATTATTTTTTGTTACGGAACCCCACCGTAGGGGCCTCCATAGGAGAGCCCCGTGCTCTTATATACACCTTATATATAGCTTATATTAGCTACATATAGGTATATTACCTCCTTATACCTTTATACTACTAACGCTTAGCTTATAACTAATTCTACGTCTTTATAATACTTATAAGGGCGTAGAGAGACTTCGGGGAAGATTTAAAGGAATGATATAAATTCTATCTAAATCTAAGGGTATATAGCTCTCGCTAAAAACAAAACGTTGCGTAAAGAAGAGAAAGGAATAACAAGAAAATCATATAATTAAATAGTTAGGGGCTTGGTGGTCAATGCGTGCGTATATACGCACGCGGTTATTAACGGACTTTGGTAATTTAATTAATCTAATAGATTTTGGTCAAAGCGTCGGAATTCATCTATTAAGTGTTTTACTAAGACATTCCTACTATAACTAGGCTAGTCCCGTTACAGTACCCCCCCTTTTAGCCGAAGGTCCAAATAATTTAATTTTAGTTAAGACTTATACTTATAACTTATCGCGTGTCATGTTTTCGCGTCGGGTAACGGTGTAGGGTTTTACTAATTCTATCGTTAAATAGACCAATTAGGATTTTCTATCCCCGGGATAGAAAATCGCTATTGGCTTAGTTAAGGCAGTAAGTAGAACTAATATCTTTATAGTAGGTCTTGGCAAGGCGGATCTAACTAATTAGACAACTTTAACCGCTGGTTAAAGTTCCTTAACATCTTACGTGTTATATAATTATATTACAAACATTATAACGTTTTTTAAAACTTTTTTAATTTTAAGTCTTTTTCAATTTCGAGCTTCCTACTATTATATTTCGTATATTCGTATTAGGTAGCAATTATTTACTTTTATATCACGTCTATCTAGCCAGAGTAGGCCGCAAAGGATAGTCCTTATAGAATTCTTTTACTAGGGAAGGCGTATTGGTTTTAATCTAGTTATAGGTTTCCTAAGTTTATATTTTATATCCTTCCCATTTAACAAGAAGTTTAAATTATTTAGATTATGTCTTCTATTGTATATCGTTAATTAAGTTAATAAAGTAAGAACTATTACCGTTATTAACAATTATAGAAGGTAGCAGTAGTACTTCGCGAGTTATAGGTTTACCCTTTAAGGGTTACAGTAAGTTTATATAAAACGTTAAATATATTTTTATCTTAGTTAGCAGTTTAAGTTTATAAGCGTACGGGCTTAGTTTCTTCTTAACTTAGTATAGGCCCGTAAACTTCCAGTCTAGTTTCTTTAAAGGTTATTAAGTCTTTAGGTTTCGTATATTTAGGTAAACCATATTACCTTCCTTAAAGTCCCACGCGGGAGCTCGTCCTTTATTTATATACTATTCCTATACCGTTTAAGCGTACGCTAATTTACTTTATAATAGTTCCATTAACTGCTTTATTTAATTAGCGAAGTTATGCGCGTCGATTAGTTAAATCCTCTTAATTATAGGTCCTATTGTATCGATCTTAGGTTGTAGTTTAAATCCAAGTTAAGGGTCTTATCCGTAGGTTATGTAGAACGGCGTTACGCCTATTAATTCGTTTCTCGTATTATTTATAGTAAACTTAGCTAACGGTAGCCATTTTTCCCAGTTATCTTATAGGTAAGAGTAGTATATTTATAGGTATTATTCTATAATCGCGTTCGCAATTTCGGTTTAACCATCTATCTTTAGATAAAATACAGTTAAGAGTTATATTTATATACTTAATCGTTTATATAAGGCTTGCCAGAAGTCTAAAACAAACTGGCTTTTATAGTCGGATATTATCAAATTAAGAAGTCCGTGTAGCTTAAAGACGTACTTAATAAAACATTCGGCTACTAATATTGCATTAATTAAGTCTATAGGAATTATATGTCGCATTTTTATAAAATGGTTAATAACTACTATAACATTCGTAAACCTATTACTGTTAGGTAGGTTAACTACGAAGTTAATTAAGATATCTCGCTATCTTTGTATTGGAATTAGTAACGGTTAAAGTACTCCTTGCTTCTTTATAAAAGAGGTCTTTTTATATACGCATATTCTATATACTTAAACGTATTTTTATATATAGTCGTATATTATAGGCCAGTAGTATACTTATTAAATAATCTTATAGGTCTTTGTATAGCTAGGATACCCTATTACCAGGGAATTATATACAAATTCGAGTATCTTAAATCGTAAGGGTTTGGAATTTGGGACTACTATCTTCTATTAATAGTACAACCAATTATTATAGATTTTGCATTTAGCGAGTATAATATCCTTATATTGCCGTTTCCCTATTTAAATCGTTTTTATTACATCTACTATCCAGGGGTTATTCTTATATTCGTGCTTTATTAATTTATTAATTTCTATATCCCACTTATTAATTTCTAATTTATTCCTATTAAGCTCCGCGTTTAAGAATATAGGGTATAGTTTCTTAAAGCGTTTAGGGGGCAGTAGAATTTATAATTAATTTATAATCCGTTTGTTAGAGGCGTTCGCAGGTAAGTCCTATAATTATTATATTAATAAGTTAGGCTTCTAATTAAGTTTACCAGGTCAGTACGTAATCTTAAAGTTAAATTATAAAAGGTATTCGGCCTAATAAATTTAGCGTTACGTTAATTACTTTATAGTTATAAAGTACTATAGGTTTTTATGGTCCGTTAATACACATATTAGAAATAATAATCCTTTAAGTTTTAGACGCCATTATTTAAAGCATCTAATAATTGCAAGCAGTTCCTTATTATATATCTTATAGTTTAATTTAGTAGGGGTAAGTTTCCTAAAGAGAAAGGCTACTAGGCGCAGCTCGCCGTTCTTATTATACTGTAATAATACTCCTCCTAGTATATAATTAGATAAGTCTAATTTAATAATATATTTAAGGTCCGGATCAAAGTAGGCAAGGATTAAAGCAGTCGTAAAACGATATTTTAGGTCGTTAAAAGCTTATTCGCATTTAGTAGTCTATTTAAATCTTATATTCTTCCTTATTAAGTTTACTAATAGCTAAACAATTTTTAAGAAGTAATTAATAAATCGACGGTAGAAATTTGCGAATCCTAGAAATCCTTAGATATCTTATATACTACTAGGACTTTCCTAGTTTATAATCGCAGCGATTTTCTTAGGGCCCATTTTAATTCCGTCGCGGGATATAATTAGGCCTAAGTATATAACTTCGGACGTATAGAACTTGCATTTCTTAATATTGCATTATAAGCCTACGTCTCGTAGGCGTTTAAGGACTATTTAGACGTGCTTCTAATGCTTAAAAAGCGAAGACGAATAGATTAAGATATTATTAATATACGTAGTAATAAATATATTAAGGAATTCGCGAAGTGTATTATTAACGTATTACTAAAACATACTAGGACCGTTCTTTACGCCGAACGGCATTACTAAGTATTTAAAAAGTCCCTATTATATACAGAAAGCCATATACTTCTTATCTCCTTCGCAAACACGGATTTAATTAAAGGTAGCGACTACGTTAAGCTTTGTAAAGTATTATGCTTTCGCTAAGCGGTTAAGCGTTTCTTAAAGCAGAGGAATTGGATATCGGTTTTAAATCGTGATCGCATTTAGGGCTCGATAATCGACATAGAATCTTAAGCCTTCTCTAGGTTTCTTAATAAATAGTATAGGTAAGGCGAATAGCGATTAACTAGGGCGAATAAATCCTTTCTTTAGGTGCTCTTTAAGGTATTGTTATATTATAAGCAGCTCTTCTCGCGATATACCGTATAATAGGCCAAACTTTGGCGTTATACCAGGTTTAAGTTCTATCTTAAAATTATACTTATCTTAATACGGGGGTAGTTAGTCTACAAATTATTTCTTAAACGTATTAATTAAATTGTAATATTCTTTAGGCATAAGAGGTTAGGGGTTAATATATTGCTTTAGTTCTAACGCCTTCTTAATATCTTCTAGTGTTATAGTAAAGATCTTATAGTTTTATTTTCTTGCTAACGAATAAAAGGTTTTAATATATTATCTTTATATTCTTTCCCGCAATTAGCAGTTATAACTTTACTATATTAGTTTAAGGTTTATAGTAAGGGTAATTCGTATTATATTAAATTTAAATAGTCGTATGCATATTTATAGGGTAAGTGATGTTTTAAGTAATAACTTTAGCAGTAGGTTATACGGAATTTTAGTATTTCTTTAACCCAGCTAATTAAAGGGTTGTGTTGTTTTAGCTATCCGTATCTAAGTATTACCTTATAATACTTTAAGGGTATTATAAATAGGGAAATATATTTAAGGTATTTGCCTATCCGCATCTTTACTAGAGCGTAGTATATTAGTTCGCCGTATATTAAAGGCTTACTATTAAAGCCTTATAAGCCTTAGGGCTTATTAAGTTTCTTTAAATTTAAGCGTTAAGTTTTCGCGTAGTTCGTATTAATAAAGCCTATACTAGTGGCTCCGCTATCTATAAGGATTTATACTTCCTTCCATTTTCTAAGTATTTAAATTTTGCTAAGTATATTAAGGGAGTTATGTTATATATTAGTGCTAGAAGAGCCTAGACACTTATACTCTTCCACTTCTTATCCTAAGGCGCAACTTGGCCCTAGGATAATTTATTTTCTAAATTAACCGAAGGTAAGACGCTTTGTAACATCCGAGTATAATTTATAAAATAAGTATAATTTATAAAATAAGTGCAACTTAAGGACTAAGAGGAACTACGGCGGACTTTTTCAAAAGGGTAAGTTTGGCAATCCCTTTAAATATATCCCTTTTTTCTACATCTAAAATATTCTCCATTTGCGGCTTATATTCTTTATTTATTAGTTTTTAAGGGTGTATAGAATTAAGTGGCGTTAAGGTCTATAGGGTTATATATAGGGCTTTTAGGTCTTAAAGACGGATCGCGCTTTAGGGTATATATTGGTTTCGTAGAGTTTTAGACGCAAGGTATAGTCGGCTTTAGGGAATAAGTCTATTTATTATATCAAAGGTCCTTATTAATTTATTAACATATTATAGCAAATTTAGGTAAGTCCTTTAGCAGTTCTCTACCTACTAACTATACTCTAATTTTATCCAAAATAGCTTAGCGGAGAGCAGCAACTCTAGCGGCTTTATTCCAATCTAGTTTACTAATAAGGCCTAAAAATTCCAAAAAGAAGCTGGTGAAGTCTCGGTTCCGTTATTATAGGTTTTTAAGGTTAGTAATAGCTGTGTATTCGTAGCTAGCGTTATTATATATTTATTCTAGTAGAGAGATAAAGATTTTAAAATTAATAAAGGTGCCATTACGGAAGAATAGGTCTATAGTTTATATAGTGTCTTTACTTAAACGGGACATTCTATAGCTAATCTTGCTAGCTTTAGTAGGGTATTAGTTATAGTTTATTAAAAGTTTAAGACGGAGCTTAGTTATAAAGGGACGTAGGTTATTTTAATTTCTATTAAACATTAGAGGGTTAGGGAGCTTTTTAGATTTCGTAGTAGGTATTAGGTTTATTACAGGTACGGGTTAAACTGCTATTACTAGTTTAGGGTTCGTATTTAATAGGTCGGGTTTATATATAGTTATTTTAATTTCATTTATAAGTGTTGCTATTAAGGTCTTTAGCGTAAGTACTTTAGCGTTATAGAGTTCTTTATATATTACCTTAATTAATTACTAATGCTAAGCTTCTAGTATAGTTCGTTACTAGGCTAAGGCATCTATAAAGGACTATTGTATTATAGTTATTTATTTCCTAACTAGGGCTATAATAGTTAACGTGGCGGATTTAAGTTCGTTTACCATTTTAAGGGTATTAATATTAACGCAACGTAGTATAAGGGCGCGGAGAGACTTTAGGGAAGATTCAAAGGAATAATATAAATTCTATCTAAATCTAAGGGTATATAGCTCTCGCTAAGAACAAGACGTTATATAAAGAAGAGAAAGAAATAACAAGAGAATCATATAATTAAATAGTTAGGGGCTTGGTGGTCAATGCGTACGCATATACGCACGCGGTCATCAACGGACTTTAGTAATTCAATTAATCTGACAGATTTTAATTAAAGCGTCGAAATTTATCTGTCGAGTGTTTCACCGAGACATTCTTACTGTAACTGGGCTAGTCCCGTTACAATACTATAGGCGCTGCTAAAAGTAGCGTGTTTATAAATTACCTTACTTTATACTTCTAAGGAACCCACAATAATAAGATAATATTTCTTATTAGCTACTATATTAAACCTAAAGAACAACCTAATACCTATACTTAACCTACAACGCTAATCAATCCCAGGAGAATTCGATTTATTAGCCCTAGCCTTAACCCCTAAGGAGATAGATACTGATAATATTTTATCTTTTATTAATTATATAACTACGGATAAGCAAATAAAAGGGCTACTACCTATTAAAATCGAAATACGAGACGCTGAGATGTTTATAAAAATGGTAGTATAAGACCCTAATAAATACTACCGCCTTCTATAGAACTACTACCTAAAGCTTATATAAGCCGAGATGCGTACTACCTAAAATCGCGATATTATTTAAGACCTATAAGCTTATAAGGCGCTCGCCAATAATATACGTTAAGAAACTAAAGATAACCTCCGTGTGTCTAAACGTAACGTTTAATAGTTAAAGAAGGCTGAGATTGCACTAATTACTACAGTTACTAAAAAAGAAGGTATAATTAAATACTTATAATCTTAGCTTAATGAGCACATTTATAATAACGCTAGATACCTCTTTACTATATATAACGCCACCCAAGTCTTTACGCCCCTAGTAACTTTACCTACTTAACGCTTAATAAAGGGCTAGCGCTAAGTAGCTTTACCTAATAGGAACCCCTACTAAAGCAATAATAATAAAAGCCATAATAATTGGACCTAAACCACTATTATAGGATTTAATGCATGCTACCCTAATCCCCTAGTCTTTTAGGGAGACCGTAAGGAGTATAGCTACTAGAAAATATAAATCCGCAAGAAACTAACTTAGAGCGCCTACCTTTTTCCTACGGAAGATATTAAGATTGGCTATATTATCGGGCGAATAAAAAGTATACTATTTAATAGACTCTTCGCCTAATGGGAGACTAGTAGCCCCTAGAAGTGGTAGTCCTACTAAGAAGTCCTTAATAATCTTAACCTAATATACTATAACTATAACTTACTAGCTACTAACTAAGCTAAACTATATACCCTAAAGATAAGCTCTACTAAATTATTTAATAAATTTTATATTAAATTCTAGGAATACACTAAAGCCCTTACCTAAGATAATACTAAAGACTAAAAGGACCTCCTTAAAAAAGTTACTTATCGCCTTAGTTACGCAGCCGCTAGCCATAACTATAACAATATTTATAATATAGTAGCAGCTCTATAAAAAATCGAACAACAACTAAATTAGATTACTACCGCTAACCTTTACCTAAAGACCTCTTTATAGAAGCCCTTTAGGCCTACTAAACCTATATATACTAAGCTACTAACACCTACTACCTTAAGTACCACGGGAGCTAATATCAACCTCTCTATACTACCCTAAACACTAAATATATTACTATACGCCACTACTATATAAGACGAAGATATAGTAATAGCAATAAAATTGGATACGGAAGCAGAAAACGCTAAGTCCCTACTCTAAGTTATAGGTTAGGACGCCCTAATAATAGAGGGATCTATATATTAACTTACTTAATAGATAACTTAGTAAAAATAAATAAACAAAAATAGATAGTTTTACCTATAATAGGAACTACTGCTAAACAAATAATATAAAAGCCGTTCTATAATTAACTATAAAGCTATTAATAAATTTATAGATACCTAATTTATACGCACTTATAGCCTATCTATTTTACCCCTTATTAAAGCCCGCGCCCTATAACTTGCTAATAGTAGTTTTACTATATAGAAGATTACCTATATAGTATAACTTTACTTAGATATAAATAGGCACTAAAAAGAGCTCTAAGCCTATATTATACTACTTACTAACTACTCTATTATCCTTAAAATAAGCAAGCTTAAATAATATAACCCCGCTATTAACTAGGAAAAGAAAAAAGTAACCTTTAGCTCTAAATATTATAGAGAGACTTACCTAGGATATAGCTTAGCCGCCTCTATTTACTTACTAGGATATTAACCTAAGAAACCCCTTATTACCCTACCTATAATTAACTACTACTATGTAAGTACTATGGCCTTCTACTATATAGTATATAGAAAAGGCTAGACCGTTACTATAGCCTCCTAATTATAACTATATAAGCTTAATAAAGAATAAAACTATATCCTCTATAGTAATAGGATAGATATAGTTAACCTTCTAGAAGATAACGCCCCTATAGAACTTTATAGACTTTTACCTTTAGACTTTAAGAAGTTTATAAAACTTAAAAAAAGACTTACTAATAAAGAACTCTATAAGCTCCCCCCTAAGAGGTATTATAACTTTATTAATATATACTTATAAAAGAGCGTAGATATACTCCCCCTACATTAACCTAATAACTATACTATTAATATTAAATAAGGAAAAATGCTACCCTATAAGAGATTTTACCTAATATCTAAAGACGAACTTTTAGTTATAAAAAAGTATATTAACAAATACCTTAATAAAGGATTTATTTGTCCTAGTATATCCCTAATAGCCGCCCCTATCCTTCTTATTAAGAAGCTAAAAAGAGGTATTTAATTCTACGTTAACTATAAAGGACTTAATGCTATTATAATTAAGAACTAATACCCTATACCGCTTATATATAAAACTCTTAAGCGGCTTAGTTAAGCCAAAATTTATACTAAGCTTAATATTATCGCCGCCTTTAACTATCTTTAAATACGGGAAGGTGATAAATAGAAAACTATATTTATATTATACTTTAGCCAATTTAAATATACTATTATACCCTTTAGCGTATATAACGGCCTAAGCACCTTTTAAAGCTATATTAATAACGCCTTATAGGATTACTTTAATAACTTCTACTCTGCGTACCTAGATGATATATTTATCTATAGCAATAACCCTTTTAAGTATACTAAGTATATTAAAAAGTCCTAAAGCGCCTTAGGGATGTAGGACTTTATATTAATTTAAAGAAATATAAATTCTTAGTTATAGAAGTAAAATACCTTAAACTAATTATTACTACTAAGGGTGTCTATATAGACCCTAAGAAAGTATATATAATTACTAAATAGTAATCCCTTAATTGTATTAATGACGTATAAGCCTTTCTTAGTTTTGCTAACTTTTATTAGAAATTTATATATAACTTCTTAGGCGTAGTAGCACTATTTATAGCAATAATGCGAATAAAGGGCCTTTTTATAAAAGGAAGAAAAACGTACCTATATTTTACTTAAACGCCTAAATATAAGAAGGCGTTTTAAGACCTTAAAAATGCTTTTACTAAAGCACCTATCCTAGCTCACTTTATACTAGGATAATAACTCTATCTTAAAACTAACTCCTTAGACCACGTTAACGTAAGTATCCTTTTTTAGATAGGTAATAACGGCCTCTTCTACCTAGTCGCATTCTACTCGTCTAAGCTTATACTATAAGAGTATAACTATAAGATCTATAATAAGGAACTTCTTATAATTATATAAGTATTTAAGGAATTTTAACTAGAACTCTCCTTAATAAAACCTAATTAGCTAATTAAAGTTCTTACGGACCATTGCAACCTTAAATACTTTATAACTAAAGTAGCTAAACTAACGCTAAGTACGCTAAATAAGTTCCTCTCTAGTTTTAACTTTAAAATTATATATAGACTAAAAGTATAAAGTACTAAGCCGGATAGCCTAATACGCCGCTTATAAGACCTCCCTTAGTTAAGAGAAGACCTCTAAAATTAGTTCCAGTAATAGACAATCCTAAAAGTACGGAATTTGGCCCTAGGCATACTACTTATAATAAAGCTAATAGCACCTTAGCTTTATACTATAGAACTAGGTTTACCTCCTAAAATTAATAAGCTTATTACTACGGTATATAATACCTCTGTTAACCTATTATTATATTAACTTATTACCGCAAAGACCGCTAGCGCCTATATACTACCTACTAACCTCTAAAGCCTAGGCTAGATTAATATAGTAGCTTTAGAAGTAAAAGAGAATAGACTCTATTATAGAGGCCGCCTATTTATCCCTAAGTTAGAAAACTTATAATAGCAACTAATCTAAATGGCCTACAACCTCTGATTAAGCGGCCACCTAGGTAAAAAAGGAACCTATAAGCTCCTTAGCTAATACTACTTCTAGCCTAAAATAATAGACTTAATTAAACGCTTTATAGGTGCCTACTATAGTTATAAGCGTACTAAGACCTTTAATATAAAGTACCAAGGACTACTATACCCCCTACTAGTACCTATATAATAATAGGCGGATATCGCTATAGATTTCATTGTTAACCTACCACCCTATAAATAATACGGCCGTACCTATAAGAATATCCTTATAATAATATGCCGACTTATAAAAGAGCGCCACTACATCCTAACTAAAGGCGTAGCTATTAGTAATGTTACTAATACCTTTTTTTACGAAGTTTACTAACTACATAGGTTACCTAACTTAATTATATCTAACTAAGGTATATAATCCAACCCTAACATATAGAGATAAATCTACTAACGCCTTAGTATCTCTATTAAGATATCTATATCTTTTTATTATAAAACTACTAGGTAACCGGAAAACGCTAATGCTAGTATAAAAGCGTACCTATAATAGGTAGTTGCCTATAGTTAAAATAACTAGGTAGATTACCTCCTACTAGGTAAAGTTATAATAAATAACTATGTCTTAACTACTATGGGACTTACCCCATTCTTCGCGAATAAGGGTTATTAGCCCTAATCTAGTATAAAGCCACTAGAACCTATTAATAAGAAACTGCTATATAGAAAACGCCTTAAGATACTACTTACTAACTAGTATGCAAACTGTATAAAAAATCTACTTAACTACTATAAGGGAGAAATGGCCTAGGCTTAAGTAAAGTAGGCCTACTTTGCTAACTATTATAAAACGCCACCACTGGAGATGCGTATTAGCGACTAGGTATAGCTAAATATATATAATATCTCTATGTAGAGGCCTATAAAGTCACTTAATTATAAGAACCTTAGCCCTTATTTAATTAAACGAGTTATTAATAAGGGAGCCATATATAAGCTAGAACTTTTACCTACCCTAGCTACCTACGGGATATAGCCTATATTTTACCTATAGCTACTATACCTCTATTAGCCTAACCCCTTACTAGGGCAGATATAGCCTAAACCCCTACTAGTACTAATCTAAGATAAGAATAAAGATAAGAACTATAAGGAATAGACCGTTAAACAAATTATTAACTTTAAATATTTTAGTAAAGGTAGAGGACGATAGCTTTACTATAGAGCTATATATACAGGATTTAATATAGATTAGCTAGAATAGCAACTATAGGAAGACTTTAAAAATGCAAAGGATCTAATTAGTAACTTTTACTACGCAAACCTATAGAAACCGGGCCTAAGTAAAGATTTTATACCTAATCCTCTATAGGAGCCCTTATAGAGTTAAACCGTTATATATTACCATATAAGGGCAAATTGCCGTTAGATTACGGTAAAGTGCAATTATATAACTAGAATATCGTTAAGATATCTAGGAACTTCGACGGGCGGTTAAAGTTATCTAATTAGTTGGATTTTTAGATACTAAGCCCTATTATATAATGTTGTTTTAAGCCTTTAGCAATACCCCCCCTTTCTTCTTTTCTATACCTTAAGTGTCCCTTTTATATATATATAGTAACTACAGCGTCGCCAGAGCTCCGCCTCTATAGGAGGGGGGGTAATATTATAAAACCCTACCGTAGGGGCCTCTATAGGAGAGCCCCGTGCTTTTACGTATACCTCACGTATAGCTTATATTAGCTACGCGTAGGTATATTACCTCCTTACGCCCTTAACCCTTATAATCGATCGCGTAACGTTTTATAGACTCCTTAAATATATACGCTTATAGCCACTACCCCCGTCCCGTAACATTTTTAAATATTTTAGGGCCCTATAGACTATATAGAGTTCTATTTTTATAATTTCTATATAATAGGGTCCTAAATTCTGGTTTATTATATATTTAATCCTATTTCTCTTTCCTATTTTATATATGGCTACTATATTTAAATCTATTTATATAAATATACCTACTAGGTTACACTTTAGGAATTCTTATAAATTTTCTATTAGTTTTAAATGTTCTTATATAGCTTCCTTTTTACTACCTCTAAAAATAAAGAAGAATGCAGAGATAGGAAGAGATTACAGTTTTTACTATTTTAGAAAAATCCTTATTATTTTCTAGTCCTAAATTAGCTGCTAAGCTCTAGAGATTAGAGATAGTAGCTGTATTTTTAGCTATAAAAGATATTTTATAATAGAGTTTTTAGGGCTAAAGCTAGAGCTAGAACTAGCTACTAGTTTATTCTTATTTTTATTAACCTCTTTTATATACACCTTTTAATTACGTAGTTTTCTTTAAATTTTAAGATTCTTAATATATAGCCTTTTAAACCTAATTCTAAGAGGAGGAATAGAGGCCTTAATCTCTATGGCTTGGCTAGAAAATCCTTTAAACGCTTTTAATACTAGTTTTAAGGCCTTATTTTATAAAGATTAGTTATTATAAACCTTATATTAGCAGTAGTATAACTACTAAAAAGATATATAAATGGGTTGGTTAAGATAGTATAAAAGGCGCTAAAACCGATTAAGCTATAAAATAAGGGGTAGCTAAGTTATATGGCTAGTTATGTTATAAGTTTAAAATGTAGGAATATAGGAATATAGGAACGTAGGATATATTAATATACTAATATACCTAGTATATTTTTTAGGCGCAGTATTATATATTTAAAGGACCTTAGTCTCTACCTAGATAGTTCTCTTCTTTATAGTAAATCTTAAAATATAATTAAAGTTAATCTATTAGGCAACCAACTTTACTAGTTATATTTATATTATTAACTATTCTATACCTATATACCTAGCCCATTAATAAGTCTATTAAGGTATTTTCCTTAAGGCTTTATTATATATTTACTAATACGGTTATAGTAAGGGAAGTTAAATAATATACTACCTAAGATAGTAACTATAACGCTACTTACGGTAATAACTACTTTAGGATTAAGAGGAGAAACTAGTATATATAATAATAACTTAGTGTTACGGGACATCTCTATAACACCTTATATACGTCCACATATTTCTACTAACTTATTAACTAAAGACCGACCACGAGATGGCAATTAAATGGCAATTTGCGGCAATCTAATGGAAATCTACTATATTCTGCTATATTCCACTAAGTTTTACTAAATCCTATTAAGTTCTGCTAGGACTACTACCTAAATCCTATTCTACTCTATATTACTACTTTACAATAAAACTTAATCTAAGACTTTAACCGACCGCCACTAACTTTATACTTAAACCCCCCGTTTATATAGTAATATTTTTATCACTACTAATGTTGTAAAAATCGCTCTATTAGTTTATAGAGGACTCCCTACCCATCTAATATATCTATTTTACAGCCTTAAGTAAGCTATATTGGCGGAGGAGTAGTAGTTATAAGCTTCTGTATCTGCTTAAAGCCCTAAAGCTTTATATAAAAAAATAAAACTCTGCATAAAGTATTATAGAAGTATTAGTTATACCTCGCAATTTAAAATAATATAAACACTTACAGAACGCACAAGTTTAAAAGTAGCTATAGCCTCTTTAATAGTCTCCGTAGTAGCCACCAATGTACTACTCTATAGAGTAACCCCTATAGCAGGAAGACTACCTAGTAAAGCAACCCTAGTAGGAGAATAAGGAGGATATATTTATAGCCACGCCTTTTTACTCTACTGCCTAGCGGGAGTCTCTTACTCTCCTCCGCTCCTTTAATATATAGACTAACTTATAGTAGATATAGGCCTACGCTAGTCTCCTAGTAGAGTTACGCTTTATTTCTACTAGCTTCTATAACCCTTCTTTTTCTTTTTCTTCTCCTCCTCCTCCCTAGCAGATCTTAGCTACGCCCCACTCTTAATAAAGACACACTAGCAGGCTACAGGTAGAAGGAGAGGAAGTTTCGCCTATATAAAGACGGCTACCGTCCTAAAACGCCGCTAACGCCGGCCCTAATTTATACCCTATACCGGATACAGGCTTCTATTACGCTCTATTTTATATAGGCCGGGCGTATAAGCTAGGCCTAAATATTATAAGGGAGCCTCTATAGCAGGGTATTAATTATTAGTTTATTATAGGGTGGGCTATATATAAGTACAGCTACTGTAAGGCCCTATACTAGCTAAAGGAGAGAAAAATAAACTCTATAAAAAGGAAACCCCGCTTCTCTTACTATATAAATAGTGCTATACACATCCCTACGCAGAAGAATTACCTGTGCGATTTTTAGCAGCTACTAGTAGAATTAAAAGGTATAAATACGCGTATACGCCAAACGCCTAGATTAGAGGAATTCTATAGATTAGTGTGTCCAAGAGTCAGCTACGCTGTTAGCTTCGCTGCCAAGAGGCTGATAACGTAAGCAGTCAGCGAGCTTATAGAGTTGTGACAGTCAGTCAGCTATAAAACTGCAGCTAGCTGGCAGCTCGCTGTCTTGGCGGTAAGATTTAGTAGCAAGTTAAAGCTTTTATTAGAAGTTAAGGATATTTAGACCTTTAGCTAAGATCTAGTTAAGCTTACTAGTAAATA
>Ga0307515_10008564_pt1 | contig 19916 bp, 2 predicted proteins | sample 17_EM_MG_FD_194513 | JGI IMG/M metagenome (GOLD analysis project Ga0307515, IMG submission 194513) | Populus trichocarpa ectomycorrhiza microbial communities from riparian zone in the Pacific Northwest, United States - 17_EM | ecosystem: Host-associated > Plants > Roots > Unclassified | place... | reverse complement strand
ATAAGTTAAATGGGGGGGGGGGGTATACTACTACTAGGATTCTATGCTTAAGGCACTAGTCTAAAAATAGTATATTAACGTAACTGCCGTGCCCATTAATAAAAAGAAGCCACTAGTTACGCCTATGCCTGGCTTTTACTTTAGTATAGTAATTAAAAATAGTAGTTAACCACGCCATCCCTAGCTCGTTATTTGTCTACCCTAAAGGTAAACTTATAAAATAGGCCGTATCTAGCTTATTGGGCTTAAAATTATTAAGCTAGGTATTTTAATTATTACCCGTTATAGCCTAGTAGATAAGGGAGGGTAGAATATACGTCCCGTCTATATAGATTATTACTAGGTATATAATCCATTCATAATTACTATCTTAGCTAGTACTAATTAATTTACCCCTTTTTTTTAAATTTTTATTAAATATCTTCTTTACCTTTTAAAGGATACTAATTAGAAAGCCTTTTTTATCTATATTATATATGTTTTACGAAAGGACGCTATATTGCTTAATTTTGGCCCAAACCTTTAAAATATTAATATAAAGACTAGTATTTAGGAGGCTACAAACTAGCTTAAAATAAAGAGTATATTAATATATATTATCCGCCTTTTTATAGCTTAAATCTGCCGTCGCTAGGAAGCCAGATTTTAAGACCTTTTGCCGCTTAATAAACTTATACGCCTAATTTTTTCCAGGGCGTTTTTTAGCTATATCTTTAGTAAAGTTTCGGACTATTGCATAAGTAGGGAGTAGCCCTTAATCAGTTAATCGATTAATCTTATTTACTAGGGTGAGCTGCTGTTATGCCGATAGTAATAAGACATAGTCCCGGTAGATATGCCGTAGGTCGATTTTACCTTGTGCGCGCCTTGCGAGGGTCATACGATGGGGCTGTTGTACTAACGTTATAGGAGCTAAAAGAGGCACGTTTTTTTGAAGATAATGAATTCATTTTTATGTAATTTGGTAAAGAATTGATGGAGATAATTAATTTTAAAGTTTTTTACTTTGTGGGTAAATGCACGTGCACGCTGCAGGGACGTGCACGCTATAGGGAGGCCTTCTATAGGCAGCTATTTAATTAATCCCTCCTAAACACTTGCTTAAGCTAGAAGCTAGTAAGCACTATAATACTCACGACTTAGTAATATAGCGCTTTAATAACTACGCGTTCTCTTAAGGCTATAAGCTCTATATAAGTAGTGGCCAGGTTATATAGTAAGTCTATATAAAATGTAGAGCTTATAGCGGAGAGACTCGCAACTACTAGAAGCTTATAGAGGAGGACCGCCAGTAAAAGGATAAGGGAGGTAAATATCTTAGGTGGCTAAATAGGAAGATTTTAAAGAAGAGCTATCCCTATTAGGTTTCCGCTTATAAGAATATAGTTAATAGGGCTATTACCTAGCTTATAAAGATTAATAGCGGTATATATACCTACGCGGCTATACTAAATCCTCTTACCCTCCTAAAGTATAAGAACCGTTAACTAGATTATATAGTAAGTATAATAGAGGCTTTTAAATACTAAGCTGCTAACGCATCTATAGGAGAGGTATAGTGACTTCTATCCTCTAATAGGTTGCTATTAATTAGTAGTTATAACTACTAGAATATAAGAGGGTAGGTTTATTAAGGTATATAAAAGGCAGGTATAATAAAGCAGAAGTAATTTAAGGAGCTATATTCGGCTCTTTAATAAGCTAGCTTCTATATACGCTCGCGCATCTATACTAAAGTTAATTCTAAATTAGGTAAGCTTGTTACCTAAAGAGCCTCCATTAGCTCCTCTCCTAATAGTATAAATAGTACGGCATTTTCTAATATAGCTAAGCTCCTAATTAGTACTATAGGCCTACTAAATATAATATATAGCTGTGTAGCTTAAAGTGCCTAAATATTAAAGCGTTTAGGATATTAATTTGCTTTCTTACTACTAACTAAATACTAACTTACCATTCCCCCTAGGTAACTATACCTCTTAAGTCCTCATCTAAATTACCTTCTTAACTCTATAGTAGATTACTTTTATATATTAATTTGCTTCTAGCTTCTATATCTATACTAATATAATATTCTTAATAAACTAGCTCTACATGCCGCTATTAACCATAATAACTATAATAAACACTAGTAAGACAGTTCTAATTATATACTTACTCGTCTTATCTAAGGCCAAGTAGGTATTTAAAGAGATGCACGACTTTATAAATAAGTTTATATTTTATAATATACCCAGCCTAAAAGTCTATATTAGTAATTAGGGAGCTAGCTTTATATTAGCTATAAAGAAGCTTATAAAGGAGGATATCTAAATACAACTCTATAAGTAGCATATTGCTAAAAATATTAAGACCATATTAGTTAACAGTAGTAGTTACACTAAGGAGAAGCGGAAGCCTTTAGAAGAGCTAATATAGAAGTATATTAAATTAGAGAATCCTATTAAACTTAAAGCTAATTATATTGTATTTATATATTAACTTAACCAGCCAGAGGCTTTTAAAGTTAAAGAACACTAGCGCCTAAAGGAAGTCTACTTTAACAGGGCATATACGCGCCACTATTATAATCTTAGTACCAATACCTTATAGTAAGGGGAGTTAATTCACCTAAGAATAAAAGCAAGGCTATATAAAGAGCTTAGATTATTAAAAATTGCCACTTAGATTAAGTTAGTAATTAATAAGAAGTTTAAAAAGTATAAGATACTAAAGTATAAGGACTATAGAGAGTCTTTCTAGCTTTAAGATACCTACGCATTCCGGTTACTATAGGGTTAGGTAACTAACGAGGCTATTAGGCTTATATGAAACAAATAAAAAGTCGTTAAATCTAACTATAGGTAATTTAGCTAACTTAATAAGGACTACTAAAGGTATAGACCGCTTAAGGAGAGCTAAGTTACTACTTATATAAGTTAGCAACTCCTAGAGTTCTATACTTATAGATTTAATATTAAGGACAGCTATAGTAAATACGGTTGCTATTTAGCATAAGGCAACTATAACCTTCCTATTTAATATGGCCTCCTATATTATTATTAAATAGAGAAGGCTATATAAGACTTAGCGTTATTACCACTAAGTCTTCTCTATCTATAATAGCTACTTAATAGGCTATCTACTATTGCGTTTAACTAGCAGCCAAGCTATACTACTTAACTTAGCGCTAATAATAAAGCTATTACTAATAGCAATCGTTTTAGTAATGGTGGAGTAGATATAGCGTTAGGTGTAGTAAGTATAGTCTATAATATAATTATAAAGATATATCCACCCAAGCAAGCAGAAGTTCTTATAGACTTATTCCGGTAGTAGACTTAATAGCTCCTTTTTAAATTTAGAGAGCTATATAATAAGGATAATCTTATACCAGTAAAGCTACCTAATACTATTTAAACTTTAAAGGTAGAGTTTAAGAAAAAGGGGAAGGCTAAAAAGTATAGCCTTACTAGCCTTAAGTAAGCTAAAAGAGCAGTAAAGAATAAAGAGTAGGTAAAGCAATATAAGAAGCAACAGAAGAAGAAATAGTAGCTAGTAGTAGGTATATATAAAGAGCTTAAAATATTTAAGAGTATAGAGTTATTAAATATACTACCTATATTAACTATACCTAGGAGGTTATAGTACTTACTATAAGACTTACTATAAGTAGCTACTAAAAAGCGGAAATGTTAGTTACTAACTTTACTTATAGCCTCTAAAAAGCCTACTAAGAAGCCTCTAAATAACTTAGTTATATTATAGGATAGCTTACCTATAGTGCCTATATTAAAGGTAGAGCTAGAGTAGGAGTTAATATTATTAAATATATTTGTTTATCTACTAGAATTACCTTCTAGTATAATATCCTCTAGCTAAAACTTTAATAACTCTAATAATTCCGTCGACTCCCTTATATAGCTTAATACTTAGGATATTAACTTAGTTTAAACTAGGTAAGGAAGTTAATGCGTTATAAATTAAGACGTAGGTAATAGTTATCCTACCTATATAAACCTAAGCCAAATTAGGAAAACGTATACTAGCTTAGAGTTAACTAAAGACGTAGCTATTTAACGCCGTTTTAAAGCTTTAATAAATATAACCATTCTTAACTAATAGTGGTAATTTATAGCTTACTACCTTACCCTATTAAAGTTACTACCTTATACTGTATTTAATATGCATATAAAGAAGTCCTCTATAACTTAGCTAGACCCTACTACTAATATTAATAATATTAGTAGGGGGTTATTAATAACGTCCATATGGTAAGCTTTCTAGTAATATAATTTTTAACAATCGCGATTTTAATTATTTGGGGTATCTCTATTACTATAGTAGCCACTGTAGTAATAGAGACACCCCAAATAATTAACTCTCCTAAAGTTTAACACTACCCTAAATACTACGGCTCCCTTATAGTAACTAAGCAGCTCTAATACCCGGCTAGCGCTAAGCCTTATTATATCGCTATAGAGCCTTATAAGCCTTATTATATTATTGCCGAGGCCCTTAGCCTAATTAGGCAGTAGGAGGCTATGGGTTTAGTTCCCATTAGTAGCGCGTTAAAAAAATATTAAAAAAAAAGGTTATTTCCTATTAAATCACATATCAGTAAAGCTTTAAATTAATTATATTATTTTTATATTATTTTTAACGCCCTAAGTTATATTAAACCTATATATTTATATTATAGCCTAAAGGCTACTTAAGAACTTTGGGAAAGTAGTGTAATTATATTAGGCTAGCTCTAAATTAAATTAAAGCAATTATAGAACTTACCGTACTATTACGCCGCGAGGACTTTACATTATAATATCTATAATTTAATTAAATTATAACCCCTTCCTAAGCCTTATAATTGCATGTTTTTGCGTATAATACCACGCCAAGGCTTATAATGCGGGTGTAGATCACGACTTAAGCATAGCTGAATTGCGACGCCGTGGCTCTATGCTAATTAATTGATATACGGCTCTAAAATTAAGATCTATAACCCTAAAAATAAGCTCCAAGCCACCGATTTTACACCGGCAGAATCGCACTTGGCAAAAGATTTGGGCAGTAAAGTTACTGCCAAGAGTTACTGCCCGGATCCTGTCCGGTTAATTGTCGCTGTTGTGATTTTATTAGTTGTGATTATTGTTCTACCTGTAGTAGCTATGATCTTACAGCGTCACAAATAGCGTTAGGATAACAGGTAAGATTACAAGGAGAGTGTTTTGGACCAAAGGGAGGCAGACCAGGCCATTGTAAGTGGCTATGATATGACCTGGTGTAGTTTTATTGACTGGAAACCGCATGAGGGATCATCTCAAGCGTTCAAAGCACCAATTTGCACTGTTCGGAAATCCAGGCACTTTTTTTTTTTAGCAAACGTATTTAGCCTCCTCTATGAATCAAGTATAGGCATTCCTAGCTATGAGGAGAACTAGCGCTGTTTGATTGTCTGCCCACTACTAAAGTGTAGCGAACCAATGAAGTCGAGTTAACATTGAGTCAAGCAAACAGCCTATACCCCAACTTCTTTTGGATCTGCTGTGAAAGTAGAAATTGGTGGACAAAGCCTATCGGCCCTGATCTATGGTTATCCGCTTATAAAAGCCTCTATCCCCTACGCCCTCAGTTTCTCCTAGTACTTGTAAACCTTTAATCTATTATTAATACAGTGACTCCACTCTTTCAACCCAATCCAAGCTTGCGGTGTAAACTCGACGGAAACTAGGTCTCGTTAACGAACGTTTCAATGCCCTGATGAATAGAGATTCGTACCAAATCCAACTCACTCCTATATTGTCAGACAATGTAAGAATGAGTGTCCAAACTAATCCAATAATAAATAGAATCACGGGTTCGGGCAATGCAATTCGGCGTAGAATTTCAGAGAATTCCAAGGGGTAAAACTGAAAAATATGGGAAACAATAGATTCGATGGCATATATCAGAGGGGCTATGATCAAAATACCCATTAAGAGGTCCGATACAGCTCGATATAAAAAGGGAATCTCGGACATAGAATGCATGCTACTTTTGGAATTAGCCTGCGAGTCTAGAAGGGTGCTTCAAGTGGCGTAATTGGGTCATTTATAAGATGGGGGTCAACGCTAATTTAGTCCATGCCCAAAATTAGGATTTGGACAGGAGCCAGAATTGGTTCCCGGAGCATAGACAGAGCCAAATTTAGAGCCGTGACGTCGTGCCGTGGATCTTCAGAAGATACCAGAAGGTTGATTTTTGAGCCCTACGCACTAGAGATGGAAAGTGTGACAGCTACGCTAGTTGTAACTGTGCACCTCGGCCTTCATGCATAGATAAGCCTGCGAGTGGATAAAGTCGAAAGCGCTCAGCAATCCAGACATATGTATCAAACTAGCAAAGACAACTATACAGTGGAATATCTGGTGGCTACATCCGTAAATGTCATATTACAGTCGGTACCATCTTTCCGGAATCCTTGCTGCATAAACTACGGCTCCTAGGAGATTGAGAATTGCCGTAATTAGCATGTATGTCAGGCTCATCCTATGGTTCTGGATCTCCCAGCCATGAATAATAAGCCCATGTGTTATGAAGACTATGGCCGAAAGGCCCAGGGAAGCGTACATCGCAGTTCGATATGGCCTGAGGGTTAGATGTCGAAACTTTGGGGTTAAGGTTGCTATGGTACAAACCACAGCCAAGATGGAGACCACAGCTCAGTACAGTTTTTGCAGATTTGGATCACAATAGAACCCGTAGTAGACTAAAGGAACTGTCAATCCCCATATAAGAATAACGATTCCCAGATAGTCGAATTAATTCCAGTACGCCTCCACCTTTTTGCTATGATTTGATATAATGTGAAAAGATACAGAGAGGGAAAAGCATAGGATTACCCCGAAGAAGAATGTTGCAAAGCCAATTATATCACCAATTTCAATGGCGGCGTGATAATTGCGTGCTCTTGCGTATACGTATATTAGAAGAATTGCAAAAAGGACTGCGCCAAGGAGGTGGGAGTAGATGTTCATAATCTCATTATGGACGTGTTGCAAGCTGCTTATAGACTTCCGAAAGGATCTAGATGCAGACCGATATCCAGTGAGGATAAATTCGTTATCTTGTTGCTAGCTAGGTAGGTCATTCTATTGCAGGAGTAGATAGTGGCCACTTTGGCTTCTAGTCTGCTTAGGTCTATAAGCTATTGGCTGATTTGCAGTCTCTCTCCGTAAGTGTAAAATTAATTCGGAGGCCATATCTGCCCGGTTCCTACGTCTAAAGCAATTATTTATCGGGAAAGTGCCTCTTTAAAAATGTTTAAAATACTTTTTCGCGCTGGAAATTCTAATAGCTATTGTTGAAAAGTAATGGAGCCAGAAGGGGGCCTTTTAAAAATAGATATTCTAGTTTAAGGGTCTAAAAACGGCTCTATATTATGTTATGTCTTCTTAAGCAAGCTAAGTGGCACATTGGTGCCCATCTCTAAGACCCTTGCGGCACCTTTTGGATTTTGATCCTTAGTACTGCATATCAAATGGCCCTAATCAGATCAAGTAACCTTGAACGCAGCAAGTGGAGAAGTAAGTGCTGAGAAGAATTATTAAAGCACATTCGTAAGTCTCTCTTTGCGCATCTCTTTTAGTTCTTGCTAATAAAACTTCAGAGGATAGAGTAGGAATCTTAATTGAACTATTACAAGTTTGTCTTGTAACTGGAACTGATGATCCTTACACATAGAAAGTCTTGCCGGGGAAAAAGCACCTCTTCTCGAAAAACATAAGCGACCATTTGATCGGGGCATATAAGGAATTATGTAAAGGAATTAGCGTTGCGTTTGAGGCTGTACCTATAAGTATAGCAACCGGGACGGGCTCAATAGACTAGGAGATTCTTGTCTTAGCAGAGGTATGCAAATAGCTCAAGTTTCTGAATCTAGCTAACAACTTACTCAGCCTACATAAGTGAGCTTCAGTGCGAGAATAGATGAATTGCATGGAGAAAATGTAAATCTCAAACGAGAGCTAAAGCAATAGAGGGATCAGGCCGCTGCAGAATCCGAACTTCGATAACAGTTTGAGCAAGAACTAAAACAGCTCACGATTGCTAATCAGATACTCCATCAGGATTTACAGAAGAGCGTAATAGTAGCAGATTGTTTTAGAAGCAATATATATAAGTACACTCATATAGTAAACGGGGTGATGCCGCTAATGGATGAGTTAAGGGCTGGATTAACATTAAATGAGGGCTCTGGTGAATTAGAGCCTTTGCTATACCCCGTCATACAAAGTCATACTTGACTTTTAAATTAAACTGGATAGACTTCGGCTAACTAGTGGGATATAAATAAATCAATTAACTGAAAAGGGCTATGTGAAATGAGAATACTTGTAGAGAAAGCTGTGACCAATTCATGACGCAGACGGCGGAGCTTACCTCCGAACTATTGCGGTGCAACCTGTGCTGATATCTCTGCTTAGCAAATAGGATGACGATCTTGCACTAGCTATCTTCGGATGTGCTAATTTATCACCAAAGGTCAGGAAGCAAGTAGGCGCTGAAACAGGATCCCTACATGCGGAAGCATCCAAGGCCAGATTCTCCTTCAACCTTTCGGGTGACCGGTTTTGGCCCCTATACAGTGCTCACCCGTTTATCCTGCTAGGAGCTCACATCGCCCATGTCAGCAGATGCTCTTCTAAGATTCCATTGCTGATGTCTGCATGTCCTAGTTGCGGTGACGGTTAACGTAAGAGCGGGTCCGAATATTGGTTGACTGCCTCTGGGGATTTAAGCTCAAGATGCAAGCCTGCTGTAGTGATCCGCTTTGCGTCTGAGACGCTGAAATATGACTAATAGGGACTTAATTACATTTAACCATGGAATACTTTACTAAAAGAAACATTGGACTACGATTCAAAAGCCTAGGGATTAATTAATTTTGAAACAATTTTAAATGCCACAAATACCAAGTCATACTACTACAGACTGAGATGGTGTGGGTGACGAAAGCTGCCAGAATGGGCTCTAGTTAGTTACGCTTGCCTAGGGCAGACTAAACATGTCTTGCGAACCCGTTTTGGTTCCCAAACTAGTCAAGCTGACGTTATAAGGCCAGACAATCACAAACACTTTGAATTCAAGTCATCGAATGTATGTTTAAATTAAAGACTTGAATGAATAAACAGGCTAAATTTTTAGGTAAGTCAGGTTGTTAGTATAAAAGAAAAGCTGTAACCAAAAGTTTGAGATTAAAAGACATGATAACTTCCTCCTTTCTCTGTCGCATTATATTTTACTTTATTTTGGACCTTGCGCCAGGTTCTAGTGGCTTAATGCGAATGTGTCATTTGTAATGGTACTAATAGTGCTAGCGTCTAGTGTTCCGACTGATATCGGTACATACGATGTTCCGGAACATTTCTGCCTCATTTTAGAACGAGTCATCCTTGTTCCAGAATAAGTCGTATATCGCTTTAATTGGCTCCATTCCGGATTACTTGCCTTATTCCGGAAAAGACCTTTAAAGGTTAGGCTAATTACTAGGTGGTACAGTAGGTAGAGGCTCGCTAACGCCCATACGCATACTATAAGTTGTAAAGTTCTTTAAAATAGATGCATTTTATACCTTTATTTTTCTTTATTTCTAAATTTAATTAGTAAATAGTTATTATATAGGGTCTAGAATAACCTTAAATTACACTAACTATGCCTATATAACGTCGCTAAAAGATCCACTTAATAAGTATATATTTAGTAGTTAAATAATATTTTATAATTAAGCGTAAGGCATTTTATAGGGCTCTTGTAAGCTCCTTTATAGTATTAATTTTACTTAAAAATCGCCTAATTAGGCTTAGCGTAGGGGCTATTATAAACTTTAAAAAAATTTTATTAATCCTTTCTTACCTATTACCTCTATATATAACTTAATTAGATCCTTAATAATATACGCACCTTTTCTATAAGTTTTAAATATATATTTAACTCTACTGCCAGCTTAAATCTAATACTAGTAATAATAATATTATCCTCCACGTTTACCTCTACGTTTACCTCCGCGCCCGCACCTAATATAGCTCCCTTACCTCCTACTAATACTCCTACCGTAAATAAAAACTATAACGCTAGCTAAGCAGTTATTTCCTTCTTAGTTATAGTAAAGCCTGCCTTTACTAAGTATCTAAAAGAAACCCGGAACGCCTTAATAAAGCGCGTTATATAGGAAAAATATAATAATATTATTTCCTAGCTTACTAATCTAGGTTATAAAGCTCTCTTATAGGCTAAATATAACGCTAAATTAAAGGCTAAGAGCCGCTAATTTATATAGGAATAAGGCGAAGAGTATATACGCGGCCTTTAGAGGCGGTTAATTTGCTTATCTAACCATAGCTTAAAGGTTATTCCTAAGCCAGAAATATATAATACCATTATTTAGTGCTATAAGGAGCTTTATTATATAAGGTAGAAGAAGATATATAGTACGCTTATAGCCAATTAATACAGTATATAGCTAGTAAAAGTTATTTAGCTTTTAGAACACTGCCAGGTATGCATTAAGTAAGTTTAACTTTTTATAAAATTATTAGTCGTACTAATATTCTTATAGGAGCGCTCCTAACGCTATACGGCCACTACTTAATATAATTATCTTTAGGGCTCCTTTTAATTATATCTAGGGCAATTTTATTAATATGCGTAATAAGGCCAACGGTAAATATAAATGGATCCTATAGATACGCGATTACTTTAGTAAATACTATACCCTCTACCCCCTTAAGCAGAAGACCGCTAAGTAAGTTGCCGTAGCTATACTCTAATAGATATATTATTATATTTACCCGCGTATTTAGTAGAGCAATAACAGCTTAGAATTTAAAGGCGCCCTTTTTATACTGCTTAGGCGTTATAAAATTAAGGTAATTAATAGCTGGCTATAACACCCCTAATTATAAGGCCTTATAGAGCAAGCTAACGGTTATATAAAGAAGAAGCTTTATACAGTAAAGTAACTCTTAAAAACTTTATAATAGGCGGTAGCTTACCCAATTATTATAGCCTTAATTAATCGCACCTATTATAAATTAATCGGCTATATACCTTTCTACTACCTCTATAGGAGAGATTCTTAGCTATCTACTTTAGTGGCGCCTAGCTACTAGGCTACTATAGAGCCTCCGCTAAAAGTTACTAACGCCTCTAAAGCTAAGGAGGAAGAGGATCTTAATAGCAATAAGGAAGTTCTTAGTTCTTTACTAGATAAGAATGGTAATAGGCAATAAGCAGCTAAGTAAGAGCGTAAGGATAATAAATATTTTAATAAGGAACCTAATGGTAGCTAGAGCTTAATCGCGGCTAAATATAAAGATAAGGAAAATAAGGATTAATTAAAAGATAAGGAGAATAAGGGTTAATTAGAAGATAAGGAGAATAAGGGTTTAATTAATCCTTATTTTCCTTATCTTCTAATTAACCCTTATTCTCCTTATCTTCTAATTAAAGTTAATATATAAAGGCCGAGGACTTCTTTAAACCCTACTTTATCTAATAATAATTAAACCTTTAAAGGCTGCTTACCAATCTTAAGTTAAACTCGTAAGATTATAGAGGCTATACAGTTATTAGGATTAAGTGGATTTAAATAGCCTTCGCCTCTACTAGAAGGCTTTTCTATACTAAGCTAAGACGCCTAGATATAATTAATAAGAGAAGAGTTTACTAAATTAAATAGATAGATTATAGCCGACGCCGCTACTAGAGCTCTATAGCAAGCTAAGTTTAATTATAATATTAAAAAAAGGCAGCAATCTATCTATTAGCAGGAGGAGTTATATCTAGATAACTAGATTAAAGATTTAAAGGATCCTTTTTATATACCCGGAGGCTCCTTTATAGATAATCTTACTATAAGGGTTAAAGATATACGCGTATAGCTCTACTACGCAGCTAGTGAAGTAGGCCTGCTACCTATAGATTTTAATAAGTACTATAACGTTACTATGCCTTCTTACTAGCGTAAGTTAATTCGGGCGGTAAAGGACTCTAATTATCCTATTTACTCTATACTACTATAGCAAAAGCTTATATAGCAGGTGCGTAAGAGACTTAAGGAACGTTAGAAGGAATTACAATTATAGTAGCTGCAAAGTCCCTTACAACGTTTAGATTCCTCTACTTATAATTTATTAGATTTATATAAAAGAGTTTAATAGTAAGCTACTTACTCCCGCGAACAAATAAAGAAAAAGTATAGTAAGCAGCACTATATTACCGAATTTAATATAGGTAACGTTATCCTTTTTGAAATTCCTAGAAAGCTTTAACGTAGTACTAAAGTCTCCTATATACCTAGCCGCATATATAAGATTTAAAATTACGGCTATTTTAAGGTTTATACTTAGTACGGAATTGTTAAGAAGCTCTTCTTAGGTAGCGAGCTTATTAAGCCACTGGAGACTTATAATGCTTACCTTAATATAAGCATTAGTACGATCCTGCCGCTCTTTATAGTAGTTAAAGCCTATTTAATAACTACGCGGCCTATCTGCTATAAGTATAGGTAAAGATATAATAATTAATAATATAGCTGTTAAAAAGGAAATATAGAGTGTTCTTCCTACTATTATAGAGAAAAGCCTTATATAAATTAGCCGACAGAGAACTCCCTAGGTGAGCCTCTAGTAAGAGCTTATAGAAAGCTTACTAGTACTTAAATTAGCTCTTAAATAAAGTAAGCCTAATAGGGGACTCTACTATAAAGTTCTATATAACCTTAATTAACAACAGCAGATAAAAAAGGCAATTAATTAAGCCTACTAGTAAGGCTGCGCAAGCTAAAGGAAAGGAAAATAATAGAGTAAGTAAGGTTAGCGTAGCTAGGAGAAATCTAAACCGTAATTACGCTAAACCTAATTAGGTAATTAGTCTATGGCTAATAGAATATTAGAGGGCCTGGATTTTAATAGATTTTAGTAAGTTTAAAGCTTTATATAATTTATAAATTTTGGTATTAGGGAACATAATTAACTACCCCCTACCTAATTAGTTTCTACTACTTATAGACTATATCTATAATATAGAAAGGCCTTTAAATATACCTATAAATTATAGTGTAACCTAGTTTAGATGGAATCTAATAGTGTTATAGTGGTTTAGGGGGGGTAGTAAAATTTAATCTCTAGAGTAATAGAAAATCTTATTAAAAAATTAAAATCTTATATTTTTATACTAGATATCGCGACTATACTCTACTAAATAATAGATTATAATATCTAAGATATATAACCACTTATTTTACAGCCAAAATTAAATTAATTATATATTAGTCCTTATTTATAATCATTAAGAAATAAGCAAAATCCATATATTTATTAAGAAGTTAAAAAAGCTCTATTAAATCTTAATATAGCTTTAAATCTTAATATAGCTTTAAATATTTTCTAAAATAAGGCAAGATCTTTTCCGGAATAAGGTAAGCAATCTAAAATAAAGCCAATTAAAGTAATACACGACTTATTCTAGAACAAGGACGACTTATTTTAGAATGAGGTAGAAATGTTCTAGAACATTATATATACCGATATTAGTCGGAATATCTAGTGCCAAGGTAAATTCTGCGATCGTTTCGGCTAAAGCCCATTTCTTTCCGTCTTTATAGCATCTAATAAGCTCTAAAGACTCTTATTAACTTAGGTAATATATACCTCCGCCTACTGTCCCAACTAGCAGGGATGGGATATATAGGCTTAGAGTAAGCACCTTGTTCCGACTAATATTAGTATATATAATGTTCCGGAACATTTCTACCTCATTCTAGAACAAGTTGTCCTTATTCCAGAATAAGTCGTATATCGCTTTAATTAGCTCTATTCTGGATTACTTACCTTATTCTAGAAAAGATCTTACCTTATTCTAGAAAATATTTAAAGCTATATTAAGATTTAAAGCTATATTAAGATTTAATAGAGCTTTTTTAACTTCTTAATAAATATATAGATTTTACTTATTTCTTAATAATTATAAATAAGGACCAATATATAATTAATTTAATTTTGGCTACAAAATAAGTGGTTATATATCTTAGATATTATAATCTATTATTTAGTAAAGCATAGTCGCGATATCTAGTATAAAAATATAAGATTTTAATTTTCTAATAAGATTTTCTATTGCTCTAGAGATTAAATTTTACTACCCCCCCTAAACCACCACAATACTATTAGATTCCATCTAAACTAGGTTACGCTATAATTTATAGGTATATTTAAAGGCCTTTCTATATTATAGATATAGTTTATAAGTAGTAGAAACTAATTAGGTAGGGGGTAGTTAATTATATTCCCTAATACCAAAATTTATAAATTGTATAAAGCTTTAAACTTACTAAGATCTGTTAAAATCTAGGCCCTCTAACGTTTTACTAGCCATAAACTAATTACCTAATTAGGTTTAGCGTAATTGCGGTTTAGATTTCTTCTAGCTACGCTAATCTTACTTACTCTATTGTTTTTCTTTTCTTTAGCTTACGCAGCCTCGCTAGTAGGCTTAATTAATTACCTTCCTTATCTGCTGTTGTTAATTAAGGTTATATAGAACTTTGTAGTAGAGTCCCCCGTTAGGCTTACTTTATTTAAGAGCTAATCTAAGTACTAGTAAGCCTTTTATAAGCTCTTACTAGAGGCTTACCTAAAAAGTCCTTTATCGGCCGATTTATATAAGGCTTTCCTCTATAATAGTAGAAAGAACACTCTATATTTCCTTTTTAACAGCTATATTATTAATTGTTATATCCTTACCTATACCTATAGCAGGTAGGCCGCGCAGTTATTAAATAGGCTTTAACTACTATAGAGAGCGGCAGGATTATACTAACGCTTATATTAAGGCAAGCATTATAAGTCTCTAGCGGCTTAATAAGCTCGCTGCCTAAAAAGAGCTCCTTAATAATTCCGTACTAAGTATAAACCTTAAAGTAGCCGTAATTTTAAATCTTATATATGCGGCTAGGTATATAGGAGACTTTAGTACTACGTTAAAGCTTTTTAGGAATTCTAAAAAGGACGACGTTACCTATATTAAATTTAGTAACGTAGTACTGCTTACTATACTTCTTCTTTATTTGTTTATGGGAGTGAGCAGCTCGCTATTAAACTCTCTTATATAAATCTAATAAATTATAAGTAGAGGAATCTAAACGTTATAAAGGACTTTACAGCTGCTATAATTATAATTCCTTTTAACGTTCCTTAAGTCTCTTACGCACCTACTATATAAGCTCTCGCTATAATAGTATAGAGTAAATAGAGTAATTAGAGTCCTTTACCGCCTAAATTAACTTATACCAATAAAAAGGCATAGCGACGTTATAGTACTTATTAAAATCTATAAATGGCAGGCCTACTTTACTAGCTATACGGTAGAGCTATATATATATATCTTTAACCCTTATAGCAAGATTATCTATAAAGGAGCCTTTAGGTATATAAAAAGGATCCTTTAGATCTTTAATCTAGTTATTTAGATATAACTCCTCCTACTAACAGATAGATCGCTACCTTCTTTTAATATTATAATTAAACTTAGCTTGCTATAGAGCTCTAGTAGTAGCGTTAGCTATAATCTATCTATTTAATTTAGTAAATTCTTTTCTTATTAATTGTATTTAGGCGTCTTAGCTTAGTATAGAAAAGCCTTTTAGTAGAGGCGGAGGCTATCTAAATCTACTTAATCCTAATAACTATATAGCCTCCATAATCTTATAAGTTTAACTTAAGATTAGTAAGTAGCCTTTAAAGGTTTAATTATTGTTAGATAAAGTAGGGTTTAAAGGAGTCCTCGGCCTCTATATATTAACTTTAATTAGAAAATAAGGAGAATAAGGGTTAATTAAAAGATAAAAAGAATAAGAATTAATTAAACCCTTATTCTCCTTATCTTTTAATTAACCCTTATTCTCCTTATCTTTTAATTAATCCTTATTCTTCTTATCTTTATATTTAGCCGCGATCGAGCTTTAGCTACCATTAGGTTCCTTATTAAAATATTTATTATCCTTACGCTCTTACTTAGCTACCTATTACCTATTACCGTTTTTATCTAGTAGAGAACCAAGAACTTTCTTATTGCCATTAAGATCCTCTTCCTCCTTAGCTTTAGAGGCGTTAGTAACTTTTAGCGGAGGCTTTATAGTAGCCTAGTAGCTAGGCGCCACTAAAGTAAATAGCTAAGGATCTCTCCTATAAAGGTAGTAGAAAGGTATATAGCTAATTAATTTATAGTAGGTGTAATTAATTAAGGCTGCGATAATTAGGCAAGCCGCTGCCTATCGCGAAGTTTTTAAAAGTTGCTTTACTATATAAAGCTTCTTCTTTATATAACCGTTGGCTTGCTCTATAAGGCCTTATAACTAAGAATATTATAGCTGGCTATTAATTACCTTAATTCTATAACGCCTAAGCAGTATAAGAAGGGCGCCTTTAAATTCTAAGCTGTTATTATTTTACTAAATACGCGGGTAAATATAATAATATATCTATTAAAGTATAGCTACGGCGACTTACTTAGCGGTCTTCTGCTTAAGGGGGTAAAAGGTATAGTATTTACTAAAGTAATCGCGTATCTATAGGATCTATTTATATTTACCGTCGGCCTTATTATATATATTAATAAGATCGCCCTAAATACAATTAAAAGGAGCCCTAAAGATAATTATATTAAGCGGTAGCCGTATAGTGTTAAAAGCGTTCCTACTAGAATATTAGTACAACTAATAATTTTATAAAAAGTTAAACTTACTTAATATATACCTAGTAGTGTTCTAAAAGCTAAACAACTTCCACTAGCCGTATACCATATTAATTAGCCATAAGTATACTATATATCTTCTTCTACCCTATATAATAAAGCTCCTTATAGCACTAAATAATAGTATTATATATTTCTAGCTTAGGAACAACCTTTAAGCTATAGTTAGGTAAGTAAATTAACCGCCTTTAGAGGCCGCGTATATACTCTTTACCTTATTCTTATATAAACTAGCGGCTCTTAGCCTTTAATTTAGCGTTACGTTTGGCCTATAAAAGAGCTTTATAACCTAAATTAGTAAGCTAGAAAATAATATTATTATATTTTTCCTATATAACGCGCTTTATTAAGGCGTTTTAGGTTTCTTCTAAATATTTAGTAAAGGTAGGCTTTACTATAACTAAGAAGGAAATAACTACTTGGCTAGCATTATAGTCTTTATTTATAGTAGGAGTATTAGTAGGAGGTAAGGGAGCTGCATTAGGTATGGGCGTAGAGGTAGGCGTAAAGGTAAACGCGGAGGACGATATTACTATTACTAGTATTAGATTTAAGCTAGTAGTAGAGTTAAATATATATTTAGAACTTATAGAAAAGGTGCGTATATTATTAAGGATCTAATTAAGTTGTATATAGAGGCGGTAAGTAAGGAAGAATTAATAAAAAAATTTTAAAGTTCGCGATAGCCCCTGCACTAAGCCTAATTAGGCAATTTTTAAGCAAAATTAACACTATAAAGGAGCTTACGAGAGCCCTATAAAATGCCTTACGCTTAATTATAAAATATTATTTAACTACTAAATATACACTTATTAAGTGGATCTTTTAGCGACGTTATATAGGTATAGTTAGTGTAATTTAAGGTTATTCTAGACCCTATATAATAACTATTTACTAATTAAATCTAGAAATAAAGAAAAATAAAGGCATAAAATGCATCTATTTTAAAGAACTTCACAACTCGTAGTATGCGTATAGGCGTTAGCGAGCCTCTACCTACTATACCACCTAGTAATTAGCCTAACCTTTAAAGGTCTTTTCTGGAATAAGGTAAGCAATCCGGAATGGAGCCGATTAAAGCGATACACAACTTATTCTGGAACAAGGACGACTTGTTCCAGAATGAGGCAGAAATGTTCCGGAACATCGTATGTACTAATATTAGTCGGAACACACCTTCGTCTCTTTATCCAAGTTAGCAGTTAAATAAAGCCAGCCTGACTTAACCACACTGGCTGTATCTTGACCGCAGGAGATAAACATAGCAGCTATAACGTTAGCAGTATTAATATTCTGTCCTATCTGACTATTCCGAGTACTACCGTCTTTAAATTTAGAAATGATGGAGCGCAATCTGGTTGTACCGTATCTGAGAATTGCCCGGTAGATAGAATTAGAGAGACTACCCTAGGCTATGACTTTGACACCGCGCGGGTCTTTAATATTTCCCTACGACAATTTCTTGTCGGATGAAAATTGACCCTTAATCTGAAAGTCGATAATTCCTAAGTCCTTACTAGTAGTAGAAGTAAGGAAGTCCTAATAAGCACGATATATAGCAATGGTCACTATGTTCTGTCCGGCTGCAGCGCTATAAGTATAGCGAAACTTGACGTAAACGGTCCTGCCAATAACATATAGGGTGACCTCGATAAGTCAAGCATATCGACTGGTCTTTTTGGCGCTGGTATTAAACGAAGACTGGAGTGTTGGTACGTGGTGATAGAACTGGAGAGCATCGTCGACTGTGCGGAAGGTAAAGATAGGAGCACGTGATAAGCCTTTACTCAAAGCTTCAACTTTAATGCCACCTATGGCTTAGAATGCTTTACATCCTCAAGAACAGCTTACAATAAGTATTGGCTCTACTGTCGCTAGGGGACCATATATACTAGCGTCTATATATTGCTTGGCAGCATCTACCTCAGCAACGCACAATGCTAAGACCTCCTGCAATATTCGCGAATATCGAACGCAGTCACTACGTGGCTAATTCGCTTTTAATATCGCTAAACTCATTAATATTCATTATACATTTATCATCCATTTGTTTAAGAATTATTTTATAACGCTATTACCGCTTATAACCAACTAGGAGATTCGCACGCGTGTACAATCCTAATGAGTAAACCCACCTGGACGACCTACCTTAACTACACCATTATCTATAACTGCTACACCCTCCTCTACTAGTTTTATAATGCCGTCCAAGGCTAATATACGCGCCGCTGCCGTAGAAGAGCGCAAAATTACTAAAGAGCAAAGGGAACAAGCCTAAGATAAAAGGGAGATTTAGAAGTATAAGGAAGAGCGCAAAGCCCGCCTAGCGAAGGAGGCTTACTAGCATAAATACCACCTAGCTTAAATGGCTTAATTATAGTTAGGCTTGGCCGCTTCGGCCTTATAGGCTACTATAACAGCTACTACAGCTAATATCCTTAGTAAGCCTCTCTCTTCTAGCATAAAGTCGCTTAAACTCCGCCTTCCTAGCGTTATAAAAAGGAATTACCTAGATATTTTTAAGGGTACCTTTAATCTAGTAAACCTCGCCTATCTTTAAGTCTATACTGCTTAAATTAAGATCGCCAATAAGATATAAATTAAGAATAGTACTCTAGTTATAAGGAAGGCAAAGGTAAATAGGAAGCTATTTATAGATAAAGGCGTCTAGTTTAAAGGTTTTACTAACTACGTAGTTATTACTAGCACCCTCTATATATACCCGCTAGACCTTATTACTAGTATACTTCTCTAAATAAATATAATTTATACCTTATTAACCTAGTATATCTAAGTAGGTTATATACTTAACTTAGTACTTAACTATTATACCTTTATAATAACTAATGGCCAACTAGAGCCCGCTAATTAGCAAATACTAGCCTAGTATACAGCACTATACCTTACAATATCTAGTGCTATCGGCTTTACCGCCTTAAAGAGACCTAGGTTAGATACCTTCTATACCTCTAATACCTACCATAAGTTTAATAGTAGAGGCTGCGATAATATAGCTTGCAAATACCCGCATAAGTGCTTAAAGTATAGTAAAGATTATACTATATTATCTAAAGCTTGCGCCTAGGAATAGTAAGGCGAACCTTATAAAGTAGGGTCTAGCCTAATAATAATACTAACTTTAATTA
>Ga0307515_10008563_pt1 | contig 19916 bp, 20 predicted proteins | sample 17_EM_MG_FD_194513 | JGI IMG/M metagenome (GOLD analysis project Ga0307515, IMG submission 194513) | Populus trichocarpa ectomycorrhiza microbial communities from riparian zone in the Pacific Northwest, United States - 17_EM | ecosystem: Host-associated > Plants > Roots > Unclassified | place... | reverse complement strand
ACATTACACAGTAATACCGGACGCCGGAGGAAGCATCCCACCAAGACCTCCGCAGTGGGTATTTTATGTGTCACCCGTGGACAGGAAACGACTGAGAGCGCAGTCTGTCGGTACGGTGGCTGGAATAATGACGACGGCCCTGTGATCGACGCAGTCCTGCTGCGCTTGTGGAGGGATATGGGGACCGGCAACCTCTAGGTCACGTGTGGTACAGTTCCCACGGGGGTCCCTGCAGGGAACCGTTCAACTTTAATAACGTATCCAGCTCATATCAGATACCCAGTTGGATCAACGGGATTTGTAGCTGGATTTGAGAAGCTTCGATTCTATAATAGTTTTTTTTTCAATAGACGAACTGTATGAGAGATGAGTTGATCAGTGTCCCTGACTTGATCCCGCTTTGCTGGATCCGAAGCACACCTTGTAATGCTCCTAATTTGTGGGCCGTTCGCTGCCCGCATTTTAGGTACGGTTGCCCTTTGACTGGCCACGGAACATGCACGGAATCACAGAAAAACGACCATCTCCTGCGGGTGTCTACACCATCGGCATGGAGCCGGGCTGGTGATCGGATGCCGCCCGGGTGAAGTTGCCACCGAGAGGGGGTGCTTTGCCCCTCTCTCTGGGGGTAAGGCCAAATCCGTCAAAACATCCCCGATTCAAGTTCCTGGCCTTTGTACCGTTTTCCCCGAATCACGTACAAAATTTATTATACATTTACAAGTATAATACATTCTGTCCTAGGTGATGCTTGTACTCTGGGTGGGGCGTGGATTCTGTGGGTATTATTAAGTTGCGAGTCTTCTCTGCGACGGACCCCGTGGGAACTGTGTCACGCCGGAAGCAAATTTGGCGGAGGGTTGCCGGTCCCCAAGGGATATAAACGGCAAGAAACCCACCACTGTACACCACTGACGCCAACGCTTCCGCCATTCCACCTCCCCCCTCGCACTCATTTCGCACAAATGCAAGCGATCCGTTTACAGAAAAAGCACCCTGAAATATCACAGGATGAGATGTTTGATCTTATTAATCGCTTCAAGTGAGTAGGAGCGGAGGACTAGATCTCCTGTATCGAGTCTTGACTGATATCCTCTCTACAGTGCGATAGACACAAACGAGCCTGGCCGCGTCGATAAGGCTAAGGTCCTCCGATCTATTCAATCCAGCGGTGCCAATTATGATCTCGCCCGGGAGACTCTAAAGCACGTTAGCGTTGATGCAAGCGGCAAGGTCGAACTCGAAGATTGGGTTGAGGTGGCGTATACCGGATTGTGTGGTATCTAACCGAATACTCACAAACGATTCGCAGCTTCATGCAAAAATGAAGACTTCATCCGGTGGCCTGGCAACCAAGGCAGGCAAGGTCACTGTTCAGGGTTCGAACGCCAACGTCAGCCATACGATTAACGAGGACGAACGATCCGAGTTCACGAATCATATCAACTCTATACTCGAAGGCGATGCGGACATAGGCCACAGACTTCCGATCCCCACAGACACCATGCAACTCTTCGATGAATGTCGTGACGGGTTGATCCTTTGTAAACTCATCAACGATTCAGTCCCAGATACGATCGATATGCGTGTCTTGAACAAGCCTGGACCCCGCAAACAAATCAATTCCTTCCAGATGACTGAGAATAACAACATTGTCATCTCGTCTGCAAAGGCTATCGGGTGCTCTGTGGTCAACATCGGTTCCCAGGACATTCAGGAAGGCCGAGAACATCTCATTCTCGGTCTCATCTGGCAGATTATCCGACGCGGACTACTTAGCCAGGTCGACATCAAACTTCATCCCGAACTGTACCGTCTTTGTGAAGAAGATGAGACTATCGAGGATCTGTTGCGGCTCACCCCGGATCAGATCCTCCTCCGGTGGTTCAACTATCACCTGAAAGCCGCGGGATGGAAACGGAGGTACCTATCCCTGTAACAACGGGTTTTGCAATTCACTGAATTGCACATAATTTAGGGTCAACAACTTCAGCAAGGACGTGAAGGACGGAGAAAACTACACCGTTCTTCTCAATCAACTCAAACCTGATCAATGTTCCCTCGCCCCGCTCAAGACTGCGGATCTCCGGACGCGCGCTGAACAGGTGCTTACAAATGCCGGGAACATTGGCTGCCGGAAGTACCTCACACCAGCCTCGTTACTCGCCGGAAACCCGCGTCTCAATCTCGCATTTGTTGCCAATCTGTTCAATACCCACCCAGGACTCGAGCCTTTGGACGAGCAAGAAGCCAAGGACTACGGCGTCGTCGAAGACTTTGATGCTGAAGGTGAACGTGAAGCTCGCGTGTTCACTCTCTGGCTCAACTCCCTTGGTGTCGAGCCCGCGGTCTTCAACTTGTTCAACGACTTGAGGGATGGTCTGATCATCCTCCAGGCGTTTGACAAGGTTTCTCCGGGATCTGTGGTGTGGAGGAGGGTCGCTAAGCCCAAGGAAGGTGGAGTCAAGCCTTACGTCGAACCCGTCGAAGGAGAGGACGGAGAGGAGGATATCGGCGTCACTCCCAACCAGTCCACACTCTCCAGGTTTAAACGTGTAGAGAACTGCAACTATTCCGTCGAGCTCGGAAAACAAAACGGCATGCATTTGGTCGGTATCCAGGGCGCTGACATCGTGGACGGCAGCAAGAAACTGGTTCTCGGGCTTGTGTGGCAGCTGATGAGGTTGAGTATCACCAAGACTCTTCAGTCTCTGTCCAAAGGTAGCCAGGGTCGACCGATCAGCGATCAAGAGATTCTCAAGTGGGCAAACACCACCGTCCAGAAGGCCAAACCCACGGCGAGGGCTATCCGATCCTTCAAAGATCCGGCACTCACAACTGCTATATTTTTCCTCGACTTGCTGGAGGCGTTGCGACCGGGCATTGTTGACCCTTCGTTGATTATCAACGTTAGTGATGCTGGAGATTATGAGTCGCGGCGACAGAATGGTGCGTTCGTCAGCTCACTGCAACTCTTCCGAGGGTCTCATCCTTTCTTTCTAGCAAAATTGGCCATCTCAATTGCTAGGAAGATTAACGCCGTTATTTTCCTCGTCCCAGAGGACATTGTTGATATCCGCCCCCGTTTGGTAAGCACTGTCCACACCGCTCCAATGGATCACCTTTCTAACAGGGCGCACAGATTATGACCTTCGTCGGAAGCTTAATGGCCATTCAGTAATCTGCTCATCTCTCGTCTTCTACTTTGTACTCTTGAATTATGTCTTCATTAAGTGTTGTACTCTGAACAGAAAGAATAGGAATTAACTCTGGATCGACCCCTCCCACGTCAGAATTAGTGTAGAGTCTTGTGGTTATTCCCCGTGGTAGCCTTTTAACGAAGCTTTAGAACCAGTGCTCCGGCGACAATGGCTGGATGGGTGCTTACAGTTTACTGAGCTCTGCAAACTACCTCTCCATTTAACCTCATTTGCAATGCCTCTCTCGCTTCCAACCACTCGTGCTCCCTGCTCCCCGTCTTCACGATAGCAATCTCTCCCAGACCCAAAGGTTTAATGGTTTGCGCTCGCCGCCCCGAGCAAATCCGCCTGATTTCAGAGATGTCCATGAACACCTTCCGACTCGGTTTCGAAACGAGCGACATGGCACTGAGGACCGGTCGGTCCTCCCGGTACTTTAGTTCGGCCCATATCCGTTTCTGCGCCTCTCCCGTCTCATGGAAGGCCTGCGGAGAAGGTCCGTCGATGGTACCGCGCGTAAGGGAGCTGATGAAACCGGTTCGGAGGAGGATGGAAAGGATGCCGAGGTTCTGGGTGGTGTGGGCTACGGCGATATGTTTGTGACGTGCCCGGAAGGCATTTTGGACGAGCGAACAGAGGTCGTGTGGCAATGGCATGTTTTAAGTCGTTGTGGCGAGCGCGGGGGACGACAACGAGGGGGCGGCAGTGGGTGTCAGCCGGGACTTCAACGCGACGTGTAGGAGAGGTGAATGTAATGTGCCGATCGCGAGAATATGGAAGGGTATCAGCGCTCAACGCGTTATGGTCATCCTGAACCATCTGATATGTAGTATACAAGTATTACACCGAAGAAGACTGCATAGGGAAAACAGGGGAAAGCACGAAGAAAGCGAACGTAGTATCGTCATATAATTCAATAAAAGCTCAGTACACCTCTTCTTCCTCTCTCACCACTGTATCCGTTCTCCAACGACCGGCAGCACCAGCCCAATCGCCATCTGTACTGGGTCTTGGTTTGAAACTTTCCCGTCGCGCTCTACTACCATTCTTCGAAGAATGCAGCGAAGAACTGGTGGATCGTGCTGATGAACCAAGTCTGGATGGCGGCGCCTGGTGTCGCGTCGAGGGGACGCGTCCGTGACCAAGTGCGTGGTGTTGGGTTCCGGGTTTGGGACCGGGGACCGGGCGTGGTAGCGAAGACACCGGAGTCTTGCTTCGCGTCACCGTTCGGGGATTTGAGGGAGGCGGGCCTTTGCTCGTCGAACGTGTCACAGTCATTGGAGGAGCTACAACGGAATCTCCAAGGCGTTGCCGTTTGTTCGGTGCTGATTGGGTCATTGAGGATGGGGCAGGTCGTACAGCGGGTGTAACGACCCCCTTACCATTGACGGATGAAGTAGGCACGTAGTTGTGGTGATTAGCGTTTTCGGAGAAGGGGGTGGTTGCCCGTTGTTTGGGCTGAGCGGATCCCGCACGACCTTTCTTATTGCTTTGGTTCTCCTTGTCCACCACTTCGGGCAAGATATCCCTTAGAGTTTGGAGAATACTTTCCCCATGCACAAGGAACATTCTTTTGTGTTCTGCCTCCCATCTTGGTATCGAAACCATCAGCTCTTGCTCCAGCTATTGGAACAAAGGTCAGTAATAGATGAAAAGGAGGCACAAACGTGGACTCACCCGTGGTTTTTCCTTGGTCACACGTTTCCTCATTTTCTCCTCTCGCAGAAGACGGCCAGGATCACGGGGACCTCTACCCAGCAGTCGGGATTGGTCAGATGCAGAGGCGGCTAGTTCCTTTTCATCTTCCAGAATGTCAAAGTACTTTCTGACGCTGAGCAGGAGAGAACCTTTCAACTTTCGTTCCTCCTTCAGTCGCGTGATTTCATCCTCGTGTAATGCGAGGAGCTCTTCCGTGTGTTCATCTAGAAACCACCGTCAGGTTCACGTAAACATCCACAATCGCGGAACACAAACCGTCAGCAAACGGCGTGAAATCTTCTCGTTCCTCTTCCCCAATCATCAGGTCGTCCCAAAGCTTGATGATCTCATTTCGGGCGTTTTCAATGAAAGTACCCATCCTTTCTCGCTTCAGCTCAAGCATCCTCTCCAGCTCCTCTTCATACGCACTGATCGTGTCTTCGGTGCTCCCACGGTGCTCATCCACAAACTCGTCCATAGCCCCTTCCGGAACTCCTAACCGCCTCCACAAGGCTTCCAATTGATCGTACATGGCCTGAATATGAGCCTCACGGCGTCTCTTGACCTCCTCCAATTCCACTTTGGTCGCTTCTGCCCATGCGAGGAGTGCAGGGGTCGGATCAACTCCTTCGAGGCCGACATGTGTACCTTCGATGGATTCACCGTCCCGTTCTGCTTCCTCCAACCGAGCAACAAACCTAACAAACACAACTTTGTGATCTGATTCCGACGGGATAGCTGGAAGGTCGTGGGTGAAGAGGGATGGAACCTGTGACTTGGCCCTGCCGGCGGGTGTGGGGGTGGAAGAGACAAACGGATCAGAGTTCATGCTGGTGTAATTGCTGCACGAGGAGGAAGGGCGGGAGACTGCGGAGGGAATACCGAGGTACGAAGATGAAGTAAACTCGTCGAGCGCAGGAGGTGGGATACCGAGTTCTGTGTGTAGCCAGTCAATGTGAACGAACGAGGCAGAAAGCTGGCTCAACCGTTTGTTCTGTGTGGGTTCGATAATCAGACAGTGAAATAAAATAGGCCGAGGATGACTACAACATACGATTTCAGCTTTCCCTCGCACAAGCTCTTTCTCTAGCTTGGAGAACCTCTCAACAGTAACATCCCGGAATGGATTTGAGTCTCCCGGGCTCAATTCTGGTGCTGGGGCCGCCTCGGTAATATCCCGAGAGTAAAAGCCGCTTCCAAGGGTCCGTGAGATAGCGTTGATCCGGTTCGTGAGGGTTTGCAGCTGCTCAAGTTTTGAATGGTACAACTGGGATGAGGATCGGCACATAGTGAGTTCCGCTGCGATTTTACAGAGGTAGACTATCGCACTCACCTGTCGTAGTCTTTCTTGGTGTTCTGCAAGAGCGTCGTAACGTTTCGGGAGAACGTGCTCCTTTCTCAATTCTCCTATTCCGCTACCAGCGACCTTGATATGTCCTCCAAGCGCTTTTGAGTACCTCGCACAGTCGTTCTCGACCGCGGCACATTTTTCCATCCATTGGTCGACTTGTTTGCGCCGTAGGTCGATTTGTCTTTCTACGCACGCCGTCAATTCCTGTTCAAGCGCTGAGAGTTCGTCGGCAAGACTTGTGTGTGGGAGTCCGAGCTGAGAGTGGAGAGCGGGTAAGAGTTGTGTCTGTTGTTGAAGGTGAGAGTGTAGCGAGTTTAGCAGCGAAGTTAGCGAAACGGGGGCCGTCGGATCCATATTCTGCGATTTCAAGCAGGTGGTTGGAGACAAAGGGCCGCTATCGCGTCGCGAACCAACCCTCACGTGATCAAGGTTCAACTTTCCGAGTTTGTTGATTTCACGTGGCCTACATATATTTAACGCGTCTTGGTACGGCTCCAACGCGACTCCCCGCATCGAGTATGAAAAGGTAAAACAGATTGATTTCCTGAAGTCCGTGGCGTACGAAAATTGTCCCGATGGTGGCCGTCTACGACTACAGATGTCTAAATATTAGAGGAAACATAGGTAACAAGCGCTCTGAAGAGAGAGCAAGAGCATAGTGAACGAAAGGAGGTTCGAGCGAAGGTTAGAAAAAGGGTTGTCACTTGAAGAGTCCGGTAAAAGTGAAAGCAAGAAAAACACGTCCGAATCGAGATACAAAGTAAATTGGTGCGGTCAAACGGAATTAGCCTCCATCGCTCTTCTTGCCACAGAGCGTGCCTTGACGAATTGTGGGAGATTTATGGAGCGCGAATCTTTGGGTAGACTCGGTGTCCATTTCATATCTTCCTGGTTATTCTTCGTACCAGGACAATGGAACACTGCCTGCTGGTCGCATTCCGAAGGTGAAGAGCTTGATAGCAATTCTCCGGTGTTCTGCAAAATGGGAGGTGGGTACCACGAGAGGGTGGGATCTTTTAATAAAATCTTACCCTTCTGTACATGCAATACGCCTTATCCTCCGTCTCCTCAACGTCGTACCTGCAGTACAAACGTCCGGAATCCGTGGACGATTTGCTGAGTTCCTTCCCCACCATGTTTTCGTAAGGACAGAGGAAGTCGCAGTGACCCCTAGCCACAAGAAGTTCGGGCTTGGAGGAGGGTCCGCCCCTCTTCGACGCAGTAGGGGTGCATTGGATCGTGCAGATCAAAGATAGGATGGCAAAGCAGAGGACGAGCAGCTTGAACATCGCTGGAGGAATGGAACCGTCGAGCGAGGAGCCAAAGGAACGGCAGCAGCTAGACTTGGGTATGTCTATGTTGGTACCTCGGCTGCAGACAGAATAAAACGGCCATGTCGCCTTGTTGCGTCCGGTATTATATACGCATGGCGAGGGGGATCACCGTAACCTTCGTAGGTACCCCTATTCCACCAGCGCCAGTGGACGGCGGCCCGATCTTCCCTAAGCCCTCGCAAGGGTGGTAATTTTTTAGGGCTGTGTTTAATCACCTTATCGAGGAGAGTGTGCGTCATCCGACCGTCGTAAAAATAGCTCCGGCTTGAACACCACGGATTGAATGTGTCCCAGCCATCATGATGAAACCACGGGCCTTAGGCGGTGGCGAGGAGGCCCGACCCCACGCCAGCCGAGAATGGCACAGGCTAGAGCTTTAAAGGTAGAGCTGGCCCAGGGCGGGGCTCGACGCGGTAGCGGATCACGTCCCACCATTTTGTCAGGGAGCTAGAGTATCTCTACGACCATTTGATAGGTGGGCGTTTGTGCAAAAACATATCGTGGAGCACCTGGTCTCGGGGGTAAGTGACGCCGCGACGGGGGATCCAAAGTTGGTGATAGTCTTGGTTGGCGCAACAGATGGATCGACCGGGATTATCCGCGGCGACTCTTCTCCCTTCATCCTGAAAAGGTCAGTGATTCTTGGCCTCGGGTCTCGATCTCAGTCTTCGGAAGCTGAAACGACGGACGCCTGTCACCACCAAGCACGCGGTCTAAGTCAAATTCATATGGTTCAAACGTTCAAGTTCGGCTATTGAATTATTGAATATTGAAACATCATTGCGCTGCATTTGACAGGCCTCGTGTCGATGACCTCGTTGCCCGCGGTCGCCGAGCCTCGAGACTCCGCCACGGGGGCGCCCTCGGGCGTTTTAACTTAAGGTTAGCCATGTCAACTGAAACGACGACAATATCGGCTGAGGATCGGTGGAGCTATACCGTCTACTACTAGGTGCATTAACTGGTAACAACGCCGAGTCCCTGTTCCATACCGTAAGACTAGTAGCGAATAGAAAACCGAAACACGGGTCTATGGAAACCTGAAGTTGTCGAATCCCTCAACGTTCTTGCTGGGCGTGTCGGCATCAAGAACTGCGATAGGTGACACTGAGCAACCATTGTGAAACATGCGATTAAACCGAATACTGACCAGGCTGAGACAATGTGAGGACGTCCCCGGTGTAATATCGGTCGACGGTTGCTTCAATCGCTGCAACGCTCAGACTTGAGTTCATACCTAAGAGATATGCGACAAAACCAGCAACGTGTGGGGTAGCCATCGACGTCCCGGAAATGGGGTTGGTGCCCGAACTGACCCTATAAAGGTAAGTACACTGTCAGTAAATCGAACCCTAATAGCATCAGCGCCCGCATGGGTACAGACCAGGTCGAGCAAACACCGACACCTGTGAAAGCGAGGCTCTAAGCTTCAGCGCCGGAGTTCATTAAGAGGTTACCGGAAGAACACCAATCAGGAGCGAAGATGTCAATGTGGGTTCCATAGTTCGAAAAGTAGGCGATAGTGTCATTAATATATGAGGCGGCGACAGCTATAACGCTGGGAGTGCGAGCGGGAGAGAAGAGTCCGGCATCTTCAGCCCAGTTTCTAACGTGTATTATTATCAGGACTCAATGCACAGGCTGCTTTATGGGTAACATCCAACCTGCGACGGCGGTGGGAACGCCGGAAGCAACCGACTGTCCAAAACATCAGCGGATGACTTTGTGGGTAAGAAGAAACGAATTACATTGGCGACAGCGGTATGCACGGGTTCAAAGGTATTGCCTGTCAGGCTCACAGAGGCAACGCTGGGGCGTCCAGTTGATGCTGCGGTGGTTGCAACCCAATCGACACCAGATATGCTAGAAAACCGGTACTCGGGTTAGTGTACGTGATGCGGGCTCACATGTCGGACCACCAACCGAAGCCATCGTCTCCAAGAACCTTCACCGCGATCACGTTTGCAGCCTTGCTCACACCGCCGAAAGTCGGTTGGCTGCCAACAGACGTTTGGAGATTTTGAACCCACTCACTAAGGGATAGAGGCAACGATGCCGGCGCAATATGTGTCGTGTCTAGATGCTAGTTAGAGTCACCGCCGTTTCCTGAGGAAAAATCCGTACCCGAAGCTATCACTGTCCTGGATGTGACGTTAGAATCGTGATTGCAACTGAACCCAGACCAGACTCACTGGGTAATCACCTTAGAATGGGGAAAGGCCGCGGTCAGAATTCGAAGCAAGAGTCGTGGACACGATGGGCGTACCGCTGGAATCCCATTTGGATTAGTCCCGAAGCCCAGGGATGTATTCCCCAGACTTACAAAGTTGCACCCCAGTGAGAACGACCACCAAACGTGGGCTGACCATCTAGGGTTGTTTCTGGCGCGTTATACAAAAAGCACATGTACCCACACGATCAATCTGAATACCGGTATCGATGATATGGGCATCGACGCCAGACCTAGCGTTGTTGTCATAAACGTACGCCGTGTACGATAAAGCGAAGGGATCTTTTGGTGTCACAGGCTCACGGCGGCCGATCCTTTGCGGGCCCCCACGGCGCATCGGTCCTGATTCGCACAAAAACGTTAACTTAGGTTGATCAAGTTGAAAAATTGAAGAGATCTCACTGTTTCGCAGTACTCCCAACGACCGCGTTCTCAGAAATAGACAACACGTCTTTCCGTGCCCTTGTTGAGGTCCCCATCGGCCAGAGTGGCAGCGAATCCATGCACGATCGACCACCGATGGGTGATATTAGAACCGGAAACGGACTCAGAGATGGCGTCCATGCTCGCCACGCTCGGTCCATCTTTCAAGATGACAACGTAACTGCCCTTGAGGACTTCCCCCTCGCGCGCTTGACTGGCAAGAGTTCCTCGGAAGCGAGGACCAAAGAGCGAGACGAATGAGTGCGTTGAAGAATCGCATCGTGGAGGATGGGGACCTCTCTCTTTCCCTGAACGAGTGACGAAGGAGCGATTTGAGGGGGCGAGACCCGAAGAGAGCTCACAACCGAAGGTACCGGTAATAAATTTATGTCAACCGGGCGCGTCCGCCAGTGCCTGCAGTCCGGCCTAGAATTGTTCGAGCTCTGGCTACTGCACCGCGAGGAACGGAAGGATCGTATCATTCGTCCATGTGGGTGGACGCATCGGACATATTCGGGTTGGTTTCCTCGGGTAACTGTTTCCGTGAAACTTGTGGAGAAGCGAACGGGAGTTTTCCTGATTTATTAAGGTCCGCTAGGAGCGCGGATAGGAGGTGGGAGCGCATCATAACACGCGCCACGACAGGGACAGGTCTTGGCCCGGCTGGAGGCCCTGTCCATGGGTACCCAGCCTGGTTGTTGGTCTCGAGATCCGGACCATAGGGAATCTATGTCCGATAATTGGACAAATCGCAAAGTACGGTGTACAACTCCAAACGGGGAAGCTCTTCCAACCCGTAGGGACTACTTCGAATGACCCTGCAAGAAACTGCGACTAAACAAAAGTAAGCGACGCATCAGCAAATGGGGCACACGCTGAATTCTGGCTCGTCACGCCTCACTCGGAAATTAAGAGCCCACCACCAACGGCACTGAGAGGGTTTCCCATTTGGCTCCAGTTGAACCGCGTGGTTCGGAGCACAGGGCGCGGTGTAGTTCGGGATGAGTTGGATTGCGGGGATCCATCGATCAGCCCCTATTCGAACACGTTAGGTGACCATCACACACCCGGTGCGTGGCCGAGGTGAACACGTTTGACTTTCTAGAGGCGGGCCATGTTATGGTGATCAGAAACGTGGGCACAGTTAGGGGAAGCTTTCATTTAATTACACGTGACCGTGTGATCGACTTGAAGACGGAATTAAATCAAACCCGGAGCGGGATCATCGACAGCTGTGTTCGCGTGCGGCGGTAGAACTTGCTTATAGGGGAGCGCAACCGAACGCGCCCATTGATTGCACCCAAGCGAAGGAGGCTACACATGCCGTCTGAACTGTCCACAGAAGGCAGGGTGGATTATCCATTGCGTGACCATGTCATTTTTTGTCCGTGCGGGAGACCACTGCAATCAGCGCACTGGCGCCTAGGATTTTCCCCTCTTGACCTCGTTGCTCCTTCCAAGCTTGGCACGCGCTCGGAAGTATTTGGAAACTGGGGAACGGTTACTGATATTGTTGCGCCTCTTGTTGTTACCCTATGCCACTTCGAGGGCAATAGAAGAGAGCAGACCGTCATTCAACGATTCGCCAGTGTACTGAGGACCTGGGATTCGTTAACGAAGATTTTGGGAAGACCGGATTTCTGACCTTGTTGTACACGTGCCCGGCTTGGATTCCAGCCATACTCCTAGTAGTATACCTGCAGTTCAAACGAGCAGAATCACGGATAGAGCTCGAAACATTGTTCCCTTCAACATTACGAGCTCGGTATGGGTCCCCCATATCGGTGGACAGGCAGGGATACCACACTGGACTGCGACGATCAAGGAGAAGACGGGAAGAGCGAGGGGAACAACCTGAACACCGTTGGCGGAAGCGACTTTGAGATCAACAGCATTGTCGCATCGAGAGTGACGAAACGGACTCCGGAGGGGGACCTCGTTCTGTTCTCGCCCGAATAGAGTTACCTTGAGTCCACTCGGGGTTATTTAACAGGCAGGCGCCCCGTCGAATGACGAAAGGTGCCATGGCTGGATGGACAAGGGTGAGATTTGGAAATGTACATCAGAAATGAGGACGCTGAATGGGTCATTCAAGGTGGCATTTGTAACGGCACTGAGTCTCAAGTTACCGACGCAGTGGACCATCCGATTCGAGAGGTTAACTCAGGACGGTTCGCGATCTGGGCGAGCTTGTTTGACAAAAGTGGCCTGGCATGTACAGCACAGTCCGTTGATCAAATGATCCTGGTTCACGTAAACCAAGGACAGGTGCATGAAGGTGTAACGTAGACTTGCCGTCCAATTGCGAACCTGCGTGTAAGTGACAACCACCCTTTATGTGGGTTTCGGGTCAGCTGGCGAAGGGGTTGAGCAGAGGGAGAATCTGCCTGTATTCGGAAGGTGAGAGCGCTGAAAGGCCAGAACCAATGAATGTTGATCCCCCGGCACTATCTCAGTACCAGAGAAGGAATCAGTGATGGATACAGATGGGGTGGGGGTGTAGAAAGCAGACTTAGGATACATTCTATAGGGTAGCTTAGATATTGAATACAGATTTTTTCGTCTGAACATCACCAAGAAACACGTGGGAGCAATGATTGCAACTACATGTATGCTAGGATTTATCTATTGACCGTCCATCATGAAACCACATAGATGCTGGCCGAACACTATAGACATGCAAAAGGGAACTATCGATCAGCTATGTCTATAGGAGGAGTGTTAAGCGCTAAGCGGTTAGCTACAGCCTTCGAGTAGCTCGCATAGCCCGGAGGATTTTTCCAGATGTCCATCCCCGACGTGGTAGCCGGGACAGCCGCCGTGACCGCGATCTCCGAAACACCACAATATCCCAGAATCCCAAACGAAATCCTCGACGAGATCCTAAACCACCTCATCGCCGATCCAGGCTCACGCGATAATTCCCTCCGGTCGTGTTCACTCGTATCTAAATCATGAGTCCCGTCGTGCCGCCGGTACCTCTTCCACACCATCAAATTCTCTTCGAGGGACGTCGCTAAATGGCTCAAGACCTTTCCGGTGCCGGAGGAGAGTCCCACCCACTACGTCAAAGATCTACGCTTCTCGCTTGGAGGGCGTCACGGTGCTCCCGAGAAGTTTTCCAAACACACCCGTGGTTTACCAACGTGGAGAAGATGGCTTTGCCGATGACCACGACGTCCTAAGTTGCGATCAGGAGCTTTCATCGAGGTCAACCGAGGCTGATACCACACCGTGCTTTATCCCCCTGTTCCTGCCTCTCTCTCCGCCTACACTGATGTTCGGTGTACTCCTGGAACCAGTGGCACAGTCTCTCGCGTGGTCTTAACTCATCCACCTGAATTCGGACACGACACCCCCAGGGCATCACAGATACAATGTCAAAAGCACAGGACATCGCACCTGGGAGGGTCACCTAACGAACGCCCATAGCCTCGTTCGAACCCCTACTTCTCCTGGCACTGTTTTTTGCTCCTCGCCCTCCTCTTCCATGGCCCCCACCGTTACCCCGTATCAGTCCTGACCAGTTCCAGAGATCAAATCCAAAAGGAGACCGGAAAGCTCCTCTGCACCGTTGGTATCATCGCGTTGTGCGACGTTTTTCATTTCACTCATGTGCTTAAGTGCGTATACGCGCCGTTTACGGGCCCATGTATCGAGTGTTCCACCACTCCGAAACCCTTCACAGTCACGGAGATACATCAACTTACTTGAATTGCTGATTTGGTTCGGGCCCTTCGGTTACAGCTTGGAAGTGATTGAAATCGAGGACCCAATGCAAGACCCTTGGTGGTTCCTTCCGCAGAAAACTCAGGGATAGCATGCGCCCGGTCACAAACGCCCCATGTGGTTTCGCTGTCGTCTGGCTCCTTCGACCATTCATCGATCATCGATCATCGATCATCCCTTAGCTGCTCCATGTCCCTTCGACTCCTCCAGGCCGGTTCCGCCCTCACAGCCAGTTCCGGAGAACTCTCGCACAGTGGTACTCGGCTAGTGGTTAGTCGGATCTGTTGAGTCGATGGGGTGGTATCCATGGACAATCTTTATTATGGCCACTTCCGAGAGAAGGGGTCCTGTGTGGTTCCCTCTTGTGGACAAGGATCGGATTCCTGCGGAGATCAAGGAGACTCCTCACTCAGCTGATGTAGGGGAGTCTGAGCTTGTTCGTGTTCTGCCGACGGGTCGATCCCCATGCCTCACTTCTCTCGGTGCAGCCGGGGAATATTGGGACTTACTCGGTGGCTCGCATTACCGAATCACCTCGTCGTTTGTTGTGTCAATGCTGCTGCTAGTTTCATGCCTTCTATTCCATTGCTCCCTACTATCTTTACATTCCGAAAATTTACCACCGCCCGCTGTGTCCGGGTCATCCAATGCCATTCCCTCTTGAATCTCCCACCATCTCTCCCGACATCCTCAACACCGGTCATCTCATGTGATCGATCCAACGGCGATAGGGGAAAAAAAGACCCAAAGGCGGTCGCTATTATTGCACGGGTTACATGATTCCGGTAAGTGGTATCCTTGATCGATTTAAGAAATAAGTTGTTCCGGAGGTATCGAAAGAGCGGAAGAGCCGAAAGGCTAAAAAGAGGCAGAAAAGCAATAAACCCCGGAAAGTACCCGAAAAGTAGAGAAAAGCAAACCTGATATTTGCAGATGTGAAGCAAATGCGGAAACGAATGGACAGCGAGAACTGTAGGCGTGGGAAATAGGTAGGCTGAAATTCAGCTTCGGATTCAGAGTAGGGAGGGATGTGATCTAGAAGAGGAAGGCGCAGGTGGAGAGGACACAGAAGAGGAAACAAGAGGGGACGGATCAGGGGAGGGGGACGCAGGAGGGGAGGTCACAAGAAGGGAAGGCGCAGGGGAGGACACAGGGGGAGAGGACGCCTCTGGATCGGGCATAGGGCTCGCGGGGATTGGAAGCGCAGGGACCGGAATTGAGGGGATAAGAAGTGGAGGGATAGGGAATGGGAGGATAGGAAGCGAGGGGATGGGGGCCGCAAGGATGGGGAGCGAAGGGAGAGCAGGGAGCGGAAGGCCAGGGATGGCGGGGAGTGCTAGTGAAGGGAGGGTGGGGAGAGCAGGGAGCGGAAGGCCGGGGATGGCGGGAAGGGAAGGCAGGAGAATGGCGGGGACCACAGCTGATGGAACGACTGGGAGGGCAGGGAGTTGCCTTGCGGCGACACCAGAAATTTCCGAGTCACAGGGTGGTTGAGCACGTTTGCCTGGACCGCGGGTCAGCCGGTGTTACCGGGGAATTCGGAAGGGGAGAGAACTGACCAATAGGAGCCGCGTGGACTATTGCTACGAAGAGGGTATAGATAGCAAAAAGCTTCTTGAACATGGTAACGTCAGTGGCGAGGCAACTGGTTCGCTCCTGCTCGCGAAGGGAATACACACTCCCTCTTATATATGTATCTTCCCCCTTTTTCCTCCGTGCACGAGAAGCCCCGTGTCATGTCCGATTCAACCGTCCGATACACTTCTTCCACTTTACACCGTTTCCAAAACAGGAAGCTCAACTTCCTCTTTCGTCGAGATTTTCTTTCTTAAAAGCAGCCGCGTCCCTATGCCACCTACCAGAGCTTCCACTCGTTCCGCTCTTCTCCTTCCCTCTCTCGCTCCTTTTTGCCACTGCCGCCCGTCATGCGCGGCTTCACTTCGCTCCTTGTGTTCACACTCTCCTTTGTCTCCCTCGTCGTCTCCGGTCCTTTGCACTCCACCACCCACTCTTCTCGCCTCACCAGCCGCCAGTTTCATTACCCGAGGGCCCTTGTTGACGTTTGTGCCCATGTTGATTTGACTCACATTGACGTCCTCGGACTGAATCTTGGAAACCTGGGTGACATCTGTCTCTGCCTCTCCGCCTTCCCTCTCCACTTGGACATGGGCGCTCATCATGTCGATCAGGCTAAGCTTGAAACACTTCTCAGGTCATTGGTACGTCGCGGTGTCCTCCTGTTGCCCTCGCACCCTCATGGTGCCTTCTAAAGGTCGAAGAGAATGGTACCCAATGCACTTATCCTGATCATGCCTCCCCCCAATGCACCTCTGGAAATGTCTGCGGCTTCACGTGTACAGACGGCTTCGTCAAAAATGGAGGCACATGTGTCTGCCCCTCGCCCAACTCCGTCTGTAACGGAAAATGCGGCTCTTACCCGAACGTTGGTGCTTTCCTATTTGATATTTATGTTTTAGAGGCTGATGTGTCAACAGGGTTGTAGCTCAGCGCTTCCAAGGCCTCCAAGAATGGCGCGAAGAAGCATTGTGTCTTTTCACAGCGGGGGATCCCGCGGTCCCACCCCTAGCGCCGTGGATCCTGCTACAAATGTCAACCTCAACCTCGATGGGTTGCTCGACGGACTGCTAGGTGGCTCGGGGCTCAACCTCGACGTGTTGGTCAACCAATTGCTACAGCCACTTGGTACAAGTGTGCCAATTCCTGGGGTCAACCAGTCCGGCAACTTGGAGGCTGACCTCCGCATCTGCACCGGGGCCAGTATATCTGGAACCCAGAGTTTGCTCAATACCACCACCGGCATTGTCAACTCACTACTTTCGTCGCTACTTGGGACTACCGTGGAGTGCAGGGTCGAATCTTCGTGCCCTCTACCAGTCGATCCCCACACCGTATCCATTGACCTCCAGGTCTGTGGGCTTTCCGGCCTCTCACTCGAGTCTACCCTTGACGAAGCCATGGGGGCGGTTTCCAACCTCTTGAACGGTCTCCTTGACGATGCGAGGGTTGTCACTACTTGCCGTGTCGGCGGCCCTGGATGTCCCACCACTCCCGCACTCTCCAGTCCCAGCCTCCCACTCCCCTCTTCCCCAACCCCGGTTGATGTCCCTCCTCCGAACGTCTCTCCCTCTCCCCCCGCTGGTATCGATTACAGTGGGCTTCTGAACGGACTCCTCCCTCAGGTTAACGGGATCTTGGGCGATCTGGGGCTCAGTTCGGGTCACTATACCCTTGACACTGCTACCAACCTCGTTGCTGGGGTATCCGTTGTACTGAACGATACCCTCGGTAGCATTGATGGATTGGTCCCCACGGTTATTGCCCTTGTCGACGAGACCTTGGACTCGTTGCTGGCTTCCGATATCACCGTCCAAACTGACCCCGATCAACCCTCGTCTTCCGCGCTCTGTCAACTCAGTCAAGGAGGCGGGATGGTCGTCGACATCGATCTCGGTGCCGTTCTGGATGCAGTTTCTTCCAACACAACCGAGCTTGTGGACGGTGTATTGTCAGCTGTGTCCGGAGTCCTGGCCACTCTTTTAGATGCTGACGTTATGGTCAACGTTGACGGCGGGCATGGCTGTGGATGCGGTGGATCCAGGAATGCAAGCGCGTAGCAGTGAGTAGAAGCTAGTTCATATCTGTAGTTTCGCATATTTTTCGATGCCACACGGACATCTGTTGTCGTTCGAATTGTCCCTTGATATCCTGCATTACCTCTGTCGTTAACCGTAGTTGTATGGATACATGAAAGTTCTTGTTCTTCGAGTCCCACGCAATCACGTGTGATGATCGCCGGCGAATGTTGCCGATCGACCTTGAGCAACGGATTGAACGCTAGCGGCTGCCTCCTCCGCAATTATGGCCTCTCTACTTCGAGCATACAAGTGAGTTGCAACGCTCGAAGCTGGGAAACTGGGTAACACGACGCGTCTCGTTTTGACAGTGCCGCACTCATCCGACGGCCAATGCTGGCACAATGCGCAACGGGTGGCTTCTTGTTCGGTTTCGGAGATGTGATAGCGCAACAGCTGGTCGAAGGGAGGGGAAAAGACCACGACGTAAGCCATCGCGCTGTTTCCGTCTTCGTTCACCTTCCTTTCCGCATCTGCGTGCATCTAGTTTACACGGACTGTCCGGCTAGGTTTCTATGGGGGTGGGTCCCGGGCGGTCGGTGGTCGGCTCATGCGGCCCCCAATGACCCGTTCACTAACTTGGATGATGCCCAGGGATCATGTTCGCCCCGATTTTGACCAAATGGTATCAACTCCTCAACAGGCTACAGTTCAGTACGCCAACTAAAGCTGTGATCTATCGGGTGCGTCCTTTCTCGCGCTGCGGTTCGTCAGAGCGTACACTGACCTGTTGATTCGTTTGGGTCGTTAGGTGTATTTGGATCAGGCGGTTTTCAGTCCGGTGGCTGTCGGCTTCTTTTTTGGGAGCATGAGCGTGTTGGAAGGGAAAGGATTGGGTGGGGCAGCTGACCGGATCAGTCACGTACGCCTGCAGGACTCCTGCGCGCTTTTATCTTCTAACCGATAGCTCACCCCCCGGATACCGCTCTTCCCTTGGAATAGGCATACGTCCCGACGCTGTTACGCAATTGGTATGTCGCAACTGGAGGTATACTCTCAAATATATTACCTCCCTCTCATTTCTCCTCTCTCGTAAATCCAGGGCCGTATACATACCCGCGCAGGCGATTAACTTCGCCGTCGTTCCTCCACACCTCCGGTTCGTGTTCGTTGGTGTCGTCAGTTTGTTCTGGAGTGCGTTCCCTCTCCGTTTTCTCCGTCTCTCTAAAGGACCCTGACCCTTTCTTTGTCCCTCCAGATACATACCTGAGCTCTGTAAACGCCAAGGAACAGCAGCTCCACGATGTTGAACATGGAGCTGAGAAACCTACTGAAGCGTAAACGTGATGCGACAGCTTCGACCTCGGGTCGATTACTGTATGTTAGATGCGCAAGAACGAGATCAAAAAATACTAATTTCAAACATCCATGTTACAAAAGTGAATAGTTTACGGGAGTGTCTGCAAGCGAAGAGTATAACCATACCGGGTGAATCGAATGTGAAGAGAGATCGAGTGAGATGCGTGAGAGGATGTAAGGCAGGTACACAAAAGGTCGAAGGGCGGGGTGGGGAGAGGGGAAATCGGTTATCTCAAAGCTTATTGTTCTACAGCAAGTCCCAGTTGACGTGGGGCCTGGGCTTGATTTCGCATTGGAAAGCGCTCGGAATCCTGTCACATAAACGAAACATAAGCGCCGACGAACAATTGGGCGAGGAACAAAAAAAAACGTCAAACAGAAGGGGTAAGCTTACCTCAGGAAAGCGTTGTCGTACGAAACCTCCGGCTCCACCTCAACGCCGTCCACGACCTTCTTCCTGATATCGAGCGTCGCGACGATCCTGACGATCACGAGCCACAACCCCGCTTCGACGAGGTAGATGCCGGGGCACTTCCGTCGACCCGCACCGAACACATAGTTTCGTGGATCCAAACGCTTCTTGGTCTCGGAATCGGTGGGTTCGAGGAAACGCTCGGGTTTGAACGAATTCGGTTCGGGGTAGACCGTTTGGTCTCTCGAGATCGCCCTACCACACCAACAATAATCAGTTCGGATGTCTCCACAAGGGACGATACAATGGGCTGGGAACCGACCAGATGTTTCCGATGACCCAAGATCCTTTAGGCAAAAAGTATCCGTTATACGAATCATCTTCCATCAGGCGGTGGGGCAAATCTATTCGATCAACGCCATTAGCTTCCACCATCACGCGTTGCACAAGTCGAACGACGTACTGAGTGGTGCGGGCGTAGAGTATCTCAAGCACTCGCTCATCATGGCCTCGATGTATGGCATAGAAGGACGGTCACAAAGGTCCGGTAGCCTCGAGTGCCCAACGACAGAATCGACTTCCGCCTG
>Ga0307515_10008562_pt1 | contig 19918 bp, 15 predicted proteins | sample 17_EM_MG_FD_194513 | JGI IMG/M metagenome (GOLD analysis project Ga0307515, IMG submission 194513) | Populus trichocarpa ectomycorrhiza microbial communities from riparian zone in the Pacific Northwest, United States - 17_EM | ecosystem: Host-associated > Plants > Roots > Unclassified | place... | reverse complement strand
CTGCGCGGCCTGTTCACGGTGAAAGACATCACCAAGCAGACCACCTTCCCGAACGCGGCGCGCGACCCCAACGGCAAGCTGCGCGTCGGCGCCGCGGTCGGCGTGGGTGAGGGCACCGAAGAGCGGGTCGAGTTGCTGGTCAAGGCCGGTGTCGACGCGCTGGTGGTCGACACGGCCCACGGTCACTCGCACGGCGTGCTCGAGCGGGTCCGCTGGGTCAAGAAGAACTTCCCGAACGTTGACGTGATCGGCGGCAACATCGCCACCGGTGCGGCTGCGCTGGCGCTGGTTGAAGCCGGGGCTGACGGTGTCAAGGTCGGCATCGGCCCGGGCTCGATCTGCACCACCCGCATCGTCGCTGGCGTAGGCGTGCCGCAGATCACCGCGATCGACAACGTGGCCACGGCGCTGAAGGGCACCGGCGTGCCGCTGATCGCCGACGGCGGCATCCGCTACTCGGGCGACATCGCCAAGGCCATCGCGGCCGGCGCCGGCGCCGTGATGATGGGCGGCATGTTCGCCGGCACCGAAGAGGCGCCGGGCGAGGTCATCCTCTACCAGGGCCGCAGCTACAAGAGCTACCGCGGCATGGGCTCGATCGGGGCGATGAAGGCCGGCTCGGCCGATCGCTACTTCCAGGAAAACGACGAGACCACCAACCCGAACGCCGACAAGCTGGTGCCCGAGGGTATCGAAGGCCGGGTGCCCTACAAGGGCTCGATGGTGTCGATCATCTTCCAGATGGCCGGTGGTGTCCGTGCCTCGATGGGCTACTGCGGTTGTGCGACGGTGGACGAGATGCGCGAACGCGCCGAATTCGTCGAGATCACCTCGGCCGGCATCCGCGAGAGCCACGTGCACGACGTGCAGATCACCAAGGAAGCTCCGAACTACCGACTCGAGTGATGCAGCCCCCTACGTCGCCTACGGCGCCGGTCCCCCCGAGGGGGAGCGGTCGCCTTGGGGCGGCCCGGCGGCGACCGGTGCCCCCTGCGTCGATTCAGGTGCTGGTCTTCCTGACGAAGAGCGGTCGCCCTGGGGCGGCCCGGCGGCGACCGTGCCTCCGCCTGACAAACAGCGCCCGGCCCCTGACGCCGGGCGCGGTCTTTTTCACTGCCGATTTCCAGCAATGACCACATCAGAATCCGCGTCCACCGGCAAGAGCCGCGAAGCCGCGATGCCGTTCATCATGCTGACGGTGCTGATCGACATGGTCGCGATCGGCCTGATCATCCCGGTGCTGCCGCATTTGGTGGGCACTTTCACGACCTCGGCGACCGACAAGACGCTGTGGTTTGGCGTGGTGGCGTTTGCCTTCGGCATCGCCAACTTCTTCGGCTCGCCGGTGCTTGGGGCTCTGTCGGATCGTTTCGGCCGACGCCCGGTTCTGCTGATTGGCTTCAGCGGCCTGGCGCTGAGCTTCTTCGTCACGGCCGTGGCCTCGGCGCTGTGGATGTTGATCGTGGTTCGACTGTTCAGCGGTGCCATGCAGGCCAACATCGCCGTGGCAAACGCCTACGTGGCCGACATCTCGCCACCAGATCAGCGTGCCAAGCGCTTCGGCCTGCTGGGCGCGATGTTCGGCATCGGCTTCATCCTGGGCCCGGCCGCGGGCGGCATGCTCGGTGGCATTGACCTGCACCTGCCGTTCTACGTGGCGGGCACCTTGGCGCTGGTGAACTGTGTCTACGGCGTGCTGGTGCTGCCGGAGTCGCTGCCGGCCGACCGGCGCCGGCCCTTCGAGTGGAAGCGTGCCAACCCCGTCAGCGCGCTGGCAGGGCTGGCGCAACTTCAGGGGATCGGGCTGCTGGTCGGCGTGATCGGGCTGTCCGGCCTGGCGCAGTTCACGCTGCACATGACCTGGGTGCTCTACACCGACCTGAAGTTCGGCTGGGGCCCGCTGGAAACCGGCTGGTCGCTGTTCGCCGTGGGGATCATGTCGGCCCTGGTGCAAGGGCTGCTGCTGGGCCGGCTGCTCAAGCGCTTCTCGGCACGCCGGTTGGCGGTGATGGGGCTGATGTCGTCCACACTTGCTTTCCTCGCCTGGGGCGCGGCCAGCGAAGGCTGGATGATGTACGCCGTGATTGCGGCCAACCTGCTGGGCTTTGCCGGCACGGCCGCCATTCAAAGCATTGTTTCGAACGCGGCCGATGCGCGGACCCAGGGCCAGACCATGGGTGCCGTGGCCGGGCTGAACAGCCTGATGGCGGTGATCGCCCCGATCGTCGGGCCGGCGCTGCTGGCGATGGTTTCACATCTGCCGCGGGGCGACTGGCGTATCGGTGCCCCTTATTACTTCTGCGCGGTGCTGCAAGGCCTGGCCACCGTGCTCGCGATTTACCATTTCCGCACCCACCGGGCAGCGACTGCCGTCACTGCCGCTCAACCGGGAACCACGCCCGCCGCACCATGATGCACGACAAGATCCTGATCCTCGACTTCGGCTCCCAGGTCACGCAGCTGATCGCCCGCCGCGTGCGCGAGGCGCACGTCTACTGCGAGATTCACCCGAACGACGTGAGCGACGCGTTCATCCGCGAGTTCGCGCCCAAGGGCATCATCCTGTCGGGCAGCCACGCCAGCACCTACGAAGAGCACGACCTGCGCGCGCCGCAGGCGGTGTGGGACCTCGGCGTGCCGGTGCTGGGCATCTGCTATGGCATGTTCACGATGACCGTGCAGCAGGGCGGTCAGGTCGAAGCCAGCACGCACCGCGAGTTCGGCTATGCCGAGGTGCGCGCCCATGGCCACACGAAGCTGCTCAATGGCATCGAAGATTTCAGCACCGCCGAGGGCCACGGCATGCTGAAGGTCTGGATGAGCCATGGCGACAAGGTCACGCAACTGCCACCTGGCTTCAAGCTGATGGCCAGCACACCGAGCTGCCCGATCGCCGGCATGGCGGACGAAGCGCGCGGCTACTACGGCGTGCAGTTCCACCCCGAAGTGACCCACACGGTGCAGGGCAGGGCCCTGTTGGAGCGCTTCGTGCTGCAGATCGCCGGCGCCAAGCCCGACTGGGTCATGAAGGACCACATTGCCGAGGCGGTGGCGAAGATCCGCGAGCAGGTGGGCGACGAAGAGGTGATCCTCGGCCTGTCGGGAGGCGTCGATTCGTCGGTGGCCGCGGCGCTGATTCACCGCGCAATCGGTGATCAGCTCACCTGTGTCTTCGTCGACCACGGCCTGCTGCGCCTGAACGAGGGCGACATGGTGATGGAGATGTTCGCCGGCAAGCTGCATGCACGCGTCATCCGTGTCGATGCGAGCGAGTTGTTCATGGGCGAGTTGGCCGGCGTGGCTGACCCCGAGGCCAAGCGCAAGGTCATTGGCCGCTTGTTCGTCGACGTGTTCAAGGCCGAGGCCGACAAACTCAAGGCCGGCGACGCCGGCCACAAGGGCGGGGACGTGAGTCGCGCCGTCAAAGGCGCGACGTTCCTGGCCCAGGGCACGATCTACCCGGACGTCATCGAGTCGGGCGGCGCCAAGACCAAGAAGGCGATCACGATCAAGAGCCACCACAACGTCGGCGGCTTGCCCGAGCAACTGGGCCTGAAGCTGCTGGAGCCGCTGCGCGACCTGTTCAAGGACGAGGTGCGCGAGCTGGGCGTGGCGCTGGGCCTGCCGCCCGAGATGGTCTACCGCCATCCGTTCCCCGGGCCCGGCCTGGGTGTGCGCATCCTGGGCGAGGTCAAGAAGGACTATGCCGATCTTCTGCGCCGTGCCGATGCGATCTTCATCGAAGAGCTGCGGGCCTGGAAAGATGAAACGACCGGCAAGAGCTGGTACGACCTCACCAGCCAGGCTTTCGCGGTCTTCCTGCCAGTCAAGAGCGTGGGCGTGATGGGCGACGGCCGTACATACGATTACGTGGTGGCGTTGCGCGCAGTGCAAACCAGCGACTTCATGACCGCCGACTGGGCCGAGCTGCCCTATGGCTTGCTGAAGAAGGTCTCGGGACGCATCATCAACGAGGTGCGCGGCATCAACCGCGTGACCTACGATGTGTCGAGCAAACCACCGGCGACGATCGAGTGGGAATAACAAGGGGACGGCTTGGCTGATCAACTCTTTCTGGATGGCATGGGGGCTCCGCCGACTGGTTCAGATCGATTGTTCTTTGCCGTCTTGCCGGACGACTACGCCGCGGGGCAAGCCGAGCGTTTCCGACAGCGGTTTTGCAGCGAGCGAAGGCTGACGGGTACGCAGGTGCGAACCGAGCACCTGCACGTCACGCTGCATCACCTGGGCGACCATGCCGGTGTGCCGCAGGACATGGTGGCTAAGGCGGGGGCAGTGGCCGCCGCCTTGCGGGTGGCGCCGTTCGAGGTCGAGTTCGAATCGGTGATGAGCTTTGTCCGCGGGGCGCAGAACAAGCCCGCGCTGGTGCTGGCGGGTGATGATGGCCTCACGACCTTGACTGCCTTCCAGCGCGCGCTGGCCGTGGCCATGATCAAGGGCGGCCTGGGCCAATGGGTCGAGAAGACCTTCACCCCGCACATGACCCTGGTCTATGACCCGCAGGTGATCGAGCGGCAGAGCATTCGGCCCATTTCGTGGACAGTGCGCGAGCTGGTGTTGATCCACAGCTTCCTGGGCCAAGGGCGGCACGTGGCGCTGGGCCGCTGGCCGTTGCAGGGCAACCCGTCGATGAGACCGCGAGAAGGCGAGTTGATGCCGTGAGCGAATCCGCATCCGAATCCGATTCACTCGTGACCCCGGCCGACGAATACGCCATGCGCCTGGCGCTGGACCAGGCGCAGAACGCGTGGCTGTCGGGCGAGGTGCCGGTGGGCGCCGTGATCATGCGCAACGGGCAACTCATCGCCACCGGCTACAACCGCCCGATCACGACGCACGACCCCACCGCGCACGCCGAGCTGGTAGCGCTGCGGCATGCCGCACAGCTGCTGGAAAACTACCGGCTGCCGGAGTGCGAGCTGTACGTGACGCTCGAGCCTTGCGCCATGTGCGCGATGGCCTTGATGCACGCCCGATTCAAGCGCGTGGTGTTCGGCGCGGTCGACCCCAAGACCGGCGCCGCCGGCTCGGTGTTGAACCTTTTCGCCGAAACCCGGCTGAACCACCACACCGAGCTGCAAGGCGGCGTGATGGCCGAGGCCTGCGGCAATATCCTGCGCGAGTTCTTCGCCGAGCGCCGGGCGCAGCAGCGGGCTGAACGGGCCGCTGCAGTGGAGGAGCCAGCCGCCGAGTCGCCTGACGTCACCCCGAGCGACCCGATTCCGACCGGCTTTGCCATCGAGCTTCCGATGGACGAGCCACCGACCAACAAGTTGCCACCGACCGAATGACCAGCCTGACCCTGTTCACCCCCGCAGGGGTACTGCTGAAGGCTGCGCCGCTGCGCCTGGCCGCCAAACGGCTCGCCGCGATGGGCTTTGCCGTGACCATCGACGAAGCCGCGCTGGCCAAGCAGCAACGCTTCGGCGGCAGCGACGAACAGCGCCTGGAGGCGCTGCACCGTATCGCTGCCGAGGCCCCTTCGATCGCGATGGCCACCCGTGGCGGCTATGGCTTGACGCGCCTGCTCGACCGAATCGACTGGAAGAAGCTCAAGCGGGGCGTCGACAAAGGCACCCGTTGGGTCGGCTACAGCGACATGACGGCGCTGCAGATGGGGCTGCTCGCCCACACGGGGGCGCCAACCTGGTGCGGCCCGCTGGCAGTGGACGACTTCGGCCGCGAGGTGCTCGACGACGTCACGCCCGACTGCTTTGCCGAGGCGATGAGTGGTGAGCTCGAAGCGATCGGCTTTCGCACCGAGGCCGGCTTCGATGGGGTGCAGGCCAAGGGCGTGTTGTGGGGCGGCAACCTGACGGTGTTGAGCTCGATGCTCGGGACGCCGCACTGGCCGCAGGTCAAGGGCGGGATTCTGTTCGTGGAGGACGTCAACGAACACCCGTATCGGGTCGAGCGCATGCTGCTGCAGTTGCACCAGGCTGGTGTGCTGGCGCGCCAAAAAGCGGTGGTCCTGGGGGCCGTGAGCGACTGGAAGCCCTCACCGATGGACCGGGGCTACAACCTGAAGGCCATGGTCGACCATATCCGCTCGGTGACCAAGACGCCGGTGCTGACCGGCCTGCCGTTCGGGCACGTGTCCACCAAGGTGACCATGCCCTTCGGGCGCCCTGTTACGTTGCTGGTCGAGCAGCGGGATGCACTCATCGGTTGGTGAGTTCTGCGACTGGTGAAATTCGCTGCCCGCCTTCAATTTTGTTGAGAATGGCTCGCCGACAAGCGGGCTGGGCCTGCGAAAAACCCTAACCCGAGCCCGTAACACCCGGGCATAGAATCTGCTCGATTCGCCTCGCCGCATATCCGGGCACAAGCCGGTGTTGCCGCGGGCGGTTTTGTTTTTTGCCATGCAGGTCGCGCCTATCCGTGCGACGACCCGCGCTTCTTCTTTGGAGTATCCGCATGGGCGGTGTGATCTCGGCACTGGGCCGCGCCTTGCCACGGCGGCGCTTGCTGTGGGTAGGGGGGCTGGCGCTGGTGGTGCTGGCTGGCTGTGACAACAGCCCTTGGCCCAAAGGGTCCGCCGAGTCGCAGCAGATCTACTCGGCCATGATCGAGAACACGCCGCGCCACCTGGATCCGACGGCTTCTTACTGGTCGAACGACACCCTGGTCACCTACCAGGTCTACGAGCCGCCCTACGGCTATCACTACCTGAAGCGTCCGTACGAGCTGGTGCCCAAGTCGGCCGAGAAGGTCGTGGCGCCGGTGTACCTGGACAAGAACGGCAACCGCCTGCCCGAAGACGCGCCGGGCGAACAGGTGGCCGAGAGTGTGTATGAGGTGCCCATCAAGCGCGGCATCATGTTCCAGCCGCACCCGGCCTTCGCCAAAGACGAGCAGGGCCAGTACCGCTACCACCACATGAAGCAAGGCGAGGTGGGTGACCGCCGCTCGCCGATGCAGTTCGAACAGGGCACGCGTGAACTGGTGGCCGATGACTTCGTCTACGCCCTCAAGCGCCACGCCACCACCCGCATCACGACGCCGATCTACGGCATCTTCTCCGAGTACGTCGTCGGCTTGAAAGAGTACGGCGACATGGTGAAGAAGGAAGACGCCAAGCTGCGCATCGGCCAAGACCCCGCCAGCCTGGACAAGCCCTTCCTCGACTTCCGAAAGTGGCCGCTGGCGGGCGCCACGGCACCGGACAAGCACCTGCTGCGCATCCGCCTGCACGGCAAGTACCCGCAGTGGAAGTACTGGATGCAGATGACCTTCATGGCCCCGGTGCCGTGGGAGGCCGATGCGTTCTACGCCCAGCCCGGCATGGCCGAGAACAGCCTGACGCTGGACAACTGGCCGATCGGTACGGGCCCGTTCATGGTGACCGAGTTCGTCAAGGACCGGCGCATCGTGATGAAGAAGAACCCGAACTACCGTGGCGAACCGTACCCCTGCGACGGCATGCCCGAAGACAAGGCCAAGGGCTTGCTTGAAGACTGCGGCAAGAAGACGCCGTTCGTCGACGGCATCGTGGCCACCGTGGAACGCGAGGCGACGCCGCAGAAGAACAAGTTCCGCGACGGCTACTACGACATGGAAGTGTTCGAGCGCACGGACCTCGGCATCCAATACCTGGTCGAGGCCAACGACTCGGACGAGGTCGCCGAGACCTACCGAAAGAAGGGCTTCAACTTCCCCAAGTACAGCGACGTCAACAGCTATTTCATTGCCTTCAACATGCTGGACCCGGTCATTGGCTGGGGCGACAACGAAGGCCAGCGCGAGCGCAACCGCAAGCTTCGCCAGGCGATCACGATCGCGATCGATTGGGATGAGTACTCCAAGGTCTTTCCGAAGAAGGCCGGCGCGACCGCGATGAGCCTGTTGCCGGAGGGCATCCCCGGCTCGCGCGAGGGCACGCCTGAAGGTGTGAACCCGATGACCCACAAACTGGTCAACGGCAAGTACGTGCGTCGCCCGATCGAAGACGCCCTGAAGCTGATGGAAGAGGCCGGCTACCCGGATGGGCGTGAAGTCAAGAGCGGCAAGCCGTTGGTGATCAACTACGACTTCTACGCCCCACCGACGCCCGAGCGCAAGCCTGAGATCGACTGGGTGGTCAAGCAGTTTGCCAAGTTAGGTATCCAGCTGGAAGTGCGCGCAACCGACAACAACCAGTTCCAGGACAAAGTCCGCAAGGGCAAGCACCAAGTCTTTTGGACCGGCTGGAACGCTGACTACCCGGACGCAGAGAACTTTTTGTTCCTCTTCTACGGCCCGAACTCGAAGAGTCTCTCGGACGGCGAAAACGTTGCGAACTACCAGAACCCTGAGTTCGACAAGCTGTTCACCCAGCTGAAGATGATGGACGACGGCCCTGCGAAGCAGGAGATCGTCGACAAGATGAATGACATCCTGCGCCGTGACTCGCCCTTGTCTTTCGGCTTCTACCCCTTTGCCTCGGCAGCGGTGCAGAAATGGGTCACCAACTCGAAGCCCGCCATCCTGGTGCGCGACCATGGCCGCTACCTGAAGCTGAACAGCGCCGAGCGCGCCGCCAGTCTGTCCGAATGGAACAGGCCGGTGTGGTGGCCGCTGACGTTGCTTGTCGCGGCGATTGCGGCGGGCGTGCTGATCGCCCGCAACAGCCTGCGCCGTCGCGAACGCATGAATGCGCGCGGCGAGATTCTGGTCTGACCCTGGTTTGCCCCAGCCTAGAAAATGCTTTCCTATACCTTGCGCCGTTTGCTTTACGGCGTGCTGATCTTGCTGGGTGTCAACCTGGCAACCTTCTTCCTCTTCTTCACCGTCAACACGCCAGACGACATGGCGCGTCTGAACATTGGTGGCAAACGCGTCACGCAGGAACTGATCGAAAAGTGGAAGGTCGAGCGCGGCTATGACAAGCCGCTGTATTGGAACGACAAGCTGGAGGGCGGCAACAAGCTGACCGAGACGATCTTCTGGGAGCGCTCGGTCTCGCTGTTCACGCTGAACTTCGGCCGTGCCGATGCCGAAAGCGGTGGTGACCTGGGCCACGAGGTCGCCACGCGCATGTGGGTCAGCGTGCAACTGGCGCTGCCGATCTTCTTGCTGCAGGTGATATCGAGCACAGGCTTCGCGTTGTTGCTCGTGATGTTCAGACACACCAAGCTCGATTTATGGGGCGTGGTCTTGTGTGTGCTGATGTTGTCGATCTCGAGCCTGTTCTACATCATCGTCGGCCAGTATCTGTTCTCGCGCGTCTTCAAGCTGGTGCCCATTTCGGGCTACGCGCAGGGGTTGGATCTCGTCCGCTTCCTGGTGCTGCCGGTGATGCTGTCGGCCCTGTCTCGCCTGGGCACGGAAGCGCGCTTGTACCGCGCGATGTTCCTGGAGGAGATCGGCAAGGACTACGTCCGAACGGCGCGTGCCAAGGGCCTGAGCGAGTACGTGGTTCTGTTCCGCCATGTGCTGCGTAACGCGATGATCCCGATCATCACCAGCATGGGTGGCTACCTGCCTTATGTGTTCATGGGCAGCCTGGTGTTCGAGAGTTTCTTCGGCATCCCGGGCCTCGGCGCCTACGTGATCGAGGCGATCGGCAAGCAGGACTTCGCCATCGTCCGCACGATGGTGTTCGTGGGCTCGTTGCTTTACATCGTGACCTACATCCTGATCGACATCGCCTATTCCTGGGTCGACCCCCGGGTGCGCCTGGCTTGATCGCTGGCTGAACGAAAGAATTCTGGAGTCTCGGTGATGCCGAAGTTTGTGATGTTGTGGACCGACGTGTCCGTCTGGCTGCTGATCGTCGCCATGGTGGCCTACGGCTGGACGGTGGCGCGCAAGCCGAACCTCGCCGCCAACTGGGGAAAGGTCTTCCGCAATGCGCCGGCGTTGTCGTCGTCGCTGGTCTTGCTGGCCTGCCTGCTGGTCACACTGGCCGACAGCGTGCATTTCCGGTCGGTGCTGCCGCCAGCCGCCAGCGCCCCTGCCGGCAGCGAGACGGTGTATGACACGCGTGTGCTGTCGGTGCTGGACGCGGGGTTGCGCCAGGTCGTGCAATCGCGTGAGTCGACCTATTCGCGCCCCTTGGCCTATGTGGGCTTCACCAAGGAGTCGGCCGATGTGAACGGCAAGGTCGAGCGCATTGCGCCGCGCCTGAAGTTCGGCGGAGCGCACCTGTCCGATCCGGACACCCAGTGGTCGGGCGACGTGACGAAGCGCGTCTTGGTGGGCGCAGTGGTCGGTGCCGTGGTCGCTGCGCTGCTGAGCGCGCTGCTGATTGCAGCCGTGGCAAGCGGCCGCAGGGAAGGGTGGTCCACCACCTTCGGCAAGATCCGCCGCCACGAAACCCCGGTGCCCTGGATGGCCGCCTGCTGGACGCTGTTCGGCCTGGGCCTGCCAATCGGCGTGTTGATCTCGCTGATGGGGAACTACCACGTGTTCGGTACCGACATCACCGGCAACGACGTGATGTACCAGACGCTGAAGAGCATCCGCACCGCGTTTGTGATCGGCACGCTGGCCACGTTGGCCACGCTGCCGTTGGCCGTGGTGCTGGGCATCATGGGTGGCTACCTGAAGGGCTGGGTCGACGAGTTGATCCAGTACTTCTACACCGTGCTGTCGTCGATCCCGAACATCCTGTTGATCGCCGCCTGCGTGCTGATGGTGCAGGTTTTCCTGGACAAGCACCCCGAGCTGTTCGAAACCGGTGTCGAGCGGGCCGACTTGAAGCTCTTCTTGCTGTGCGCCGTACTTGGCCTGACGGGCTGGGCAAGCCTGTGCCGTCTGCTGCGCGGCGAGACGCTGAAGCTGCGCGAACTGGAGTTCGTGCAGGCGGCGAACGCTTTCGGCGTTGGCCAGGCCCGCATCATGACGCGGCACATCTTCCCGAACGTGGTTCACCTGATCCTGATCGTCACGGTGCTCGATTTCTCGGCGCTGATCCTCTACGAAGCCGTGCTGTCGTATGTCGGCGTGGGCGTGGACCCGTCGATGAACAGCTTCGGCGGCATGATCAACTTCGCCCGCAACGAGATGAGCCGCGACCCGGTGGTGTGGTGGCCCTTTGCGGCGGCCTTCATCTTCATGGTGACCCTGGTGTTGTCGGCCAACCTGTTTGCCGACGGCGTGCGCGACGCATTCGACCCGCGAGCTCGAGTGTTCCGCCCACGACCGATCACCCATCAAAAGAAGCCAGCTTGACAGGCAACCACCCCTAGACACCTTTGGTGTCGTCCCCCGAGAGGATCAGTCCTCTTGGGACGGCCCTGCAAGGACCGAGATCACCATGCTGGAAATCAAGAATATCAAGGTCGAACTGGACGCCGAGCACGGCCTGGTGCGCGCCATCGACGGGATGCGGCTGACGCTGCAGCGCGGCGAGACCTTTGCGCTGGTCGGTGAGTCGGGTTGCGGCAAGAGCATGACGGCGCTCGCGCTGATGCGCCTGTTGCCCGAAAACGGCTACATCGCATCGGGCGATGTGCTGGTCGACCAGGAAGACGTGCTGGCGCTGCCCGAGTCGCAAATGCGCGCGGTGCGCGGCGGCCGCATCGGCATGATCTTTCAGGAGCCTTCGACCAGCCTGAACCCGGTCATGAAGATCGGTGACCAGATCGTCGAATCCATCGAGGCGCACACACCGCTGCGCGGCGAAGCGGCCCGTGCGAAGGCGTTGGACTGGCTGCGCAAGGTCGGCATCCCCGAGCCCGAGCGCCGCATCGACGACTACCCGTTCCGCATGAGCGGTGGCCAGAAGCAGCGCGTGATGATCGCGATGACGCTGGCCGGCGAGCCCGACTACATCATTGCCGACGAGCCCACCACCGCGCTGGACGTGACGATCCAGGCCCAGGTGCTGGACCTGCTGAAGCAACTGCAGGCCGAGCATGGCCTGGGGCTGCTGCTGATCACCCACGATCTGGCGGTGGTCTCGGGCATGGCGCACCGCGTGGCGCTGATGTATGCCGGTCAAATCATCGAGGTGGCAACCGCCGAGGAGTTCTTCTCGGCGCCGAAGCACCCTTATGCGAAGGCACTGCTTCGTGCGCTGCCCGATTCGACCCGCCGCGGTCAATCACTGGCCGCCATTCCCGGCACGGTGCCGCCGCTGACCACTCAGTTCGAAGGCTGTCGTTTCGAGCCGCGCTGCTATTGCGCCGAGCCGGCCTGCAAGACGACGCTGCCGGAGCTGTACAACCTGGCCGGGTCCCGGTCTGTGCGTTGTCTGCGTTATGCCCCGGGCCACGATGCCCAGGCCACCGAGGCCATCATCAACATCGTGCCTGCCGCGGCGCCGATCCAAGCCGGCAAGGCCGCAGCCGCAAGCGGCGCCCAGCCGCTGTTGCAGATTGACCAACTGCGTGTTCGCTTCCCGATCCGCAGGGGCCTGCTGCAGCGTGTGCATGGTTATTTCGACGCGGTCGACGGCATCTCCTTCAAGGTCCAGCCGGGCCAGACCCTGGCGCTGGTTGGCGAATCGGGTTGCGGCAAGACGACGACCGGCAAGGCCATCGTCCAGCTGCTGCGCCATCAAGCCACCTTCGAGGGGCGCGCGCTGTTGGATGGGCAGAACCTGTTCGAGCTGGAAGGCGAGCCGCTACAGAAGGCACGTCGCGACATCCAGATCATCTTCCAGGATCCCTTCGCCTCGTTGAACCCGCGGATGCGTGTGTTCGACATTCTCGAAGAGGGCCTGCTGTCGCTGCAGCCGGACCTGGACGCCACCGCGCGCCGCGACCGCCTGCAACGCCTCACCGATCAGGTGGGTTTGCGCCGGGACGCGCTGGACCGCTACCCGCACGAGTTCTCGGGTGGCCAACGCCAGCGCATCGCGATTGCGCGCGCGTTGGCTGTCCAGCCCAAGCTCATCGTCTGCGACGAGCCCACCTCCGCGCTGGACGTGTCGGTGCAGGCGCAGATCCTGAACCTGCTGCGGGACCTGCAGCGCGAGCTCGGCGTGTCCTATCTTTTCATCACGCACAACATCGGCGTGGTCGAGTACATCGCCGACGAAGTGGCCGTGATGCGCGCCGGCCGCATCGTGGAGCAGGGGAACTGCGACGAGGTGATCGGCCATCCGCGCGACGCCTATACGAAGAAGCTCATTGCCTCTGTGCCGAGGCTGGCGGCCGTGGGGGTTTGACGCTGTCGATGAGGGTTAACGCTAGTTCCCTCCGCCCATTCGGATGAGGCAAATGCGGCCCGTCGCCAAGGCGACCGGGCCGCTTTGTTTTGGCCGAAACAAGCCCGCGTTGATTGACTAGACAAGTCATTTGTAGCGGTGGAATGTGCTGCGTAAACACAACAAACGCCGTCGCAAAAACCGTTGTAGAGGGTTTCCCGCTAGCGGGCCCCAAAGATGGGTCAGTGACAATCCATTCACATGTTTTCGAGGTGGGTACATCCTGGCTTCACAAGACCGGCATGTGACTTGCTTCGTGACAGGGTCTATCGATCAACCTTCCCTTACTCAGGAGTGGTACGTATGTTCCAGAAAACAAAGCTCAACACGAGCTTGCTGCTTGCCTTCGGTGGCGGGCTGATCCTGGCGTCCGGCGCGGCGTCCGCGCAAGAGCGCGTCGAGATCACCGGTTCTCGCATCAAGACGGTTCAGACCGAAGGCACCTCGCCGGTCGTCGTGTTGGGCAAGGAAGCGATTGCACTGGAAGGTGTTCGCAACGCCGAACAACTGCTGAACAACCTGCCCCAGGTCTTTGCTGACCAGGGCGGCAGCGTGTCGAACGGTGCCACCGGCACCGCCACGGTGAACCTGCGCAATTTCGGCGCCGACCGCACCCTGGTCTTGGTCAATGGCCGTCGTCTGCCTGCTGGCAGCCCGCGCGCATTGGCCTCCGACTTGAACCAGATTCCGGTGTCGCTGATCAAGCGTGTCGAAATCCTGACCGGCGGCGCTTCGGCGATCTACGGTTCGGACGCCGTCGCCGGCGTGGTGAACTTCGTTCTCGACGACAAGTTCGAGGGTGTTCAGATCGACCTGAACCACGAGTTCTACAACCACTCACAGCACACCAGCAAGCTCGTCAAGGACGCCAACGAGCGTCGTGGTTTCCAGATGCCGGGCAGCATAGACGCCGACGGCAAGGTCACCGATTTCAGCTTGACCCTCGGCGGCAATTTCGCCGACGGCAAGGGCAATGCCGTTCTGTTCGTGTCGCACAAGATCGAAGATGCGTTGCGCCAAGATCAGCGTGACTTCTCGAACTGCGCGTTGACTGCTGGCACGGACCCCGCCACTGGCAAGCCGCGCTGGAACTGCGGTGGTTCCGGCACCAGCTACCCGGGCCTGTTCCTGACCGGTCAGTTCTCCGACTTCGACGCGCTGACGGTTGCTGATGCAGCGGGCGGTACCCGTCCCTGGAATGATCCGTTCAACTTCGCACCATACAACTACTTCCAGCGCCCGTCCGATCGCTATTCCGTCTTCGGCTCGGCACACTACGACCTGAGCGATGCTGCCCGCGTGTACGCAGAAGTTGGCTTCCACGACGACCACACCGTCGCGCAGATCGCGCCCAGCGGCATGTTCGGCGTGAATGTCTCGCTGAGCTACGACAACCCGTTGCTGTCGCAAGCCTGGAAGAGCGCTCTTCACGACGCAAACCAAGCCTTTGTTCAGGTTGATGAGTTCGGCAATCCGGTCCTGGATGCGAATGGCGACACGATTCCCGATCCCCGCACGTTCAACAAATCGGGCGACCGCGCAAGCTTGCTCGTTCTGCGCCGCAACGTTGAAGGTGGCAATCGCCAAGACGATATTCGGCACACGTCCTATCGGGGTGTGATCGGGGTTAAGGGCGACATCGGCGACGCGTGGTCGTATGACGTATCGGCGAACGTCGGCAAGGTCGTCTATCAAGAGACCTACAAGAACGACTTCTCCATCAGCCGCACTCAGCGTTCCATGGATGTCGTGACGGATCCGAGTTCTGGCCAGCCGGTGTGCCGCTCGAAGCTGGACGGCACGGACCCGACCTGCGTTCCATACAACATTTGGAGCTTGGGTGGTGTAACGCCCGACGCTTTGAACTACCTGTCGACCCCTGGCTTCCAGAAGGGCTTCACGTCGACCGAAGTGCTCTCGGCCACGGTCAACGGCGATCTGACCGGATATGGAGTCAAGACGCCGTGGGCGAAGTCGGGTCTGGGTCTGGCGCTGGGCGTGGAGCATCGCGCAGAGGAAATGGACCTGAGCACGGACGTGGCCTTCACGACCGGCGACCTGGCCGGCCAAGGCGGACCGACCGCCAGCGTGGCCGGCAGTTTCGATGTGACCGATATCTTCACCGAATTGCGCTTGCCGCTCATCGAGAAGGCACCGTTCGCAGAATTGCTCGCTGTCAATGCGAGTTATCGCTACTCCGACTACAGCACTGGCAAGACTACGAGCACGTGGGGCCTGGGCCTCGAGTGGGCGCCCGTCAGCATGCTGAAGGTTCGCGCCAGTGCCCAGCGCGCTTCCCGCGCGGCCAACATCGTCGAACTTTTCTCACCTGCGGGCATCGGTCTGTATGACAACGACAGCGATCCTTGCGGCGGCCCGACCCCGACGTCTACGTTGGCTCAATGCGCCAATACCGGCGTGACCGCGGGGCAGTACGGCCACATCCTTGATAACCCCGCCGGTCAGTACAACGCGCTGTTCAGCGGCAACAAGGATCTGAAGCCTGAAACCTCGAGCAGCTGGACGCTGGGCTTCGTGATCAACCCGATCAAGGACCTGAACCTGACCTTCGACTACTTCCACATGAAGGTCGAAGACGTGGTCGGTTTCATCCCCGCGGCGACCACGTTGAACCAGTGCCTGGAAACCGGCGATGCTGCCTATTGCGATCTGGTCCATCGCGACGGGGCCGGCACGCTGTGGCTGACGAACGATGCCTTCATCACGGCTGTCAACCACAACCTGGGCCACAAGACGACGGAAGGTCTGGACATCGGCGCTGACTACCAGCTGAAGATGGAAGGCATGGGCCGCCTGGACTTCTCGTTCAAGGGCACCATCCTGGACAAGTTCGAGGCTGAAGACGTGCCGGGCCTGGGCACCTACGACTGCGCCGGCTACTACGGTGCCAGCTGCGGTACGCCGCTGCCGAAGTGGCGCCATTCGATGCGCACCACGTGGCGCTCGCCGTGGAACGTCGACCTGTCGCTGAACTGGCGCTACATCGACGAGGTGAAGTTCGAAGGCACGAGCAGCAACACGCTCCTGCACACCGATGGGGTCAACCCGCTGATCGAGAAGCTGAAGTCGATGAACTACTTCGACATCGCTGCCTCGTACAAGGCGACGAAGAACGTCACGCTGTCGGCGGCCATCAACAACGTGCTCGACACCGACCCGCCGCTGCGCAACAACGGCTCCGGTTTCGTGAACGGCAACACCTATCCGCAGGTGTATGACGCGCTGGGCCGCCGTGTGTCGCTGACGGTCAATGCCAAGTTCTGATCCATGACCGGCGTAGGCCGGATCAGCAAGGCAGGGGGTCGCTACGGTGACCCCTTTTTCATGTGCGCCCAGCATAGGCGCAATCTTGGAGGTGGAGGTCCTCTCGTGAGCTGACCGCAGCGAACGAAGCGCAACTGCGAGAGGGTGACCGATCGTGAGCGTCAGTCCACGGCCCTCTTGACGCAGTCCATCAGACCTCGACCACATGCCGCAGCAACGGGAAGTCCACTCGCCACGACTGCCGGTTGTCAGTCACGATCGTCGCCGTACGGCGGTTGATCTTGGCGAGCACGCCGACCAGGGCACCACCCTTGCCATCGTCGAAGGTAACGCGGTCGCCTACCGCGAAGCCCATCGGGCTGGGGGGTCGCGCGGGCTCCGGCGGCGGGTCGTATGGTTTGGTCGTGTCGCCCGGCGTCGTCTCGGCGGCTTCGATCGACACGTAGGGGATCTTCCATGTGCGTCGGACGGCCTCTTCGAGCACGCTGGCTTGAGTCGCGTGCTTGGCGATGACCTTGCCCTGGCGTAGCTCGCCGGTGCGGAAGTCGACGAAGCGCACGGCCTGCCCGAGGTGCAGGCTCGCGCAAGCCGCCATCGTGCGCTTGGGCTCGGCGAGCATGCCGTCGATGAGAGCGCGCAGCTGGTAGAGCTGCAGGTTCGATGCCCCGTCGAGGGCTTCGATCATGCTGGCGGCGATGTCGTCTGGTGCCACGTCGTGTTCCGGTTCGGCAGTCGACACGTGCGTCGACGTCAGGCTGCTCGACGCTCCTGCGCTGCCTGGACGAAGTTCCAGGGCAGCAGTTCGTCGATGCGGTTGATCGGGTGATCGGCGATGCACGCGAGCACCTCGCGCAGGTAGGCCTGCGGATCGAGCCCGCTGAGCTTGGCCGTCTCCACCAGACTGTAGACAGCCGCGGCGCGCTCGCCGCCGGCGTCGGAGCCCATGAAGAGATAGTTCTTGCGACCCAGGCCTATGCCACGCAGCGCGCGCTCAGCCGCGTTGTTGTCGATCTCGATGCGGCCGTCGTCGCGGTAGCGCGTGAGCGCCGTCCAGCGCGCGAGCACGTAGCCGATGGCCTTGGCAAGGTTGGACTTCGTCGAGACGCGTTGCAGCGTCTGCGTGAGCCAGGCGTGCAGTTCGTCGAGCAACGGCCCTGCGCGCGCTCGACGCACTTGGCGCCGCACATCGGGCGGCTGACCGCGGATCTGCGCCTCGATTGCGTAGAGTGCGGCGATGCGTCGCAGTGCCTGCTCGGCCACCGGTTGCGAACCGGTCTTGTCGTCCTTGTAGATGTCCCAGAAGCCACGTCGCGCGTGCGCCCAGCAAGCGGCTTCGCGCACACGACCGCTCGCGTAGATCTGAGCGTAGCCGCCGTACGCATCAGCTTGCAGGATGCCGCGGTAGCGTGAGAGGTGAGCCTGCGGATGCTTGCCCTTGCGGTCGGGCGAGTAGCGGTACCAGGCGGCTGGCGCATCCGTGCTCGCTGCGGGGCGGTCATCACGCACGTAGACCCACAGCCGCCCCGTCTTCGTCTTGCCGCGGCCCGGCTCCAGCACGGGCACCGGAGTGTCGTCGGCGTGCACCTTCTCGCCAGCGAGCACGTAGCGGCCCAGCGCCGCAACCAATGGGTCGAGCAAGGCCTCACACTGCGCGACCCAGCCAGCCATCGTGGAGCGATCGATGTCCAAGCCTTCGCGGGCGTAGATGCCGCTCAGGCGATGCAGCGGTGTGTGGTCGCAGTACTTCGACACGAGCACGTGCGCCAACAGCCCCGGCCCCGCTACTCCGCGCGCGATGGGTCGGCTCGGCGCGCTCGCCTGGAAGATGGTCTCGCAAGCCACGCATGCCAGCTTCGGCCGCACGTGACGGATCACCTTGAAGCGCGAGGGCACGTACTCCAGTTGTTCCGAGACATCCTGGCCGATGCGACGCAGTCGGCCGCCGCACGTCGTGCAGCCGCAAGCCTGGCCCGCGGCGTCGCGTTGCGCGTTCGTGGTGTCGGGCCGATAGACGTGCTCTTCGCGCGGCAGGTGAGGCGGCAGGCGCCGGTCGGCGCTCTCGCGGTTGGCGGCGGCCTTCGCAGCGACCGCGGCCGTGCGTTGTTCATCCAGTGGTTCGCCTTCGATGAGCACGATCTGGCGATCGAGTTACTCGCTGGAACTGCCGAACTGCGCACGACGCGCCTTCAGCAGTTGCAGCGTGAGCTTGTCGACGGTCAGCTTCAGCAGCGCGACCTCCGCCTGGCTGGCCGCGAGCGCGCGCTGCAGCGCGTCGGCGGTGTGGGGCGCAGTGGAGTTGATCGGCACAAGAACTACTGTGCCGTGCGAGCCTGACGCGCGCCATTCGGAACCGCCCCGAGGCGAGTCCATCCAGTACTTCAGGCCGAGAGTTCGGGCGTGCGCGTGCGCTTGGGGGTGCGCCAGTCAATGCCTTCGAGCAGCATCGATAGCTGCGCGGGCGTGAGCGACACACCGCCTGAGCTCGCCTGTGGCCAAACGAAGTGCCCGCGCTCAAGGCGCTTGGCCAGCAGCATGAGTCCCTGGCCGTCGAACCACAGCACCTTGAGCATATGACCGCGGCGGCCGCGGAAGCAAAAGACGTGACCGTTGAACGGGTTCTCGGCGAGCGCGGTCTGCACCATCGCGGCCAAGCCGTCGAAGCCCTTCCTCATGTCGGTGTGGCCGGCCACCAGCCACACGCGCGTGCCAGCAGGCAGGCCGATCATGCGAGGGCGTGCAGCGTCTGCAACACGCAACGCACGCCGGCTTCGTCGACGGCGCCGCGCAGACGGATACGCGCGCCTGCGAGATCGATCTCGATGGTGCCGGGCGTACGTGGCGTAATCGGCGCCAAGTTCGCGGGCGAGCTGTCGCTACTCAAAGCTTCACCGGCACCAGTACCGCCGGCGATGCAGACGGCGAGGCCGGCGCCCCCATCGTGGCGAGGTGCGCACGCCGCCATGTGAACAGCAAGTTCGCGTTGATACCGGCTTCCAGGGCGATCGCTGCCACGCTGGCGTTCGGAACCAGACTGCGCGCGACCAACTCGCGTTTGAACTCAGGGCTGTGGTCGCGGCGCTGGCGCCGGGCTCTTATGACTTGGTTGTTCATGATGTGCATTAGGGCTTGATGCACACCGTTGTAGTGGCACGCACGATCGGCGATCGTGCTTGAGCGGAGTTGGAAACTACAAGAGGGCCGTCAGGCCACGCTCACGACCGATCTTGGGGAGGAAGCGTGGATCGGCGGCTAGGCCGAAGGGCCTAGCAGGAGCCGGAGAGCGCGGCTCAAGAACGACAGGCCTGTGATCCGCGAGCGACTGCTGAGCGGTTGCGTACCAGACTGGCTACCGTCGAGCCTTGAGCAGCCTCGCATACGCCGGCCGTGCGACTTCATCGACGGTGCGGCGAAGATCCGTCGATGCGGCGGCGCGTTTACGTTCGTTGTCAGGAACGAAGACGGCGGCTTCAGCGGGCG
>Ga0307515_10008560_pt1 | contig 19919 bp, 17 predicted proteins | sample 17_EM_MG_FD_194513 | JGI IMG/M metagenome (GOLD analysis project Ga0307515, IMG submission 194513) | Populus trichocarpa ectomycorrhiza microbial communities from riparian zone in the Pacific Northwest, United States - 17_EM | ecosystem: Host-associated > Plants > Roots > Unclassified | place... | reverse complement strand
AGGCCCGCGTACCGGTACGGGTAGGCCGAGTCGCCCGCCACCTTCGTCGCGGTCACGCCCGGTCCGCTCAGCGCGAGGTCGTCCGCGCTGAAGACGACCGCGTTCGACATGCGCAGCGAGCCCGCCACCCGCTCGCCGGTCTGCTGGGCGTGGATCGCGAACGACCAGAACAGCCCGACGACCACCGCGCCGGCGACGACCGCCCGGCGGATCAGGCGCTCCGGCCGGCGGTCACCCGCGATCGGCCACCCGGTGGCGGCGAACTCCAGCAGCAGCGAACCGGCCACTATCCCGGCGGCGGCGAGCAGCGGCGTACCGGTGCGGACGGCCCCCAGCAGGACGCCCACGCTGGGCACGAGGATCAGCAGCGCCAGGACGGCGACGTCGGCCAGCACGATCCGCCGGTGTGCCCGGCCGCCGGCGCTCGCCCGGCTGATCACCCGGTAGGCCAGCAGGGCCGCGCCGGCCGCCAGCAGCAGCGCCGCGCAGGGCCGGAACGCGACGCCGGCGCTGCGCAACAGGTAGTCCTGCGGCGAGTAGCCCAGCAGGTTGGCGTCGATGCCGTAGTGGGCGAAGATCGCGTTGGTCCGTACCCAGCCGAAGTAGTAGAGCAGTCCGGTCAGGGTGGCGAACGGGGTGACGACGAGCCCGATGGTCTCCAGGATCTTGGCGGGTTCCGCCGTTGTCGCCGGCACCCGGGTCAACCGCCGCCGCGAAGCGTCTTGGCCTGCTCGTAGCGGGTGCGGGCCGTCTCGGACGTCCATTCGTAGCCGGCCAGCGCGGTCAGGGCGCCGTCCAGCGAGCCGGGCAGCCGGTCCAGCGCGGTGAGCTTGGCGGCCGCGGCGTCGGTCCCGGCGGCCTTGAGCGCCCGCTGCTCGGCGGCGAGCGCGTCGTCCAGGCAGGCCGTCGCCGCGCCGTCCGAGCAGGTGGGCCTGGGTGTCGCGGTGATGCCGACCCCGGGGATCTCCGCCGCGGCGGAGGGCTGGGTCGAGGCGATCCGGGTCGGCTGGGGCTGGACGCCGGGGATCTCGGTGTCGTCGGTGCAGGCGGCCAGCGCCAGCGCCGCCGGGACGAGCACTGCGCACATCAGCCGGCGCCGCGCGGCCGGGGACGGACGCCGGGTGCCCATGCCTGCCATCATGCTCGGATCGCGGGAGCGGCCCATCCGGAAAACGGTCAGCGCGGCCGGTACGGTGCGATACCGGCACCGCTCGTCAGGGCCGCCGGGGATCAGCCGCCAGGGGGCGTGGGCATGCCAGGCGGCCGGTATTCGACCTCCGGGCGGCCCGGCCCGCCGTAGCGCGGGCTGCGGATCACCCGGCCGGCGTCGGCAAGATGCTCCAGGTAGCGGCGGGCGGTGACCCGGGAGGTGCCGGTGCGGGCGGCCACCTCGGCGGCGGACAGCCCGGCGAGGCCGGTCACCGCGCGCAGGGCGCCGATGACCAGATCGAGCGTGCCGGCGTCCAGGCCCTTGGGCAGCGAGTCGTGCGGCGTGCCGCGCAGCGTGGCGAACGCCCGGTCGATCTCGTGCTGCGCCGCCAGCTCACCCGCGCCGAGCAACTGCCGGCGGTACTGCGCGTACCGGTCCAGCTTGTCGCGGAAAGCCGCGAAGGTGAACGGCTTGAGCAGGTAGTGCGTGACCCCGAGGGCGACCGCCGCGCGGACCATCGCGATGTCCCGGGCCGAGGTGACCGCCAGGACGTCCGTGCCGCTGCCCGCCGCGCGCAGCGCCCGGCACACCTCCAGGCCGTGCTTGTCCGGCAGGTTCAGATCCAGCAGCACCAGGTCGACCGGGCCGGCGCGCAGGGCCGCCATCGCGTCCCGCGCGGTGTGTGCGACGGCGACGACCTCAAAACCTTCGACCTTCTGCGTGTACGCCCGGTGCGCGTCGGCGATCAGCGGCTCGTCGTCGACCACGAGGACCCGGATCGCCGTCATGCCGGGGCCTCCTCGGTCATCGGCGTGACCGGGAGCCGGACCGTGAACACCGCGCCGCCGCCGTCCGCGGGCTCGACATCGCAGCCGCCGCCGTGGCGTTCGGCCACCTGGCGTACCAGAGCAAGCCCCACGCCGTGGCCCTGCCCCGGCTTGGTCGACCAGCCGCGCCGGAAGACGTCGGCGGCCTGGCCGGGCGGCAGCCCCGGGCCGTTGTCGGTGACCCGGACCAGCACCTCGCCCCCGTCCTGGCGGACCAGCACCCGTACCCGCCTCGGCTGTTGCGCCGCGGCGACCGCCTCGAGCGCGTTGTCGACCAGGTTGCCCACGACGGTGAGCAGGTCGCGGCTCGGCACCGGCCCGCCGTCGATCCGCGACCGGTCGTCCACGGTCAGCTGCACCCCGCGTTCGCTGGCCTGGGCCGACTTGCCCAGCAACAACGCGGCCAGCGCCGGCTCGGTCACCGCGCCCATCACCTGGTCGGTGAGCTGCTGGGCGAGCGACAGCTCGGCGGTCGCCAGCTCGATGGCCTCGTCGGTGCGGCCGAGCTCGACCATCGTCAAGAACGTGTGCAACCGGTTGGCGGCCTCGTGGGCCTGCGCCTGCAGGGCCTCGGTGAGGCCGCGTACGGAATCCAGCTCGCCGGTCAACGCCCGCAGCTCGGTGTGGTCGCGCAGGGTGAGCACGGTGCCGACCGCCCGGCCCTCGAAGGTGGTCTCGCGCTGGCTGGCCACCAGCACCCGCTCGCCGGCCAGCACCGGCTCGTCGACGGTGTCCCGGCCCGACGCGATCAGCGCCGTGGCCTCGGCCGGCAGCTCGAGCTCCGCCAGTGGCCGGTCGATCGGGGCGTCCTCCGGCACGCCCAGCAGCCGGCGGCCCTCGTCGTTGATCAGCGTCACCCGACGGTCGCGGTCCACCACGACCAGGCCCTCGCGGACCGCGTGCAGCACCGCGTCGTAGTACTCGTACATCCGGGTCATCTCGGCCGGGCCCAGGCCGTGCGTCTGGCGGCGCAGCCGGCGGCTGAGCAGCCAGGCCCCGACGCCGGCGAGCAGCAGCGCGGCCGCCGTCGCGCCCGCGACCAGCAATGCCTGGCGCCACAGCTGGCGGTTGATCACGTCGGTGGTGATGCCCACCGAGACCAGGCCGACGATCGTGCCGTCGGCGGCCTGCACCGGCACCACGGTCCGCACCGACTCGCCCAGGCTGCCCCGGTACTCCTCGACGACCCGCCCGCCGGCCAGCGCGGCGGCGATGGACCCGACGAACTTCTGCCCGATCAAGCCGACGGTCGGATGGGTGTACCGGGTGCGGTCGGGCGCCATCACGACGATGAAACGGGTGTTGGTGGCGATCCGGGTCGCCTCCGCGTACGGCTGCAGCACCATGTCCGCCGGTTTGCTGGTGCGCAGCGCGTCGGCGACCGCGGGGGAGTGCGCGACCGTCTCGGCCACGCCGATCACCTTGTCCACCGCGGCGTTGCGGGCGTCCTGCCGGACCAGCAGGAACGCGCCGACCATTCCGCTGGTCACGAGCAGCGTCACGACCAGAACCTGCAGTGCGAACAGCTGCCCGGCGATGCTCCAGCGTCGTGTCATGTCCGTTTCCACTCCGGGTCGTGCCGGTGAACAGAATGAACATAATGGTGCTCTCTGATGAGACCTGGACCACAGTCTGCGGCATGGACACCCAGAGCCCTCCCCCGCCTGCCAGGCGGGACCGGACACATCTTCTCTACGTGGCGGTGATCGTCGCCGTCATCCTCGGTATCGCCGTCGGCCTCCTCGTGCCCGACTTCGCCGTCGAACTCAAACCGATCGGCACGGGCTTCGTCAACCTGATCAAGATGATGATCAGCCCGGTCATCTTCTGCACCATCGTTCTGGGTGTCGGCTCCGTACGCCAGGCCGCGAAGGTCGGCCGCGTCGGCGGGCTCGCGCTCGGCTACTTCCTGCTGATGTCGACCGTCGCCCTGACGATCGGCCTGGTCGTCGGCAACATCATCCACCCCGGATCGGGCCTGCACCTGGACGCCGCCGTCGCGGCGGCCGGGCAGAAGCAGGTCAGCACCACCACTCCCGCGACCACCGCCGACTTCATCCTGGACATCATCCCGACCACGCTGCTCTCGTCGCTGACCGAGGGCCAGGTGCTGCAGACGCTGCTCGTGGCGCTGCTGGTCGGCTTCGCCCTGCAGTCGATGGGTTCGCGCGGCGAGCCGGTGCTGCGCGCGATCGGCACCATCCAGCGGCTGGTCTTCAAGGTCCTCGCGATGATCATGTGGCTGGCGCCGATCGGCGCGTTCGGCGCGATGGCGGCGGTGGTCGGCTCGGCCGGCGTGGACGCGCTCAAGAGCCTGGCCCAGATCATGCTCGGCTTCTACCTCACCTGCGGCCTGTTCGTCTTCGTGGTGCTCGGCACGCTGCTCTGGCTGGTCGCCCGGATCAACATCCTCAGCCTGTTCAGGTACCTGGGCCGCGAGTTCCTGTTGATCGTCTCCACCTCGTCGTCGGAGTCCGCGCTGCCGCGGCTGATCGCGAAGATGGAGCACGTCGGGGTCAGCAGGCCGGTCGTCGGCATCACCGTGCCGACCGGCTATTCCTTCAACCTGGACGGCACCGCCATCTATCTGACGATGGCGTCGCTGTTCATCGCCCAGGCGATGGGCGACCCGCTGTCGATCGCCGAGCAGATCTCGCTGCTGCTCTTCATGATCGTCGCGTCCAAGGGCGCCGCCGGGGTCACCGGCGCCGGCCTGGCCACGCTCGCCGGCGGCCTCTCCAGCCACCGCCCGGAACTGCTCGACGGCGTCGGCCTGATCGTCGGCATCGACCGGTTCATGTCCGAGGCGCGGGCGCTGACCAACTTCGCCGGTAACGCGATCGCCACCATCCTGATCGGCACCTGGACCCGCGAGTTCGACCGGGACCGCGCCCTGCTGGTGCTCTCCGGCGGCGACCCGTTCGACGAGGCCACGATGCTCGACGAGGAGACGCCCGACCAGCCGGCCGTCGAGAGCACCCCGGTTCAGGCGAAGGCCTGACCCACCCCTGCTGCCCGCCGCGCCCTTCCCAACAGCCCCGGGCGCGGCGGGCGCACCATGATCGCCCGCTCCGTCGCTGCCATCACTAATCGGCGCGGCGGGGCGGTGCCATGTCACTGGGCCGTAGTCGGCGGGCAAGCCGGCCGGGATCAAGCCACCGAGGCCGGGGCCGGGTCGGCGACGAGCCGGTTGGGCGCTTTCATGGTTGAGCCCCGCACGACAAGCTCCGCGGGGAAGACGTACTCCGAGCGCGGAGCGGCGTGTCCGTTGATCTCGTCGACCAGGGCTCGGACGGCCGCGTTGCCCATGGCCGCCACCGGCTGGCGCAGCGTGGTCAGCGGGGGATCGGTGAAGGCGATCAGCGGCGAGTCGTCGAAGCCCACGACCGACAGGTCGCGGGGGACCGCCAGGCCGCGGCGGTGCGCCGCGCGGATCGCGCCCAGCGCCATCAGGTCCGAGCCGCAGACGATCGCGGTGACCTCGCGGTCGAGCAGTTGCCCTGCCGCGACCTCGCCGCCCTCCACGCCGAACAGCGTCAGGGACACCAGCTCGTCCAGCTCCCGCTCGAAGACGCCCAGCTCGCGGCGCATCGCGGCGCGGTAACCCGCGAGCTTGCGCTGCACGGCACGGAACCGCTCCGGGCCGGAGATGAAACCGATCCGCTCGTGGCCCAGCGCCACGAGATGCGCCACCGCCGAAGCGCCCGCCTGCTGGTCGTCGCAGGAGATGAACGGCGCGTCGATGCCCTGGGCGTAGCCGTTGATCAGCACGATCGGCAGCGGCCGGTGCACCAGCCGCTCGTGGTCGGCGGTCGTGTCGGCGTGCAGCCCGGCCACGAAGACGATCCCGGAGACCTGCCGGTCGAGCAGCATCTCCACGTACTCGTCCTCGGTCACGCCGCCTGGGGTCTGCGTGCACAGCACCGGGGTGAAGCCGGTCTGGGCCAGCGCCGACTCGATCACCTGGGCGAACGCCGGGAAGATCGGATTCTCCAGCTCCGGCACGATCAGCCCGACCAGGCCCGCGCTGCGCTTGCGCAACCGCTCGGGACGTTCGTAGCCGAGCACGTCGAGCGCGGTGAGCACGGCCTGCCGGGTGTCGGCGGAGACGCTCGGCCGGTCGTTGAGGACGCGCGACACCGTCGCCTCGCTGACCCCGGCTTGCCGGGCGATGTCGGAGAGTCGTGCGCGCATAACCGTCACTGTAAACGCTTCCGTAAGTCGTTTCAGAACCGAGCAATGCCGGGTCCCCCGCCCCCGCCAGGGGACCCAGCCGCCGGTTATCGCCAGGTGTCGGTCAGCGTCAGGGTGCAGGCGGTGCCGGTGTTGATGACCCGGTTGCTGCCGGCCTCCCAGGTGATGGTTGAACCCTCCTTCTTGATGTACTTGTACTCGACCGCGGTGTTCGCCGGCAGGTTCACGGTGCCGCGCCAGACGGGATAGGTGGCCGCCGAGAGCGCCACGCCGCCGGCGGTGTCCCAGTTGCTCAGCTCCGACCTGTTGCCGAGCACATAGACGTTCTGCCCCCAGGTCGTGCTGACCGTGGCGGCGAAGCTCACCGCGACCGTGCTGCAGCCGCTGGTCGGTGACTTGGCGTTGACGTGGATCGCCACGGCGCCGTTCGCCGGGATGGTCACCGAGGCGGTGCCGCCCGCGACCGTGACGGCGGTGCCCGCGCAGCCCGTGCTCGTGGCGCCGCCGGTGATCACGTCGCAGTAGGTGCCGTCGGCGAGCCCGGTGGGATAGCTGGCGGTGGAGGCGGTGGCCGAGCCGTTCAGGCCGATCCAGCCGAGCGAGCCGCGGTGGAAGCCGATCACACTGCTGGAGGTGGCGGTGAAGTCGGACACGGTGCCGGCGGCGGCGGTCGCGTTGTGCCAGCCGACCATGCCCTTCACCCCGGTGGACTGGGAGATGCACTGCCAGGTGCCGGCCGAGCAGTTGGTGTCGGTGATGAAACCGCTGGAGTTGGCCGGCGGCGACTGCCCGGTGTTGCTGGTCGGGAACGCGAAACCGTCGTAGACGAACGGCTGCCCGTACGGGTACGCCAGCAGGAAGTAGTTCGCCAGGGTGTAGGGGGCGCCGTCCAGGTAGCGCAGCGTGGTGCCGTCCCGCTCGAGATCGTGGTTGGTGACCATGGCGGCCGTCTGGTCGCTCGTCGCGTCCAGGCTCCAGCTGGGAATGCCGGCCAGGTTGGCCAGCGTGCCGTTGGTGAACTGGGCCTTCAGGCCCATGGCGTAGGAGAAGCCGAGGACATCGCCGTTCGAGGTGAAGGCGGCCGGCTTGAGCTCGCTGTTGGTCGAGCCGGTGAAGATCTCCTGCGCGATGTACGGCGCCTTGCCCTCCGCGGTGGTCGGGTTGAGCAGCGCCCGGATCGCCGCGAAATCGGCCACCGAGACGTGCTTGGCGGCGTCCACCCGGAAACCGTCGACGCCGAGGCCGATCAGGTCGTTGAGGTAGCCGGCGATCTTCGTACGCACGGTGCTGCTCTGGGTCTTGAGGTCGGACAGCGACAGCAGCATGCAGTTCTGCACCTCGGCGGTGTTGTTCCAGTCGTCGATCACCCCGTCGTCGTCGGCGCAGTAGCCGTCGTTGGCGTGGTGGAAGTCGTCGTAGGCGTACGGCACCGCCGGGTAGCTGTAGCCGCTCGCGCTGTACGTGGAACCGCCGTACGTCGTGGTCAGGGTGTTGTTGGCGCCGGCCATGTGGTTGATCACCGCGTCGGCGTAGACGCGCACGCCGGCGGCGTGGCAGGCGGTGACCATGGCGGCGAACTGCGCCCGGGTGCCCATCCGGCTGGTCAGCTGATAGGACACCGGCTGGTAGACCTCCCACCAGGGGTGCGCGCCGTTGTCGCTGGTGGCGAGGCTGACCGACTCCTCCGGCGGGGCGACCTGCACGGCGCCGTAGCCGGCCGGGCCGAGTTGGTTCGTGCAAGCCGAGGAGATGGAGTTCCAGTTCCATTCCCAGAGGTTGGCGGTCACGTCGCTGTTGTTGAGGCTGACGGCGGCGTGCGCCGTGACGGTCGGCATGAGCAGGACGACCAGGCCGCTCGCCGCCAGGACGACGGCGGCGAAGAGTCTGGCGAGGACGATGCGCGGGCTTCGTTCCATGAGGGGGCTTCCAATGCTCGCAACGGGGTATTCGGGGGAGCGGGGACGGCCGTCCGTTACGGCGAGGATGCCGGACTGTTTCAAGAACGTCAATAAGTTGCTGCAAGACTTTGCAGACTTTGCTGGGTGGTTTCAGAGAGTCGTTGACAGTGTTGCGAGCGTTCGCCCTAATGGGTGGGGGGAGTGCCGCGCCCCCTGGATCGGAGCAGCCATGCCCGCCATCTCCCGCCGGGACTTCACCGCCGGCGCGGTGGGCGCGACCTTGCTGCTTGCCGGCTGCTGGGCGCCGGGCGGGGACGAGAGCGGCAAGACAATCGGGCCGGTGCCCGACAAGCCGGGCTCGGCTGTGCAGCTGAGCATCCTCGACGTCGCCGGGAACCTGCAGCTCACCCGGGGCATGATCGACGACTTCGTGGCGGGCAACCCGGGCGTCGTGTCCGAGGTGAGCTACGCCAGCGCCACGGCACCGGAGCTGGCCGGCAAGATCAAAGCCCAGCAGAACGCCCGCCAGCTCGACATCGACCTCGTGCTGACCGGCGTCGACGGACTGGCCGCCGGCATCGAGCAAGGCCTGTGGACCCAGTTGCTGCCGGCCTACGCCGCGCGGCTGCCGGGCATGCGGGACTACCTGCCCGGCGCGGCGGCGATGCAGCAGCTGGCCGGCGACTTCGGGGTCACCATCACCTACTACCCGTCCGGCCCGTTGATCGAATACCTGCCGGAGCAGGTGCCGCACCCGCCGCTGACCGCGCCGCGACTGCTCGGCTACGCCGCCGCCAACCCGGGCGCCGTGCAGTACGCCCGCCCGGCCAACTCGGGCCCCGGCCGTACGCTGCTGATGGGTCTGCCCTATCTGCTCGGCGACGCGAACCCGAAGGATCCGGTCAACGGCTGGAACCGGACCTGGGCCTACCTGAGCGAGTTGAACAAGAGCATCCCCTTCTACCCGGCCGGCACCGGCGAGACGATGCGGAACCTGGCCGCCGGCACCGTGAAGATCATCGCGTCGACAACCGGCTGGGACATCAACCCGCGGGCGCTCGGCACGGTGCCCAAGCAGGCCGTGACCGGCACCCTCAGCGGCTTCCACTGGGTGACCGACGCGCACTACGCGGTGCTCCCGAAGGGCGTGTGGCCGGGCAAGCAGGCCGCCGTTCTCCTGCTGCTGCAGCACCTGCTCACCAAGGACCAACAGGCGAAGACGTACGACAAGGGCTACTTCTACCCCGGCCCGGCGGTCAAGGACGTCGACCTGGCCATGGCCCCGCCGGAGAGCCGCCTGGCCATCGCCGAGTTCGGCCGGCCGCAGTACCCGGACCTGATCGCCCGGCACCCGCTCGAGGTCCCGCTCGGCGCCAAGGAACTGATCGCCGCCTTCGACCGGTGGGACCGGCAGATCGGCGCGGGGAAGACGGCCAAGTGAGTCAACTGCGGGGGTACCGATGAAGATCGTCGACATCCGGGTGATCGTCAGCTCGCCCGGCCGCAACTTCGTCACGGTGAAGATCGTGACCGACGACGGGGTCACCGGGGTCGGCGACGCCACTCTCAACGGCCGCGAACTGGCCGTGGCCGCCTACCTCACCGAACACGTCGTCCCGGCGCTGATCGGCCGCGACCCGGCCCGGATCGAGGACACCTGGCAGTACCTGTATCGGGGCGCGTACTGGCGGCGGGGGCCGGTCACCATGAGCGCCATCGCCGCGATCGACACCGCCCTGTGGGACATCAAGGGCAAGGTCGCGGGGCTGCCCGTCTACCAGTTGCTGGGCGGCCGCTGCCGCGACGGGGTCACCGTCTACGGCCATGCGAACGCCGAGACCGTCGACGGGGTGGTCGCCGAGGTGGCGCGGCACGTCGAGCTGGGCTATCGCGCGGTGCGGGTGCAGACCGGGGTGCCCGGCCTGGCCAAGACCTACGGGGTGGCCAGCGGTGGGCGGCCGTACGAGCCGGCCGACTCGGCCGTGCCGAGCGAGTCGGTCTGGTCGACGCGGCGCTACCTCGACCACGTGCCGTCGGTGTTCCGCCGGATCCGCGCGGAGTTCGGCCCCGACCTGATGCTGCTGCACGACGTGCACCACCGGCTGACCCCGATCGAGGCGGCCCGGCTCGGCAAGAGCCTGGAGCCGTACGCGCTGACCTGGATGGAGGACCCGGTCCCCGCCGACCTGCCGGAGGGCTTCCGGCTGATCCGCCAGCACACCACCACCCCGATCGCCGTCGGCGAGGTCTTCAACAGCATCTGGGACTGCCGGCAGCTGATCACCGAGCAGCTCATCGACTTCATCCGGGCCACGGTGGTGCACGCCGGGGGGATCACCCACCTGCGGCGAATCTTCGACCTGGCCGACCTCTATCACGTACGCAGCGGGTCGCACGGTGCCAGCGACCTGTCCCCGGTGTGCCTGGCGGCGGCCCTGCACGTCGACCTCAGCATCCCCAACTTCGGCCTGCAGGAGCACATGGGCCACCCCGAGCCGGCCGAGGCCGTGTTCCCGCACACCTACCGGCTCGAAGGCGGCTACCTGCATCCGTCGGAGGAGCCGGGGCTGGGCGTGGACATCGACGAACAACTGGCGGCGACGTATCCGTACCGGCCGGCGTCGCTGCCGGTGAGCCGGCTGGAGGACGGCACTATGCACGATTGGTGACCGATCTCGACGGGTGTCATCCGGCGATCCGCACCACCCGGGCGGTCGCGGTGGCGGTCGCGACCAGTTGGCCCTCGGCGTCGACGAGCGAGCCCTCCAGGAAGGCGATCGTCCCGCCCCGGTGCAGGATCCGGCCGGTGCCGACGAACCGGCCCGGCCGGGCCGGGCGCAGAAAGCTCACCTTCAGCTCCAGCGTCGGCTGTTTCCGGGTCTTTCGCCCCTGCCGGGCCGGGCCGTGTCACCTTACGGTGAGGGCTGACGAGCCAGGAGTGACTTTCGAGAGGAACGACCGTGACCGCCCTGTCGGAGAACCGCACCTCAACCGCCGGCGACGACCATCTGGTACGCACCCTCGCCGCCCCGGACGACACCGAGATCGCGGCGCTGGACGCCTGGTGGCGGGCGAACAACTATCTGACGATCGGCCAGATCTACCTGCGGGCCAACCCGCTGTTGCGGGAGCCGCTCACCGCCGAGCAGATCAAGCCGCGCCTGCTCGGGCACTGGGGCACCAGCCCCGGGCTGTCGCTGATCTACGCGCACGTCTCGCGGTTGATCCGGCGCACCGGCCAGCAGACGATCTATCTCGCGGGTCCCGGGCACGGCGGCCCGGCGCTGGTCGCCGCCGGCTATCTCGAGGGCACCTACAGCGAGATCTATCCGAAGGTCAGCCAGGACGAGGCCGGCCTGCTCCGGTTGTTCCGGCAGTTCTCCAGCCCGGGCGGCATTCCCAGCCACGTCTCGGTGACCACGCCCGGCTCCATCCACGAGGGCGGCGAGCTGGGGTACGTGCTGGTGCACGCGTTCGGCGCGGTGCTGGACAACCCGGACCTGCTGGCGGTGGCCGTCGTGGGTGACGGCGAGGCCGAGACCGGTCCGCTGGAAGGCGCCTGGAAGGGCGTGTCGTTCATCAACCCCCGGCGCGACGGGGCGGTGCTGCCGATCCTGCATCTGAACGGGGCGAAGATCTCCGGCCCGACCGTGCTGGCCCGCAAGGACCCGGCGGAGGTCCGCTCGCTGCTGTACGGCCACGGCTACGAGGTCATCGAGGTCACGGGCGAGGATCTGCCCGGCATGCACTACCGTTTCGCGGCCGCCCTGGCGACGGCGTGGGGCCGGATCCGGGCCATTCAGAGTGACGCCCGCGAGGGACGGTGGGACGGGGCCCGGCCGCGCTGGCCGATGATCGTCCTGCGGTCGCCCAAGGGCTGGACCGGACCGGCCGAGGTCGACGGCATCAAGGTGACCGGCACCTGGCGCTCCCATCAGGTCCCGCTGTCCGGGGTCCGGGAGAACCCGGCGCACCTGGCCATCCTGGAGAGCTGGCTGCGCTCGTACCGTCCGGAGGAGCTGTTCGACGACGCCGGCGCACCCGTCGCGCTGATCAAGCAACAGGCGCCGGACGGTGACCTGCGGATGAGCGCGAGTCCGCACGCCAACGGCGGCCTGCTGACCCGTGACCTGGAGCTACCCGACTTCCGGGGCTACGCGGTCGACGTCACGGCACCGGCCACGACGCACGCCGAGTCGACCCGCAAGCTCGGCGAGATGATGCGCGACATCTACGCCACCAACCCGGACCGGTTCCGGCTGTTCTGCCCGGACGAGACCAACAGCAACCGGCTCGGCGCGGTGTTCGAGGTGTCCGACCGGGCGTTCATGGAGCGCGTCACCGACGACGACGTGGCCATCGGCCGCGACGGCCGGGTCATGGAGGTGCTCTCCGAGCACAACTGCCACGGCTGGCTGGAGGGCTACAACCTGACCGGCCGGCACGGCATGTTCGCCACCTACGAGGCGTTCGCGATGGTCAGCGCGTCACAGACGGTGCAGCACGGCAAGTGGCTGGAGGAGGCGCGGCAGTTGCCGTGGCGGGCCCAGGTGCCCAGCTTCAACGTGCTGCTCACCTCGACGGCCTGGCGCAACGACCACAACGGCTTCTCGCATCAGGGGCCGGGCCTGATCCAGGTGGTGCTGACCCAGCGCGGCGACGTGGCCCGGGTCTACCTGCCGCCGGACGCGAACTGCCTGCTCTCGGTGGCCGACCACTGTTTCCGGTCGCGGTCGTACATCAATCTGATCGTGATCGACAAGCAGCCGCAGCTGCAATATCTGAGCATGGAGCAGGCCGTCGCGCATTGCGCGCGGGGCGCGGGCATCTGGGACTGGGCCGGCACCGACGACGGCGGCAGCGATCCCGACATCGTGCTGGCCTGCGCGGGCGACGTGGTGACCATGGAGACGGTGGCCGCCGCCCAGATCCTCAAGGAGCGGCTGCCGGGGATGAAGGTGCGCGTCGTCAACGTCGTCGACTTGATGACGCTGCCCCGGCCGAAGGACCACCCGCACGGGATGAGCCCGACCCTGTTCACCGAGCTGTTCACCGACACCGTCGACGTCGTCTTCGCGTTCCACGGCTATCCCGGGGCGATCCACCAGTTGGTGCACGGCCGGGCGGACACCGACCGGTTCCGGGTGCGCGGCTTCATCGAGGAGGGCACCACCACAACCCCGTTCGACATGACGGTGCGCAACAAGGCGTCGCGCTATCACCTGGTGATGGACGCGATCAACAACGCCAAGCGACTCCCACGCGGCGCGACCGAGCTCAAGCAATGGTGCGAAAACCAACTGACCAAGCATGCGGCGTACGTCGTGGAGCACCTCGAGGACATGCCGGAGGTCCGCGACTGGTCCCTCGGGACCCGGTCTTGAGTGGATCGCTCAGACGTCCTGGTTGGAAGTGGAGGGGACGCCGGCGCTGCAGGTGACGGTCATCTGCACCCGCCGGTTGCCGTGCCGGAAGACCACCGCGGCCGCCGTCGCGGGCCCGGCGTCCACCTCCTGGAGCTTGTAGGGCTTCGTCGGCGTCCAGGACAGGAGCTCGGCGGTTGTCGCGGCCGGGCAGGTCGCCCGGACTGTGCCACCGTCCGACGAGAGCGTCAGTTCCACCGGCGTGGTGTCCGGCGGGGTCGTCGTGCTCGTGGTGGCCGGGTCGCCGGGCGCATCCGGCGCGCCGGTGTCCGCGGGAGCCGTTCCGCCGGGCGTCTCGTCGCCGGTGCCCGCGCCCGCGCCGGGCCCGGCCGCGCCCCCGGTGGCAGTGGCACCCGGTGGGGTCCGCGCGACGGAACCCGGGGACGGAGTCGCGCCGGAAACCTGCGGCTTGCTCGGAGTTGGCGCGGCCGAGGCCGGCGCGACACCGTTCGGCTGCACCGCCGCCGAATCGCCACCGTTTCCGCCGCGGGGAAGGAACAGCCAGAGCAGGGCACCGGCGGAGATCAGGACGATCGCGACGGCCGCCAGCAGCGTACGGCGACGGCGTGGTCCGTCCACCACGGGCGGGGCCGGCGGCGGAGCCGGGCTGCCGGTATCGGCGGTCGCGGTGGCCGAGGGCCGGGGCGCCACCGGATCGTCGGCGTCCAAAGGCGATGGCGGATCGGGCTCGGTCGAGGGGTCGCTCTCAGCCGCCGACGGTGCTGGTGCTCCGACCGCGGGTGCCGGGTCCGGATGGTCGCTGGGCGAATCGGGATTTTCGCTTGGCGGGCCGGCGTGCCGGGGATCGCCGCCCGGCGCGGGTGTCGACGGTGGCCGGTTCGGCGGTGGGCCGGATGGTGCCGGCGGCCAGGTCGGTGGTCCGGCCGGCGGCACCGCTCCGGCGGCCGCCGCCGCCAGGGCGCGGATCCGGGTCGAGTCCATCCACAACGACCGGCTGTCGGTGGTCGGCTTGCGGCGGATCAACAGCGAGGGCTCGCGGTCGACCGCCGGCCCCGCGGGCTCCTGGGCCGGCTCCTGGGCCGGCTCCTGGTCCTCGACGACGCGCATGCCCGCGCCCTCGGCGAGCACGGCCGCGGCCTCGCGCGCGCTCGGCCGCAGGGTCGGATCCTTGCTCAGGCACCGATTGCACAAGGTCGTGACATATTCCGGTACGCCGGGCAATTGCGGCAGCGGCGTGGGCTCGATGTAGATGTGCGCGGTGAGCATCTGGGTGGTGGAGTCGACGCTCCACGGCAACTCACCGCTGAGCAACCGGTAGAGCAACAGCCCGAGGGCGTACACGTCGCACGCCGGCGAGACCGAGTCGTCGGACAGCCGCTCCGGGGCCAGATATGCCGGCGTACCCAGCACCTCGAACTCCTCGCGGGCACTGCCCGGACCGATCGCCGCGGCGATGCCGAAGTCGACGACCTTGGCGCCGACCGGCGTCAGCATGACGTTGGCGGGCTTGATGTCACGGTGCACGAGCCCGTCGGCGTGGGCGGCGGCCAGCGCGGCGGCCACCTCCGCCGACACCCGCATCGCGAACCTGGGCGCCACCGGCCCGGCACCCATCCGCTGCTCGAGCGTGGACCCCCGGACCAGTTCCATCACCACGTACGGCCGGAAGCTGCCGCCCTCCTGCGCCTCGCCGTAGTCGTGCACCTGGGCGATGTTGGGGTGCGACAGGGCGGCGGCGGCGCGTGCCTCGGCGCGGATCAGCTCGCGGGACTGCGGGTCATCGACATGCCGTCCGGCCAGCAGTTTCACCGCTACCGTACGGTCCAGGACCTGGTCGTGGGCGCGCCACACGATCGCCATCCCGCCGGTGCCCAACTGGTCGATCAGCCGGTACCGGCCGCCGAGCACGTGTTCCACAACCATGCCGGGCAGTCTGCCCGCATCGACGGGCGTGCGCATCACCGGAAGCGGTTCTTCGCACGGCCGTTATCGAGTTTTCCGGAGAGCCGCGAGAAGACGCTAACCCATCAAACTGATTTGATGTATTCTGCTGGGCGTGGGTCTTGACCAATCGGCAGCGGCAGATCTCGTGCCGCCGGTCCTGCTGCGCCTCGCCGGGCATCCGCTGCGCTGGCGGCTGCTGGGCGAGCTGGCCCGCGGCGACCGGCAGGTGCACGAGCTGACCGCCCTGCTGGGCCAATCGCAGAATCTGGTCTCCTACCACCTGGGCAAACTGCGCGGCGGCCAGCTGGTCACGGCGCGGCGCAGCACCGCCGACGGCCGCGACACCTACTACAGCCTCGACCTGGAACGCTGCGGCCGGCTGCTGGCGGACACCGGCGGGTCGCTGCACCCGGCACTGCGGCTCGCCCCGCCCGCGGCACCCGTCCCGCCGTCCGGAATGCGGGTGTTGTTCCTCTGCACCGGAAACAGCGCCCGCTCCCAGCTGGCCGAGGCGCTGCTGCGGCAGCTCGCCGGCGGCGCCGTCACGACCTTCAGCGCGGGCAGCCACCCCAAAGACATTCATCCGTACGCGGTAACCGCGATGGCCGAGCACGGCGTCGACCCGACCGCGGCCCGGTCCAAGCCACTGGACGAGTTCACCGGGCAGCGGTTCGACTTCGTGATCACCCTCTGCGACCGGGTCCGCGAGGTCTGCCCCGAGTTCCCCGGTCACCCCGAGCCGATCCACTGGAGCATCCCCGACCCGGCCCAGGCGGCCGACGGCTACCCGGCGTTCCAGCGCACCGCGGCCGAGTTGGCCGGCCGGATCCGGTTCCTCCTGCACCGCATCGCATCACCATCCGACCTGGAGGCATCATGAGCAGCCCGACCGACAGCACTGTCCACGTTCGCTACCTGGTCGACGACGTCCAGGCCGCCGTCGATTTCTACACCACCCATCTCGGCTTCACCCTCAACTCCAGCTGGGGCTCGGCGTTCGCCGACGTCAACCGGGGCAACCTGCGGCTGCTGCTCTCCGGGCCGGAGAGCTCCGCGGGCCGGCCGATGCCCGACGGCCGCCGCCCCGGACCGGGCGGCTGGAACCGGATCCACCTGATCGTCGATGACATCGCCGCCGAGGTGGACCGGCTGCGCACCGCCGGCCTGGTGTTCCGCAACGACATCGTGACCGGCCCGGGCGGCCGCCAGATCCTGCTCGACGACCCGTCCGGCAACCCGGTGGAGCTGTTCCAACCGGCCGGCGCCTAGCCGGGTCCTACGCGGTGGTGACCGGTTGCCGGAGGATCGTGCGCTGCTTGTCGGGCGCGACCTTGCGGAAGTCGCTGAGGTAGATCTCGTGGTGAGTGCCGGCCAGGCGAAGACCGTGGCCGGGGATGAACTCATGATGCAGTTGCGCGAGCACGTCGGCCTCGTCGTCGAAGGAACCGACGTGCAACGTCTGCACACACCGCCCTTCGGACAGCGGTTGGAGGCGGACGTCGTCGAGGCGCGCCGGTTGGTGCTTCGCCCTGGTCTGCTCGACGGCGGCCGCGAACATGGTCTGGTCGATCCAGTCCGGGACCATGAGCATCAGAGTCCAGTCCCACCGCGACTTGTCCCGGACGGCGGTGAAGGAGTCCATGTCCTCGGCCCACCACAGGCCTTCCAGGGGCGGGACGACGTAGTCGCGCCCGAGGTCTAGCTTGCTGGCGAATTTCAGCTTGTACGCCACCGGGTAGAGCGCCTCGATCGCCTCGGTGAAGGCGGGCGAGGTGTTGGGGTCGCCGTGGCCGTCGGTCATCAGGTACTGCAGGTCGGGCACGTCGACTATCCGGAACCGGCCGCGTTGCGCCCGGTACGCGTCAAGGGTCTTCTTGAAGTCGATCTTGTCGTCGGTCTTGTCAGTCACCGGGCACCTCGACCCGGCCGGCGAGCCACTGCCTTTCTGCATCCATGTGGCTCAGCGTGCCGCAACCTCGCGGTGGCGGGCGTCAGGTGGCCAGGCCGACGATCTGGCCGATGGTCTCGGGGTGGGCCAGGCAGTCGAGCATCTGATGGGCGACGTCCGCGCGGGGGATGCTGAAGCCGCCGCGGACGTTCTGGCCCAGCGCGGTGCGGTAGTGGCCGGTCAGCGGCTTGTCGGTGAGCTTCGGCGGGCGGGAAACGGTCCAGTCGAGACCGCTCGAGCGCACCACGTCCTCCATCCGGGCCAGGTCGGCGTAGTGCGTGCGAAAGGCGGTCCGCGCGAAGCGGGCGCCCAGGTGGCGCATGAAGAAGCCGTCGCCGGGGTCGTGCCGCGGCGGGTGCGGCCGGGCCGGCGACGGGACCGTGCCGATCGGCGCGGCGCTGACGATGACCAGGCGCCGGACGTCGGTGGCGTGCATCGCGTCGACGACGGCCTGGGTGCCGCGCCAAGCGACGCCGGCCTCGGCATTGGTGCGGGCGCCCAGCCCGGACAGGACCGCGTCGGCGCCCTTGACCGCGTCGGCCAGGGCCGCCGGGTCGGCGTGGGCGAGGTCGGCGCGGACGACGCGGACCGGGGCGGTGATCTTGCTGGGGTCGCGGACCACGGCGGTGACGTCGTGTCCGGCGGCGATCGCTTGCCGCAGCAACTCGCGGCCGATGCCGCCGGTCGCGGCGACGATGGTGAGATGCATCGGGGTATCCTTCCTTCCGTACGCCATACAATATGGAAACCGTAGCACTTTCCTACGGCGAGCGTTTCTTCTGGAGAGCACATAGTATGAGTTCCGTATCACGTGAGGACGCCGGTGAGCGGCGGCAGTGGCGGCGGCTGACCACCGGGATCAAGGAGTCGCTGCGCGAGCTGAGCACCCAGCTGTCGCTGCTCAACCACCAGGTGGGAGCGCGGCTGGAGTTGCGCGATGTGGATTTCGACTGCCTGGACGTCCTGAACCGGAACGGGCCGCTGAGCCCGGGCGCGCTGGCGCGGCGGGCCGGCCTGCACCCCGCCACGATGACCGGGATCCTGGACCGGCTCGAGCGCGGCGGCTGGGTCGTACGGGAACGGGACCCGGCCGATCGCCGGGCGGTGAGCGTACGGGCGCTGCCGGACCGGGCGGGTGAGGTGATCCGGTTGTTCGGCGGCATGAGCAGCGCGATGGACGACCTGTGTGCGGGCTACACCGACGAGCAGCTAGAGGTCATCGCCGACTTCCTGGCAAAGACGGCCGGCGCCGGCCACGCCGCGACGGAGAAGCTGATCAGCTGACGGCTCGGCGCTTGCCGGGCTCCACCAGATACAGCCCCGCGCCCGGCCGGCTCGGGTGCGCCACCTTCACCCAGCGCGCCGCCTCGTCGGGACGCGGCTCCCAGTCCCGGTACGGCAGGAACGCCAGCCGCCACGCGAAGCGCCACACGTAGATCAGCCCGAAGAGCGGGATCAGGAGCAGAAAAGCGTCGAACCATCGGTACGAGACCCGGCGCGCGATCAAGGCGCCGGCGACGAACAGCACCAGGGCGGGCGGTGGCCAGCCGGCCGACGGCTCGTCGTTGAGGTTGCGCGTCGCCTCGCTCGCCGCCCACGGCAGACCGATCAGCACCGCCATGATCAGGACCGTGAAGATCCAGCGCTGCAACGGCGTCCGTGGCTGCGGAGCAACCGCCGGAAGATCAATCACCATGAGCAGAGGATACGGTCGGCCCGCCACCCCGCGCGCTCGGCGTCGCGCGCTCGGCGTCGGTCGCGGTCGCGGCTAATGCGAATCGCGTTCGGTCAGCGGTTCGGTGCCAGCACGCCGCGGAAGGTGCGCCGGTAGGCGAGCGGGGAGACGCCGATCGCGGCGTGCAGATGCTCCCGTAGCGAGGTGCCGCCGGCGAAGCCGACCCGGCCGGCGATCTCGTCCACCGCCAGGTCGGTGGATTCCAGCAGATGCCGGGCCCGGTCGAGACGTTGCTGGATGAGCCAGCGTCCCGGGCTCAGGCCCACCTCCTCGGTGAACCGCCGGGCGAAGGTGCGCAGGCTCATGTGGGAATGTTCGGCGAGGTCGGCCAGGGTCAACGGCCGGTCGAGGTGCTCCAGCGCCCACTGGCGGGCGGCGGCGGTTCCGTTGGCCGTGGCGTCGGGCACCGGGCGCTCGATGTACTGCGCCTGCCCTCCGTCGCGCCAGGGCGGGACGACGCACCTGCGGGCCACCTGGTTGGCGACCTCGCTGCCGTGGTCCTTGCGCACCAGGTGCAGGCAGACGTCGATCCCGGAGGCGGCACCGGCCGAGGTCAGCACGTCGCCCTCGTCGATGAACAGGACGTCCGGGTCGAGTGCCACCTGCGGATACCACTCGCGGAACAGTTCGGCCATGGCCCAGTGTGTGGTGGCCGGCCGGCCGTCGAGGAGTCCCGCGGCGGCCAGCACGAAGGCGCCGGTGCAGATCGACACGATCCGCGCGCCGGGCGCCACGAACGCCAGTGCCTCGGCCACCGCCGCCGGCGCCGCCCGGCTGAGCTCGGACGAGTCGAAGGGCGGGATGATCACGGTGTCGGCGGTACGCAATGCCTCCGCGCC
>Ga0307515_10008559_pt1 | contig 19919 bp, 16 predicted proteins | sample 17_EM_MG_FD_194513 | JGI IMG/M metagenome (GOLD analysis project Ga0307515, IMG submission 194513) | Populus trichocarpa ectomycorrhiza microbial communities from riparian zone in the Pacific Northwest, United States - 17_EM | ecosystem: Host-associated > Plants > Roots > Unclassified | place... | reverse complement strand
AAATGAGCGTCAACAGAGCGTCAACAATTTTGGGTGTTGCATCTTGTATAATCCAAGGGCTGTGATACGGCATTTATCCATAATCGAAGTATTGGCAGCTTTTAAAGGTAATATCGTGTGTGTCGATACTGCTACATCTCAAACTGAGCGTCAACAAAGCGTCAACAGATTGTCAACAGAGCATCAACACAGCGTCGACAGATTGTCAACAGAGTGTCAACGATTTTGGGTGTTGGATCATGTAAAATCCAAGTGGTCTGCTATGGCATGTACCCATAATCAACGTATTGGCATCCGTTCTGGGCAAAAGCGATCGCGAAATGGTCACTGCCCCAGTCTGAAAATGAGCGTTGACAGAGCGTCAACGATTTTATGGGTTGCATCTTGTGTAATCCAAACGCTGTGCTACGGCATTTATCCATAATCGAAGTTTTGGCAGCCTTTACAGGCAATATCGTGTGAGTCGATACTGCTACACCACCAAATGAGCGTCAACGAAGTGTCAATACAGCATCAATGGAGCATCAACACCGCGTCAACAGAGTGTCAACAGAGTGTCAACGATTTTGGGTATTGCATCTTGTATAATCCAAGGGCTCTGCTATGGCAGATATCCATATTCATCGTATTGGCAGCTGTTCGGAACAAAAGTGATCGCGACATGGTCACAGCCCCACTCTGAAAATGAGCGTCAACTGAGCGTCAACGATTTTGTGTGTTGCACCTTATATAATCCAACGGCTGTGCTATGGCATTTATGCATAATCGAAGTATTGGCAGCCTTTATAGGCAATATTGTGTGTGTCAATACCATTGCACCTCAAAATGAGCGTCAACTGAGAGTCAACACTGCGTCAACAGAGCATCAACAGAGCATCAACAGAGCATCAACACAGTGTCAACAGAGTGTCAACAGAGTGTCAACAATTTTGGGTGTTGCATCATGTATAATCCTAAGGCTCTGCTACGGCATAGACCCATATTTAACGTATTGGCAGCCATTCTGTGCAAATGAGATTGTGACAAGGTTACAACACCTGTCTGAAAATGAACGTCAACAGAGCGTCAACGATTTTGTGTGTTGCATCTTGTATAATCCAAGGGCTGTGCTACAACATTTATCCATAATTGAAGTATTGGCAGCGATTATAGGCAATATCGTTATTTTCAATACAGTTACACCTCGAAATGAGCGTCAACTGAGCGTCAACCCAGTATCAACAGAGCGTCAACAGAGCATGAACACAGAGTCAACGGAGTGTCAACAGAGTGTCAACGCTTTTGGGTGTTGCATCATGTATATTCCAAAGAGCTCTGCTACGGTATATGTCCATAATCAACGTATTGGCAGCCGTTCTGTGCAAATGCGATCGTGATATGGTCACAGCACCTGTCTGAAAATGAGCGTCAACAGAGCGTCAATGATTTTGTGTGTTGCATCTTGTATAGTCCAAGGGCTGTGCGATGGCATTTATCCATAATCGAAGTATTGGCAGCCTTTATAGGCAATATCATGTTTGTCGATACCGTTACACCTCAAAATGAGCGTCAACGGAGCGTCAACACACCATCAACAGAGCATCAACAGAGCATGAACACAGTGTCAACTGAGTGTCAACAGAGTGTCAACGCTTATGGGTGTTGCATCATGTATTTTCCAAGGGCTCTGCTACAGCATATGTCCATAATAAAGGTATTGGCAGCCGTTCTGTGCAAATGCGATCGTGACATGGTCACAGCACCTGTCTGAAAATGAGCGTCAACAGAGCGTCCACGATTTTGTGTGTTGCATCTTGGATAATCCTAGGGCTGTGCTACAGCATTTACCCATAATCGAAGTATTGGCAGCCTTTATAGGCAATATCGTGGTCGTCGATACCATTACACCTCTCAATGAGCGTCAACAGAGTGTCAACACAGCATCAACAGAGCGTCATCAGAGCATCAACCCAGTGTCAACTGAGTGTGAACAGAGTGTCAACGCTTTTGGGTGTTGCATCATGTATATTCCAAGGGCTCTGCTACTGAATATGTCCATAATCAACGTATTGGCAGCCGTTCTGTGCAAATGCGATCGTGACATGGTCACAGCACCTGTCTGAAAATGAGCGTCAACAGAGCATCAACGATTTTGTGTGTTGCATCTTGTATAATCCTAGGGCTGTGCTACGGCATTTACCCATAATCGAAGTATTGGCAGCCTTTATAGGCAATATGGTCTGTGTCAATGCCACTACACCTCAGGCATCAATGGAGCCTCCACAATGTTTGGTTTTGTAAATAAGGTAATTGGTAAGTTATTTGCTCGTTGCTATCCATAACCAATGTATTGCCATCCACTATGTGCAAAAGAGCAAGTGACACAGTCACAGCGCCATTCTGGGAATATCTGTCAACTCAGCATCATCCGAGGGTCATTAATTGCTGGTGATGCAGATCGGGTAATGAAGGCATCGAATGGATATTTGAGCTTATAATTGAACTATTGACCTCCTCCCTGGTCAAAAATACATATCATGAAAAGAAAAACATCAATCGAAATATTGTCGATCTCAGAATATGCAAAACATGCAAAATGTGATTACTGGATGTCAAATGATCGATTTTGAATGAGTACTATAATCGAATAGCAAAAGCAAGCATGTTATATGAATTTACAGATGGACCAGCTGTAAAACCAGCGGGGAACCCGCCCAGTTCGGATGGGTAGGGAGATGTCGATGGAACCGTACCCCAATCCACAGTTCGGGTTAATTGACGACCCGGACCGCCAATCTGGCTCCAGTTCGGTTCCGACCCGCACCCTGACCCGAAGTCATGGTCCATACCCGTTGCAAACACTAGTCAAGGGTGAAGCGATGCGGTAGCAGAAGTGACAAGGGTGTGTCAAAGGATCTGGAGATTGTAAGTAAGGTGGGCAGGCAAGGCAAATATATATATGGGCTTGGAGGGTTTTCTTGATCCGGCGACATCATCTTGGCTGCAATTCAGCTATGAGGAAATTTGCTTCGCATCATCTAAGCGCCCTGATTCGTTGACTGAACGCTTAAGTTCATCACAAAGACAACTCACAGCATGCTCTGCAGCCATATCTCACTTGTTGGTCCATGTTCTAGTTCTTGTACCCCGCGATGACATCGCTGGGTCAGTATCTAAGGAGAATGCACGGTTCATGTAAGGTACGAACTTAACATGATGTGACGACCATAAATCAGGCAGTGGGTGTAGGAGGGTCTGGTGAGGGTGCAAAACAATTGCCGTGACGAGCTGAATGCAGATGTGGTATGCTTTTTGGGATCCAAGGGATGTTGGATGTCAGAGAGCGATTAAACACTTTGCAGACGTGTGAAGGAGGATGAGAGATATCCTACAAGAGTGGTAGGAGCCCTATTGAGAAAAAGTAAATTGAGGTGTGGCTTTTTCCGAGGACAGCCGCCTTGTAATGGTATGAGTGGCTACAAGACCGTCGAGATGCTTTTTAATGTTGTTGCGGCATTTCATTTTTCTAATGAAACATGGATCTTCGTCAACACTGTCTTTACTGCACTAAGATGTACTCCTAAATCAGCTCTTACATCACTCACCTCCATCGCGACCACAAAGAATAGACAGTAGATGTATCCGCCGAACAACTGCCAGATGATGGTTTTGCGATCGAGCACGATATTATTCTGCTTCCATCTGTTCATGAACCGTATCGAGACTCTTTTCTTCACCTTTCTGCCAATGATTCCAGCGCTACAGAAACCGACAGCATGAATGCCTCTATCGATCCAGAGCAACCTCCAGTTTGGACAAGTATTTATGGTGCTCCACACTTGGACAATGGTTTAGCCAGCAAGCCTATTAGTAACAAGTATTTTGAGACCTTCAATGATGAAATAGATCTATGGTCACTGTTTTCTTGTGAGGAGGAGTATCGATTAGCGCACTGGTCCATCAAGCACAACTTGAGCAGAGCTGCTATCAACGAGCTTTTCAGGAACCCTATGATGGCAACCGTCAGCGACTTCACTGTGTCCCACACTATATTCAAAACCTTCAACGAAATGTCGTACGCAATGGGCATCGACTCTTCGAAATCGGGCAAAATGGGTTACAATCATTTGGCCAATCCAAACAACCTTCGTGACAATGATTACACACACTTCTTCTACCGCAATCTTGTTGAATGCATTGAGTTCTTCATCCAACAGCCTGCATTCAGGGAACATATGTCGTATGCTCCAGCAAAGAAATTCAATGATGCTGAGGAACCTATCTACTCAGAGGTGAAATCCAGCGACTGGTGGTGGAATGAACAGGTACGTTAGTTGAATTTCGTCATAGCTACAACAATATTGACTGCTTCATGAGCGACTGCGGCCGCTTGGAGCTACGATTATCCCTTTAGTCGGCAGTTCAGACCAGACACATCTTACAATCTTTTCGGGCGACAAGAGGGAATGGCCGGTATATTTAAGTCTCGGAAACATCGACTCGATGATTAGATCAAAGCGTTCAAATCTTGCAAGCATCCTATTTGCCCTTTTTCCAGTTCCTCCAAAATATCACTTTAAGGGACATGGAAAAGCAACTGCGGTGACGGAACAACCAATCTGCGATCGAGAGGTTTTCAGGAACGTCCTCGAACTTATTTCTGGTCCTCTTGATCCTCTTTTCAACGGTGGAAAGCTTATGCTTTGTGCGGACTGTCGGATGCGGCAATGTTATCCTGTTATCTGTGCATGGACGGCTGACAACTTCGAAAACATTCACCTGCATTCAATCAAGCAGCCCCATTGCCCTGTGTGCCAAGCACCAAAATCGTCGTGTAGAGAAGGGAATTCATCGTCTTGGCAATTCTGAGACCATTGGCTATACTTCAAAAAGATGATACTTGCGACTCAGGGAGATGCGATGGAGAGACGGGAAGCAAGACAATATCTGGAAGATAGAGCGGTTGCAACCTCCGAAGCCGTCTTCTGGAATATGCAATGCATCTCTCCGATGACTATTATCTTACCCAATATTCTTCATACCGTCCATCTCGGTATGTTTAAGAATTTGATGGACTGGGTCACGTCCTTCCTCGAAGAACATTGCAGGATCGACAAATTCAACCAGCTCTGGGCAATGATTCCTCCATATCCTGGCTTCGATCGATTCAACAAGCCACATAGCCAGGCGACGCAATGGAGTGGTAAGCAGATGAAAGCACTCGGGCATGAGAATGTTCCAGTTCTTGCGGTGACTCTTTTAAACCCGTCAGCGAGCCAAAAGATTCCTTTCACAGAAGCCCTGTTGTGCGTGAAGAACTTATTGTATTTTCACCTTATGGCACAGTACCGGTACCATACTGAGGCCATGATTGAGTACATGGAGAAATATCTGGGGGAGTTTCAGCACCTTAGGGACGTATTCAGTCGATTCCGCGCCAGTAAATCTGCAAAGAAGGTCTCGGAAGCCTTGAAAAAGCAGCTTACTTTGGCCAGACACGAGGAACGGGAAAGTGACCCTGCTTGGAACAATCTTTCTGCGGCTGCAAGGCACCGTCACGTTGATGTAGATAAAACGCAGATCGAGTCAGAAATTGAACAACATCTTGTCGACGAATCGGATTTCAACTTTGTGAAGAGGCATCTCCTGAATCACTTCTCTGACTATATCCACCAGCTTGGCAACCCCTTAAATGTAAGCTCTGAGCTCACAGAAGGAGTGATGATGAATCTTGAACAAGCATACCGAGAATCGAATCGTCATGAGGCTGCCTTCCAGATTTTGCGAACCAAACCCGAAAGGAGGTGTTTCAGCATCGAGTGCTGAATACAAACACTGCAAAACAACGTCGCGATGATGATATGCCTCTAACCACAGCGCCTATCAAGCGAATGATGAACAACCCACGACCAGAAATCAAGACCCTTGATGACTTGGCCGAGTGGTGTGCAATGCCAAAAGGGGAGCTACAGAATAACATTGGATGGTATTTCAAGAGGTTTGCCGACTTCACAGACTACGTCGATCACGATCAGTATTTCAGTCATCTCAACAGTGCAAAATACATTCAGTACAACGCAGTAGCAATTCTGGTCACGTCTTTTCAATGCGAAGAGCAAGCAGTTCATATGGTTCGTTGCACTGGGTCCACAAGGTGCAGAAACCACTTGCCACCAAGAAATGATACAGTGCTGCTCTGGATGGGGACGAGTCCGGATAGCCACTTCAAGTCGACTGCGGGACTCATTCGCGCATTTTTGAAGTGTCTTTTCGTCGTTGAGGATGCTGAATCGAGCGTTAAAGGGCTTCTTGCCTTGGTTCAGACGAGGGCAACATGGCATATTCATCAGACGGCGGGTATGGTAATTGTCGAGGAGAGGCATCAACCTCCGATGCAACCCTTGGATGGAGGAAAATACCCTTGTAAGCATCTTTTCGGTGTCGAAACCACTTCTATCTTCCCTATATGCGCAATCCAACAAGCTGTACACATTCTTCCGCTGACGCCGCAGCCAGCTAGCTAGTGGTGGAACTTGAGCAACACAATTAACTTGAATACTTTCAATTTGATTTACGTGTAGATCATTCGATTCGATGCTTGAAGTAATCATTGCAGCGATTGTATTCCGATGAGTGTTTACTCTGGGTGTCCTAATTTTTGTAATGCGAGTGGTGCATGCTTGTGTATAATCGATGTCTCAAGGGATAAAATAGTCGAGAATATTCTGGAAATCAATGGAACAGTTCAAAAACCCGTCAAAACGATTAAAATCTAGAGGGCCAACATGATATAAACAAGTGCAATAAAGTGGCTTGAATGACCGAACACGTTTTGAGATGTCACGACGACGCGATCACATCATTGAACGCTTCAAAACATGGTGGAAGATTGCAATTACATGGCTCAGATTCTGTGTGGAGAATGTGGAGAAGGATCAGTGTGTGGGGTCCGTTTTTGGAAACCAATTTCACTTTTTGATGATGTTACTGTGGAGTGCCCAGGTTGTTCCGCTCCACTAGGGATTGGCTTGAGAACCCTCCAAATTGCATATTGGCTATCGTCTGCCTGACGCATCTATTGCACATTATGCAATTGACATGTCTAGTCCCACATAGCATAGTTTGGTGAATGTGGTAAGCAATAACTGGCATCTCCAAGTCTTGATTACTTGCGACTGGCCAAGGTCATTGCATCATCAAATCAGTTCTACCATATGTGAACTTTTAATGAATCCACTTGCGATGAGGCTTGCTATCAAATCGACACCGGCCTCCGGTGAAATCCCGCGAACGATCACAAGACTGGTTACTTGCTTGGCCTGGGATATGCGTTATGTATGCCACGCTTATTGTGACATATATCCTTCCAGCATTCCCAAGTTTGTTTGTTTGAAATCATTTTTGCATTCACCCCGAAGGGGTGCCGAGCTAAGTTACCATAAGCCGGCCGACCACTGGTGGTCATGGCATTTCATTAACATTTTATCCCTGTCCATCGGAAACTTCCTGTCCATCCATCGGCTAAACTACGGCCAAACTAGCTCACGCAGCACCTACTTCTGACCCAGGCAAAGTCGTTTCCTCCCACTTCCCGCTACCCAGTGGAGGGCACTAAGGCCACTAGCCTACCAAGCCCACCTCCATTACTTAATCGTATGCTCAACCTGTGGTGAGTTTGACACAGGGAACTCGGTTCGTGCGACATCAACCTGTAATTGCCAGGGAGTCCGCTTTCGGTGCGACATCAACTTGTGCGACACAACGAGTCTGCTCGGGTAGAGGGGTGGCGCCGGGATTCGAATCCGTAGCAATTAGCATAGTGGTGGCAAGACCAAATCACTACACTAGGAGGCCACTCCCCAGCATTCCCAAGTACCATTACCTCTATTAAGGGAGAACCCCTAACAAGCAGAGATGCTATCAATGAGCTTTTCAGGAACCCTACGATGGCAACCGTCAACAGCATCACTTGGTCCCACACTTTACTCAAATTGTTCAATGAAATGTCGTACGCGATGTGCATTGACTGTTGGAAATCGGCCACAGTGTGGTTCGATTGGTTGGCCAATCCCAACAACCTTCACAATGATGATTAGACAAGTTTCATTTACCACAATCCTGTTGAATGCATTATGGTGCTCATGCAACCACCTGTGTTCGGGGAACATATGTCATATGGTCCAGCGGAGGAATTCAATGATGATGAGGAACGTATCTACTCCGAGGTGAAATCAAGCAACTGGTAGTGGAATGAACTGGCACGTTAGTTCATTTTTGTCATGGCTACAATTTCTTTGCCCTCTTCAATACCTACAGCGGCCGCTTGGAGCTATAATTGTCCCTGTATTTGGCAGATCAGACTAGACACATCTTTCAATCTATTCCGGCAACAAGAAGGAATGGCCAGTATATTTGAGTCTCAGAAACATTGACTCAATCATCAGAACAAAGCCTTTGAATCTTGCGACCATCCTTTATGGCAGATAATGGTTCGCCCTTAGCAGTGGACATGATACATCAATGGATCGCAGTAGGTACATACGGCTACAAGTACGGTAGCACGTATGCAAAACACCTACTCCGTGAAGACCACATCTTGTTTGTCAGGCAAGCAATCTTCAGCGGCATTACACTTGGGCCACAAGTCAATCAATTAGCGAAGAGCACACTTGCACTAGCAGATTCACTTATGATGATGCCATTATGTTGCCATTACTGCGAAGTGAAAAACCTTCAACAGTGCACATATTTATTGGCCGCTTCTATTGCATCATATCTAGCGGGACGACACTCAGTTAAGTTGCGCTTAAGCTGAATTACATGTGCAGCAGACATATTGCAAGATGCAAGAATGAGGGATCTGCAAGCTCACGCGCTAAGTGGTGGGAACACCTTGTGGCACTCCCCTGTCGATGGAAGGTCCAGATCTAAGTATGTGGTGTGTGAGGGATTGATCACATTGGCTGAAGATAAGAGGCCAGAAGCGATCCTGCTCATTGGTTTGAGTTAGTATGCATTGGAATGTCATTCGAGGTTTATAATACGAGGTATACATGTCATGATCTATGTTGGCAGAGTATCGGTTGGTCGCCAATTAAATCTCTGAAGCAATGCTGAATACTCAGATTCAGGCGAGGCAAGCAATATTGAAGAGGTATTACTCTATTTTGCGATAAAGCACTGTTAAAGACTACGTGTCATCAGATGTTCCAACTTCTGAACAAAACAGGAAGGGAGATGTCAAAGTCGAAGTTACGAGTTGTCATAATGTGCATTTGATATCATGACATGGGGATGGCCCGTAACGGGGGCATAATGCCTAGAGTCCACTCATGCATGAACACGATAACCAAAGGGAACTTGTGCCACTATCAATGAGGCACTTAAGTTGTTCTCAGTGATTTGCTATCAGGCAATCATGGTGTCATACAGAGATTCTGAAGTCAAGCATGAACTGAGGGTCCGACTATCAAGAACTCACATTGTCACGGCAATGAGAAGTACACACTCTAGAAGCGAACAAACAGAAACCTACCAGCAAAGAACACCTTACAATATTATTGTGTTTTCATGATACCTATCTCGATTATTATCATATAAATATTATTAGTTATTGTAACGGCAGCCCGGCACCTCAGATGAGTATCACCTTTGAGAATGAAGCCGATGTTCTGTTTTGTATTTTTGCAAAACTATTAATTACATTTGAGCAGCATCATTATCTACTTGCTGCCCGGAGTGTTTGGTGGATAGTGGAATTAGTCCAATTGGATCCAGTGTTACGGTACTTCCTTGCCTGTCAGAACTATCCTTCGGAGGATACAAATATGAATGAATGGCAAGCAATGTTACTGGAAGTTACCGGCAGAGATATCTCCTTAACACCCCAAGATTGTTACAGGAGTTCTCAAATCTCAATAATCAATACAGTATTTATAAAGTCTAAGTACAGCCGCCTATTTAAATCCTCATCTTATCCCAAGACTCAACCTCTTATCTTGTTTCTCTAGTAAGAGCTCACCAATCTGCCTCATCTGTCCAAAGTGGCTTGTCTGCTGATTCTTCAAAAGGTAATAACCCGGTAATGATTCACTGGTTGAGATCATAACTTATACCTTCTATAACTGCAGAGTACAACAGAATCTGGAAGAAGTAGGTTAAACCGCACTCATTATAGTAGTAGACGAGATCGCTGAAAGTTCCAACAACCTGTTGATGTGCGTATTGAGATTGTGTCAATGTCTAGGAACACATATAGTCAATATTCACAGAGGTGAAGTGAAGAAGTAATGGTGAATATTGTTTTTAGATAGAATTCTTAATAATATTTTAAGGTGTTCTCCACTGGTAATGTCTGACTGTGGATTGCTGCTAGAGCTTGGTTCTTCACATTGTCGGGGACAATGTGAGTTCTTATATAGTGGGATCCTTAGGTCGAGCTTGCCTTCGGATTGCCGCCCTGACACATACTTTGTTTGATAGCTTATTGCCGAGATCTACTTAAGTGACACATTGATAGTGCCATGAATTCCCTCAAGGTTATCGTGTTCATGCATGAGTGGTTTCAAGGCATTACGCCCCCACTATGGGTCATCCCCATGACATGATATCAAACACACTAATATGACAACTCATAACTTCAACTTGAACATCTTGCTTCCCATTTGTTCAGTAGTTGGAACATCTGATGACACATAGTCTTATCAGTACTTATCGCAATATATTATAATATCTCTCACTATGAATTGTCTCTCCTTCAATTCGGCTATTCAGCATTGAGTCAGAGATTAAGTTGGTGACCAACTGATACTCCTCCAACATAGATTATTACACGTACATGATATTGCAATGCATACTGACTCACCTCAATGAACAGGTTTGCTTCTGGCCTCTTACCTTCAGCCACTGTCATTGATCCCTCAGACACCGCTTAGGTCTCGACCTTCCATCGACTGGCGAGTGCCGCAAGTTGTTCTCACCGCTCAGTGCATGCGCTTGCAGATCCCCAATCCTTGCATATTGTGTTATCGTCTGCTACACACGTAATTCTGCGTAAGCGCAACTTAACTGTGTGTGGTCCCGCTGGATAAGATATAGCAGCTGTGGTCAATAAGTATGTGCACTGTTGATAGTTTTTCATATCCCAGTAATGGTGACAAAATTGCATCATCAAACTTGAATCCTCTAGTGCGAACAAGTTTGTCACTAATTGATCCACATGCGGCCCAAGTGTAATCCCGCTCAAGATCACTTGGCTGATAACCATGATGTTGTTCCGCAAGTAGGTGTTTTGCATATGAGTCATGTGTAATATGATTATCACATGTACTTGCTGCAATCCATTCATGTATCATTACGGCTGCTAAGGGAGAACCCCATACAAAGACATTCAGCGACAATCAGTGACGGTTGAATTCCAAGTACCAGTCAACGATCAATATCAAGCTGATTCTTTAAGGCGAACTCGAAAGGGGAGGATCAATCCTTTACCAAAAATATGAACACAACCAAGGCCAGAAGGAAAAGATTAGCATGGCTTAAAAATAAAAATTGCTCTCAGGGTCAAAAGTAACCGTATACAAATACCAGAAGTAAATTTACTGCCAATATTGCCTGACATCTCGATTGATCTGGTTGCCATTGTTCTGGTGGCATTGGAAACAACAATAGTCATTTGTCCCCTTTGCGTATACTATCTCCATCGGTTACCAATTTACTCTCATTGGAGATACGCCTCAAAACAGAATATAATATCTAGGGCCATGCATCAGTGTCTAAACTTTAAGGAAGGTACCTCCCTAACATTGCCCTTCTTCCCATTCCTCCGAAATATCACTTTAAAGGACATGGAAAAACAACTGCCATGAAGGAACAGCAAATCCACAATAGGGAGGTTTTGAGGAAGGTCTTCGAGCTTATTATTTGCCCTCTCAATGCGCTTTTCAACGGGGGAAGGCTTGTGCTTTGTGCGGACTGTCGGATGCAGCAATGTTATCCTGTCATCTGTGCGTTCACGGCTGACTACTTCAAAATCATTCACTTGCACTCAACCAAGCGACCCCATTGCCCTGGGTGCAATGCACCAAAATCGTCGTTCGGAGCAAGCAATGCATCATTATCACAATTCGCAGTCGATCGGCTCTACTTCCAAAAGATGATACTTGCGATGCAGGGAGATGAGACGGAGAGACCAGAAGCAAGACACTATCTTGATGATCAAGCAGTTAGAACCTCAGAAGGCATCTTCTGGAATATGAAAAGCATCTCCCCGACGACAATTATCCTACCTGATATCCTTCTTACCATCTGTCTCGGTTTGAGTAAGCATTTGATGGACTAGGTAACATCCTTCTTCAAACAACATTCCAGGAACAACAAATCCAACCAGCTCTGGGCCGTGATGCCTCCATATCCTGGCTTCACTCGATTCCCCAAGACATATAGCCAGCTGACGCAATGGAGTGGTAAGGAGATGAAAGCACTCAGGTGTGTGATGGTTGCAGTGTTCGCGGCGACTCTTTTTAACCTTGTGGTGAGCCAAAGGATTCACTTCGCAGAAGCCCTGTTGTGCAGCAATAATGTGGCGTATTTTCACGTTATGGCACAGTACCGGTACCATACTGAAGCCACAATCAAGTACATGGAGAATAATCTGGACGAGTTTCATCATCACAAGGGTGTTTTCAGTCGATTCTACGCCAATAAATCTACAAAGAAGGTCTTGGAGGCCTTGAAAAGCAGCTTACTTGGACAAAGAGAAAGAATGGGAGAGTGACCCCACTTGGAGCTAGTGATAGCCACAGTTCAGGACCGTCTCTTCGGGTCCAGGTCTGGGTCGGAATCGAATTGTGCCCATGTTGGAGGTCCGGGTTGACTTTACACCTGTAGTGTCGATTCGGGCATGGTTCGGTGGGGATCTCCCAACCCGTCTGAATTGGGCGGGTTGTCAGTTGGTCACCCAGCCAGTCCATCTGTAGATTCATATAATGCTCTTGTTTTTGCTGTTTGATAATACTATCTTATCAGAATCTCGTATTCAACAGCCAGTAATCTCTGTTTGCATGTTTTGCAGTTTGCAATCTCAATTATTTTGGAATCCGTGTTTCTCCTTGTATATGTTGTATTTTTGTCTATAAAGTCGGTCATTACTTCTGTTTTGAGCTCATATTTCCGCGCGCTGCCTTGATTATGCAAAATGCAAGACCAAAAATTGTTGACACTCCATTGATGCTCATTTTCATGATGCAGTAACGTATATGTCACGTACTATTCAGGTTGAAAAGGCCACCGTTACTTCGTAAATGACTTATTTCCACATAGTTACACTTAGATTAGCGAAGATACAAGACCAAAAATCATTGATGCTTGGTTGATGCTCATTTCCAGGATGGGGCAGTCACTGCATTGCTTTCTCTTTTGACTACAAAAGCTGCCAATACATCGGTTATACATAACAGTGAACAAATCACATTTCAATTACTGCAATTACAAGACCAAAAATCATTGACACTCCGTTGACGCTCATTGTCAGGAGATTGTAGCCATGTCATTGCAAGCATTTTTGGCTAGAAAGGCAGCCAATACATCAATTGTGGGTCAATGTCATTGCACAGCCCTTGAATTAGCCAAGATGCATGGCCAAAAATCATTGATGCTCCATTGACGCTCATTTTTAGGATGGGCCAACAAGTGTGTTGGTGGCCGTTTTACCTATAAAGACAACCGATAATGTCACTTTTGTAGAAGGTGACTATGCAGCCTTTTGGTTGCTGATTGTGTAAGACTGATAATCGTTGATGCTCCGTTGACACTCACATTAAACACATCCTAACCGTCATTGTACTCTCACTAATTGTATGCTACGAACCATATAGTCATCATTGACTACCAATATTGCGTTTCTATGTACAATCATTTGCATCCAGAAGCTTCATGGCCGCTCAATTTCTGATCCACCACTATACATATCATCTGAGTGATGGATGACATAGCTCTATCACATTCCTGCACTTTCGGCTGGCAATTTATGGCATGTAGATGTTTACGGTGGTTTTTGATTCATATAGCCCGACGTCCTAACCTTTCCTCCTCCAGCTCCTTCTCCTTGATTTCCATGACCTACCATAAGCAATTTTCCAAATCTCAACCATGTGCACCAGGTCTGAGCAAAGAGTTACGCAGTTGGATGCGTGGGTGAATGCAGCATGATGGTAGTCATTCAGACAGGTTCATATCGCACATTGACTGTTCCTTCTGTGCCTCACATGACATTACTCACTTAATTTTTGTTAATAAATTTTGTCACTGATTTAGTTTTTGCTTTCCCACTTAACTGTAACAGGCTAGACAATATCGTGTTTATTGGTCCTCTTGCAGCCTGATTTGAAGTAGAGTATTTTCACATGGCGCGTACTACCCTTGCACATGCACAGACGAATTATAATGTCTCACAATTTTGTCACTAAACTCAAAATACAGCTGACATGTAGCAAAATTGGTACACAGATAGTATTTCAAATCAATATAACGTCAAAAATGGCAATTTGCCTATTGATTCCTCCGGTGACACAGCAGCCATCACCATTTCTTCATCCGAATCTGAATTCTATATGGTGATTAGCTAGGGAGGTATCACGCAGGTGTAACAGCTTATTGGTTGAACTGGCTTCACTTTCTCAATCAGTGACGAATCAGGCTTCGTGTCGGGTGAAAGAGATGCTATGCGTTCATTTAACTGTGTCTCTCGGGAACCTACCCTCACATCACTACTTCCTGGTCGAGAAGTCCCTTGCGGCATTTGCGATATTCTGGGGACGATATGAAGTGTCTCCATAAGCTCTCGTAGTGTTGCTGGTGCACGTGCAACTGCAACTTCATCCGTTTGCAGTGTAACGACTGCCGGAACTCTCAATTCGGGTATGCCATACTGCATCACTCTTTCATGGAAGTAGTCGGCCACGTGCCCCCATCCGGGTTGCGTCAATTCCACAAGCATCAGCTACTTCTGCTGAAATCTCTCCATGCGCTGCTGAACCATTCTGGAGATTGTGCCCACCACCCAGGTGGGTTCGTCATCTTCGCTCAGCTTGCCCGGCAATGTATCTCCATCATCCTCATCATCCCCATCCTCCTTGTTGTTGGAACTTACAGGATCGCTCGGACTGTCTCCCATAGCAGTCATCATCCCTGCAAACAACCTTTCGGGCTCTCTGGTTGTCAATCCCATGTTTTCTGTGATTCTCATATCTTCCTCCTCCTGCTTAATCGCTGTCTCTGCGTGGTCGACTCACTTGCTTGCCACAGCAGGTTCTTTCTCAACATACTCCTCGATCCAGTTCTCTTTCTCTTTGTTGCTTAAAATGTGCATTTCTCATCATTTTTCTGCTGCAAGCTTCTGTTTGGAACCCACGCTGCACATTGTCCCTTGGGCTCGGACTCTCACTGCTTGCCAGCCGCTCTTGCCTTCATTCGCTTGATGACATCATCATGTGCAATACTTTTTTGATTTGCATTATTTGCCTGCCGGAAGTGGCGAAAAGTTCTTGTCCGGAGCATTCCCCATTGTAGTTTGTGTTGACTTTGTTATTGGGCGAGATGTCGGATGTTGCAAGATATGTATGGTAAGGAGGCAAGCTGGGTCTTTAATATCAAGGTTCTACGTTTGATCAACTGGAACAAGACACAATCTGCATTTTGACCATCACTAACATAGGAATAGTAATGCTAGCCGTACAACATGATTTGATTTTTAGAGTTGGTTTCAAGTAATATCCCGGAGATTTCTTGAGACAAACATCACCAGATGTCCTTTCCCTCGAAGAATTTGCTGTTTATTTCTGACAATCCTGAGATATTGGAGGTTGAAAACCTCTATTCATTCTTGTAAACAGACAAACATTGGACCGACTTACAGCACATTGCAGGATGGTGGGAAACCCCTGTAGCCTGCAGCCATATGCAGCAGCATGCATCTTGAGTAGAATGTGCAAGTTGGCTGTTACTTATTCCATTTTGACTCGAAACTATGTTTATAATCCTCAGGACTTCCCACTTCTTTTCATTAACTTCTGCCTCTCCTATTCCCTACCAGCAAATCATGGCTACACAAACACCTCAGCAAGGTGAGAGCGGATCTCAATCAAACCAATTGAAAGGCGTTTCATCTGATGTGTCACTCGCTGGCACACAGCAATAACGCAGATCCCAGTTATTCTACTGCGATGCTGCCAATGCAGCCACCAAAAATATGACCCAGGATACACATTTAAAACTCCTCTGTAAAACCGGAAGCAGCAAGTATACAAAGCAACATTCAATTGGACGTGAGTATATCCATATTGTGGTAAACAGCGGTCAACTAACCGTATACTGTGCAGTGGGTATATGTAGAGAGCTATGAGACCAATCTATAGCCGTGTAACGGCGACAGGTGACTGTGGCCGGGTAACGGCCATTCTATATAGTCGGGTCGCCATGAGACTTAGATCTCTAGCGATAATCTTACCTATACACCTGTATTTACTATCACTCGAGTCCACGTTTTCAACCGTATACCATAATTACCATAGGTATGCCTATAAGGCCGAATGCTGGCGTACGTGCCCTTACACTATTATCGCTTTTCAGTAAACGGATACGTTTCGCTCACGAGATTTCACGAGTTTATCCCTTTACTGACGCGTCACATCATCAAGTCTACAATTGAGATTACAGCCTTAAAAACAACATATCGAAGCATGATTACTGCAAGCACGGATACCGATCGTTTCATCATTCAATTGAGCACCATTTGGCGTAAGAGACGCGTCACCGGCAATGACGACAATTTTCACGACTAGAGGCCGCGACTATTCGATTCGGCCAATGACAGAAACCGAATACGATAGAGATATTGAGTCGAACACCATTCCTACAAGTCAATTGAACGCGATCATCAGTCGAAGAACCTATAATCAATGACGCGATCTTACCCCTGAATCGGCTATACGAAGAACCGAAGGCGAAGTCGAAAGACGATTGCGAATCAGCACAGTTGCGACTACCTCCCTTCGAATTGAGTAAAGTGCATCGACTTCAATTGTCGTGTACACCTACAACTCTAGCAACCTCGAAGAAGCCCGGAGGACAGTGAAAACAACAAAGGCAATTGGGAGAGTCTCAGAATGGCGGCGATAAGAAATGCAACTTCCGATCATTCATCTCCGAAACTGCGGAAAAGACCTCCAGCAATTCCAATAATTCCAACGATCCCGCTCCCGGGAATTCAATATCGGTCAAGTCCAATAAGCCCAGTGGAGACTGCCGTGCGAACTTATCCCCAGCGCCGTGGCTTACAAAGGAAGTCTACGAAAGCCAAAAGCCAAACCGGTAATGTGCTCGCTGCGGCAGCGGAGAACACAAAACCTGCCTTGTACCCAATATATATGGCAACATGCAGCGAGTCAAAGCACAAATCGACTGCGGTGCAATGAGCATCATTTTATCGCCGAGCCTACCTAGGAAACTCGAGCTTCCATACGAACCAGCATTCACCTCCACCCTGGCCCGGTGATGATGTCTGTTGAGAGCCGAAAGGCAAGTCTCTTGGTTCAGTATTTTGAACACCTTAAACCGGTTGACGAATCGAAGGTTTTAGTCAGCCCAATGATGGCACACAACCTCGTCTTGGGCTTGCCATGGCAAGAAACCCGGAAATCGATTGCTGCAATGGTCGATTGACAGCCCTGCGAGCGCCAAATGGACCGCAACGGGCAAAGATTCCAGAAGCAGATCACACAAGTCCTCTGCCGGAACATGGTGAGGGACAAAACAATCATAAGTCCCGCTACCGCATTCGATCATCTCTGAGCTAGTGAGGAAGTGGTCGAGGCGTTCGCCATATGACTTGGTGAATGTGAAGGGTTGCTGGGAGCATCGCTGGAAGGCATCACCGTAGGTGAGAGAAACCCGAGGATGCTGAATGCGCGAGCAGGAGCAGCGGCGGTAGTCGTTGCAGAAGAGTGACACAGTGACGGTGCTTGAATGACTGCTACCGGCTCGCCGAGACACGAAGGGAGAAACTGGACAACAGGGGTGGTCTATTGCGACGAACTGTCTGATCCAGCCAACCCGGGACCCCTACCCATCTCCACTCCGCCAGAGCATGCTACAATGCAGAATGCAGAAAAGGCTAACGAGAATAAGAACAGACATAGTTAACGTGGAGATGGAAACAGATGATGGGGGTCGCATCCCGGCACAATATCAAGATGCACAATAGCAAGATTTCACAATATCAAGATTTGTCGTATCCTCGTGAGATACAAGGACTATGTGGACGTATGCAGCAAAGATATGCCAACTCTCGCACCGCACCTTTCACGGCATCCAAAGGAAATTCGTGAGGAAGAGCGATTCTGGCTCGAGGACCGTAGGAAGAGCGTGAGAGGACATGACAGGGTAACCCGGCCGTTAGGAACCACACAAATCGCGTGGATCTATGAAATCTCATAAAGAGCGAGTGAGACCAAGAGCTGGGAAAAATGAACACCGCCTGCGGCAGCACCGATCTCATTTGCGAAGAAGGACGGCGGACTGCGGCTGTGAGTGGACTACCGAGCTCTCAACAAAGCCCCGGTGAAGAACCGATATCCTCACCCACTGATCTCGGAGATGCTCGACAAGACCTCAGGAATTCCTATCACCTCATCCGAATCAAGGAAGGCGACGAGTACAAAGTTGCGTTTCGCACCCGGCACGCAGTTCGAGTACTGAGTCATGCCGTTCGGGTTGACGACCGCACCAGCTACCATACAACCAAGCTACAAACCAATTAGAGGAGATAAGTCATCGGCAGAGCAACGACCTTGAAAGAGAGGGATGACCTTACCGGAACCGGAATCCACATATACGATGACCCTACCGGAGCTGCCGGAATGAAGGACCACAGTGCACTTAACGACAGAGAAGTCCAGCGGCACCCAGAGAGCGGGGATAAGCATACCTAGAGATGAATCAACATACGCACCTAGCATCCGGAAGATGATAAGCCCACCTAGAGAATTCACAACCAAAGCTCAAAGTCAGAGACAACGGGAACAGACCAAGCGAAGTCCGAAATGGCGAAAATCAAGTCGAAAACACGAAGCTAGTCGAAACACGAAGCATGTCGACTCACGACGCAGGTCAAAAAAAGAATGGCCAAAGCAAATGCAAAAGTGAGATGAAAGCAAGTGGAAAAATGAGACGAAGCAAGCGAAGTCGACCAAGACCAGCCAAAAGGCAAGCGAAGTCGAAGACCTCCACAATCCCGAGACGAAGGCTGCTGAAAGACGCATCGGTCAACAAAGATCACCAAAAGTCTACTGGAAGTTCATAAGTCTACCGAACCACGGGGGCAATCAACAACCGAATTGAGTCTAAGTCGTCGACGGAGCAACAAAGTTCAAAAGGGGGGATGACCGTGTCAAAATGCGTCCTACCGACAAGACAAAAGCCCACCGGGATGCAATCTACTGAGACGCACCGAGAAGTCTACCGAGAAGTCGGCCGGCAAAGTCTACTAAGTCGACCAAGATTCTATTGAGGCCTCCTTTCGAGAGCACAACGATGAAGTCGACCGGATAGTCACCGAAGCGGACTTCCAAAGACGACTACCTAGTCTAGCAGCATCTGGAAGTCAATGCCACTTACCTATGACTACCACTTGAGATATTCTACGAAGCACTGCACGAAGGCTCGAGAGAGCGCAGGCACGCTTGAACTTGGAAAGTATAACCATCTAAGAGAAGCTTACGTGTTAGATATCGACGAATAAGATGCGATTGACATACACGGTTGACGGCTAAAAACGATGCCGGCAGCGGAAGCTCCCATCGATGCCAAGTCACGAGCGGAAGCTCTACCACCCTGACAATTTCAACAAAGACCTACGCCGAGATACAAGCTACGGGAGTGATGTT
>Ga0307515_10008558_pt1 | contig 19921 bp, 10 predicted proteins | sample 17_EM_MG_FD_194513 | JGI IMG/M metagenome (GOLD analysis project Ga0307515, IMG submission 194513) | Populus trichocarpa ectomycorrhiza microbial communities from riparian zone in the Pacific Northwest, United States - 17_EM | ecosystem: Host-associated > Plants > Roots > Unclassified | place... | reverse complement strand
AAAACTGCATAGGAGTTTTATTCATCAAAGGTGGTAGCAATTCACATTCTATTCTCATTAATCCATAGTTATATGAAAAGAGACATATAATTACAATGGAAAAGGATCATACTCGCAAAAAACAATAGAACGATGCTGTTCCCAAAAGGGATTACTCCGCACCAGGCTTCGGGGCATCCTTTTCTTTCTCAGGAACAGTGCTGTTCCCACTCTCGGCTTCTTTTATCTGCCTCAATTTCATCTTTTTTCTCAGGAAGAGCTTCTATTTTTCCATTGATCTTCCCTAACTTCTGTTCAGCTTGTCAACGTCTCTGCTCTTGTCCTTCTCATTGGGTTTTCTTTTCTTATCACTCCTCTCCTTCTTATCATTTTCTTTCTTTGTCTCCTTACCTTTTTGTACCTTATCTTTCTTCTGCTTCTCCTCTTCTTCAGCTTGTGAGTCCTTGTTTATGCCAATTTCCCTGGTGGTAACCTCAGCCTCGCACCTTGACTAAGTAGCTTCATCCCTGTGTTCTTTGTGTTGAGTTTCCTTAATTATATACACGTAGAAAAAATTTATAGAATCTCATGGATTATGTTAGATAGATATAAAATTATTTAGAATTTATATAAAAATTATTTACAAATTAGATGTTTTTTTTATTTTGAATATTTACTTTACAGCTGGGCTGTCACAAATTACAAGCTATCAAAATATTCAGCTTCTAACAGTAATCTACACGAATTACCAGTGAAAGTCTCATGTACACTTTTAGAATAGAGAAATTATTATATCTTAGAGTGCTAGTTTTTTTTTTTATATGTTTTAAGTTTTTATGTATTATATTTTTCTCACCTTTCTTTGTTTTTTTTTAAATAAGAGGAAAAATATTCTATTTATAAAAAGAACCTAAAAACTTTATAAATGACAATATTAATTTGCCCCTTAAATAATATTACATATATTATTTTAGGATAATTTTAGAAATTTATTCAATTAAATCCTTACTTTATTGTTTCTATGTTTAGAATTGTAATCTCCTATATTAATTACATTCTAATCCTTAATTTTTAAAATTTATTTATAATCAAATAACACTTGATTAATCATCTTTTTTTAATTTCTAACCAATTGTTCTTATGTATGTGACTTATTAAGTTTTCTAATAAGTTGACCCAAATATAAATCATAATCATAAATAAAATAAGATTAAACAGATTAAACAATTTAATTTATTATTAATTTAATAATTGATTTATTTATATTTAAAGATCAAGTACAATGTCTAGCAACTTATCATAATCCCTCAAATATTACGAAATCATAAGTGGTTTGACTTAATTTTCTACTGACTAGTTTCTCAGTATAATTATTATTCTTTTATCAAAATGTTTTGATTTAGACATTTTAACACGAAGTATGTCTGCTTTGTCAAATCATGTTAGTTTTCAATATTATAGTTATTAATTCTTTGAATAAGATTTTAAAACTCTTTTCAAAATTTATTTCATCTTGACCAAGGATTTCACAATTAATACTATTTGAGAATAAATAAAATATTTTCTCTAATTTACATACGATGATGAATCATTTTTTGATTACTCAAATATTTTCATATAGTTTATGTATACTCAATACATGCTCGTTTGTTACCCTTGATTAGAACAACGTGTGGTTAGGATCAAAGTATAACATTTCATATATAAGATAACTTAGTGATCTCAAATCCAATGATCACTTACATAACTATCATGATAGCCTTTTTATAGACATAAGTGATCTCTCCATATAGAATTCTCTTACGGGTCAGTTCATACATGTCATCCATCATATATCATCTACCTATTAGTTCCATGTATTCATCATACCTCGATTTATGAGAGCATTTATTTCTTTTTATATATATAAAAATAATATACATCAATCTCAACAGCTCTAATTAATGTTTAATCAGCTCTAATTAATGTTTAATCTTAATATAACATTGACCATGAACATTTAGGAACAATGCTTTGATACAATATAAATCTCATAATTATAACAACTTTACAATTTCAGTTGCAAAGTATTTTTTGTTTTATGAACTTTATCTTTACTCTAGATTCATTAATTAATATAAATAAATATTAAAGATAAAGAAAACCTTTATTAATAATAAATATGTTTTATATGAATAAAATCAAAGCTACGTGTAACCAACTAATTGGCTACAGAACATATTTACCAATACTTTTACTCTCTCTTCCTAGTCCTTTTTCTTTTTGCTCTTATTCTTCTCTTCTTCTCCATCTTTTATGTCATCGTCTGCTCCATCCTTGTGCTTTTTCTCTTTCTTCTCCTTATCCTTCTTCTTTTCTTCTTTCCCCTCATTTTCATAATCTTTTTCCTCTTTAATTTCATCTTTGCTCTTCTTCTCTTTTTTCTCCTTATCTTTTTTCTTTTCCTTCACTTCCCCCTCTTTTTTGTCCTCTTTACCATCGTTGTCTTTTTTTGTTTCTTCCTTAGATTCTTCATCTATCTTCTTCCCTTTATCTTTGACCTTCTTCTCTTTTTCTTTTTTCTTCTCTTCATCCCCTTCACTTTTCTTATCCTCATCCTCAACACTCAAACCTTGATCTTTGTACCCCTTGATCGCTTTGTTTGTATCATTCAAATCTTTATCCTCGTCTTTCTTCTTCTCTTTTTTATCTTTCTTTTTCTTCTCTTCTTTCTTCTCTTCCTGTTCATCCCTTGAAACCCCATGATCTTTTATCTTCTTCTCTTCTTTATTGTTCTTCTTATCCTCCTTGTCATATCCTAAAGCCTCATCATCTTTCTTCTTATTTTTTTCCTTGTCTTTCTTATTCTTTTTCTCTTTCTTAGCCTCTCCAGCTTCCTTGTCCACCTTTGACTCTTTACCAACACTATCCTCTCCTTCCTTTCCTTTCTTCTCCTTCTCTTTGTCCTTCTCTTTCGTTTTCTTCTCCTGCTCTTCACCCTTCTTCTTATCTTTCCTTTTCTTCTCCCCCCCCTCATCTACATCCTTCTTCTTATTTTTCTCTGATTTCTCCTTGTCTTTCTCTTTATGCTGCTCCTTCTCCTTTGGCTTTTCCTTTTCTACCGATTTGGCCTTCACCTCAGCTCCCTTCTCGTCATTTGGTTCTTTATCCTTGCTCTTAACTTTCAGATGGATGTCCTCCTTCACAACCTTTTCATGCACCCCAGCAGCAGAAATGACAGGTTCAGATGTATCTTCCATCTCAGGATTCTGTGAAAAATTGAAATTGAAATGGAGACCCTTTCTCGCTTAAGCTCAAATTTCCTGAAGAAAGTGGCATACCAATTAGTAAAAAAGGTACCAATTGTAACAAATAAGCAACGAGAAATTCTGATATGAATCGAATGAAACTAAAACAGCAATTATGAGTAGCCTATAGAGCACAGAACCTAAGCTAGGTAGAACCATAAGTTCTAATGCCCACCCCCAAAACTACCTCCTTCCTAACCAACAAAAGAAAAGCTGTTATAGATGCTCATCCTCTCAAATTCTGGCAAGCTGCAAGCAATATAAACACAGGGAACATGGTAAATAGTAAAATGCCTAGTTAATGCTTCGGCATTTTCAAATTATTTCATTTCTTTTCAATTTTCATTGCAGAATCCCTCCATTTCTACGCAATCCCACAGCCCATTCCAAATGTCATTAACATCTCAATTAACTTTCTGTTCACAGCTTCAAAATGAACAAATTGTTGATGCATAAAAGCTCTTCAATTTATATATGATCTAAAAAATGCCATTGATGTTTTATATGTCTCCATTGCAAAAGACAAACATATGCATACAGAGATCCCAAAAGATTCCAAATATAATCGCATAGACCAAAGATCAAAACATTATTCTCCCATCTGGAAGGATTAAAGAAAAAGCATTGTCAAAATACGAGACGAAAATGAAGATCCTAGTCCATGCCAAAAGCTATTCAATTACCTAACACAGAGAATAACCCGTATGGATGATTTCTCTCAAAACACTCCACAATCACAAAATGAATAATATCACAGAAACAAGATGGCAAGAAGAGAATCTTGTAAGCCCAACAAATCAAGAAACAACAGATCAGAGGGAAGAAGAAATCTAGGAACAACCTAAAAAAATCTAATATAATATATTGATAAATTATGAAGAAAAAAGAGATACCTGCTAGAAGTTTCAGGTTGATACGTGGAATTACACACACACACACACACACACACACAAGAAACATAAAAGAAGAAGCCAAGAATCTGTACCTTAGTTTAATTTTTCTGAAAGTAACAAATTTTAAGGCAGGAACTGACAAGGAAGACGAGAGCTATTAAGGTTTTGATTGCTTTGGCTTTGGTGTTGTGTCTAGAATATGATGGAGATGTCTTGTCTTTTATTTATAGAGTTCGGACATATATAATTTTCTTTCTTGGGTAACAGCCATTATTAACAGCTAGATTGTCTGTCTCACCCGCTAAGAATAAAGGCATGTCGGTCACGCGCAAACAACACGACTCCATTGCTTTCCTCTCCAGCCCACCCCCTACGCGGTGAATTGTTTTCTTTATTTTTCTTTTTATTATTGAAAGCATCGAGCAGAATCTTGTACATAACTTGCATGTAAATTAAAATCAATCTTATTTTTAAATATTTTAAAAATAATTTTTGTATTGATGGATCGGTGTGTTTAAAAAAATTTAATATATTTTTTAAATGTTAAATTTAAAGTTTGAATCAAGGATGTTATTTTTTACATGACACAAAAAAATATAATGTAAATTTAAATCATAAAAATATAAAGTTAATTTTTTCTCCATACATGGTTCACACAAAACAATAAACAATTTCATCAACAAATATGTAGTGTAATTTTTGTTGCATGATAAAATCCTATCATTCAAAATCCATGAAAAAAAATGAAAGTGGTTAGTAAGAATCTGCGTAAAAAAAAAATTGAAAACAACTATATTTTTGTAAATATGTTTCCTTGTTGGCTAACACTAGTTATAATGCTCCCTCCAAATGCGTAACCATTTATAGTGTTAGTTTTAATTTATGTGATGTCTTTTGCTTTAATGAATAATACATCACTTTTAGATATTATTATGCTTTTATAAGTTTTAGATATTGTTTTACACACCATGAATTGAAAAGGTGAATCAATAAGGAATTGTAAGCTTTGTATAAGCTAAAACAAATGAATATAGTTTGTCTTGTCTGTAAAGAAATCCTTATAGAATGAGAATTTTCAAAGTCTTGTCTTGTAATAGACAATTTTTTATTTGTTAGGGAGGGTTTAAGAAAGACTATATTTCTTCATCCTTGAACTATTGATTGAAGAAAGAATCTATGAATACAAGCCTTTGTGAGGCTCGTGGGTTAGTGAGTCAACACAAGGCTATGCAACGAGAAAGACAAAAAATTAGAATTAATATAAAATCATAAAATCAATTGTAAAGTCATAGTTTTACCCAAATTTATCGATTTTACATGATTTTATACAATCTTGATCTAATTTTATCATTTTTCAAATTTTTATATGATTTTACACTATAAATATATGTTGACTCATATGATTTTACATGTCAACTTGTAATTTTAACAACTTGATTTGAATCTCAAATCAAAATTTAAAGAAAGATTTGTTAAATTATCAAATCAACCTCTTAAAATTAATTAAACCATGGTTAATAATTTTATTTTTCACTCTTAAGTTTTAGGTGTATTAATTATTGTAAAAAATCTGATTTCTTGGTGGACGAGAGCTTTGGTGTGTCTTTTTCAACTGATGGGAGCAATCTATTTATAATGTTAGGATTTAATTTTTAGGCCTGCTATTAAAATTAAGGAATATCTTCCTTTTTAATTTTTTTTTCCTTTTTAGATTTTTCCCTTTAATTTTTTTTTTCTTCAGTTTTTTCTTTTCTTTCTTCTCATTCAAAAATCTTTTTTCTGAAAAACAAATTAGTGAGGGGAAAGAAAAGAAAAATATAAAAAGGAAAAAAAATAAAAGGGGAAAATAAATTTACATAAATGGAGATGAGACCCTCAAACTTAAGTTTGGCATATTCTCCTGCTTCAGTTTTGAGCTCATGAATATGCAAGATAAATAGGCACAACAAAAGAGTTGAACTTGGTTCCAGCAGAGGTTGTGTACGCACCCATGCATGTTGTAGAATACGATCAAATCGTTGAAGCTCAGGCACAACTTGGTTCAAACACTGTTGATGCAAAAACCACACCACCTTGAGGACTTCTTATTAATGGTTTAAGCAACACAGAGGATCGATCATAGGCCGGAAAGTTAAATTAATGGACCATAAATCCCATCATCAATCCAGTACTTTCTTTTATCTCCTCTCACTCGTTTGCCAAGCACATCAGTAACTAGAGTGTGAATGCAGTTTCACAGAAATACCTTCTGGGCTCTGCAATCACTTCAAAGGATTTATCGTCTGGGAAAAATTCCTGGATTGCATCATTAACTGTGGCACCAATCTCATCAGATAATGGGTTTGCTTTAAAAGCTCCACCAACGTTAATGATGTTCGTTGGGGGCATATTGTGCTGGGCGACTGCAATATCAAATGCAGCTCTTGCTGCAACTATTGATCACGATAGGTTTGGGCTGTTGATGCTTTAGAAACTCCGTGAAAGGAGACTCCAGCTACTCCAGCTACTTCCATGCCTGCTTGGTGTGCATGTTGGAGCAGCGGCACCATCTCCTTAGGAAAAGCATCAAATTTGGTTCCCAGCTGACGCCAGGAAGTCTCATCGTTGACTTCAAAAGTCGTAGCAGCAGTCCACATTTAATTTGGATGCCACTTATTGATTTTGTTGACTTCTTTAGAATCAAAAGTAGTGAGTCGCCCTCCAACACTTGCTGCATACTTGATATGAGACTCAGCCTTGCATGGATTAGCATAAACAATCTTATCAGCTCTAACACCATGGCCTAGTATGGATTTAATCTCATCCCTAGTAGCACAATCAATGCAGGCTCGTTATTGCACTTATAAACGAAGAAAGGTTTTACATTGGGCATGTTCTGCTTCCATTTCTTCACGAGTCTTGCCACAACCCCTGAATCTAGAATGTAGAAAGGCTCAGCCTCTACTTGTTTATCCGAGATGGACCGGAAAAGGCTATCCAGTCCATTGCTAGGAATACTAACAAGTTGTTGGCCTTTCTCCTTGCTAGCCTCCAATATGACTTTGAGGCTGCTGGAGCTGAAAACATTTCCATCTAGTGGACACATCGCCATGTAGAAAGTTTTGGGCTAGATAGAGTCCTGAGGACAGTTTTTATTATTTTTGTGAGACAGCCCTCTGGAAAAATATAGAGAAAACTTAGATAATGGAAATTTTGAATGCTAGTTTCATACTATCAAAACTGTATTTCAGGAAACCAAAGATGAATTTGAATTAATAAATGACAATTTACATTAGATGAAACCAATTCCAAGCTGTCCTCTGGAAAGGAAGTCAAGCTTGGACATGTTGTGATCTCTAATTGAACAAGGGAACGTAATTTTTGCAACTCATCAGGATAGAGGTTAGCTCTATGCACCATTGTATAGACAGATTTTCCAGAGACAAGCAGGACTGTAGCCCAGTTGGAAGTGAAGTTAATTTATGACATCGTTGAATGCTGAGTGTTTTGAGAGATGATAGGTCCCCTACACTTGGAATGGACTCCAGATTAGGACAAACTTCTATTCTTAAATCTTCAAGAGTTGTTACGTTTTGCAAACTAGCAATGCATTCTAGATTTGGACAAAGTTTTATTGCCAGACCTTTAAGAGAGAGGTTTTGCAGACCTGGAATAGAGAATATAGATCGGGAGAACCTTCAAGTCTCAAATATTCAAGAGAATTGAAGATCTGCACACTTGGCATTGGAGGAGAGATTAACTTGTGACAACCTTCATTATGGAGTCTCTTAAGAGATCTGAGGCACTCGCCAGATTGAATGGACTACAGGTTTGGACATCATTTTATGGTTAAATCTTCAAGAGGTGTGCTAGCACTGCACTCCATGAATAAATATTTCAATTCATCACAGAAGCAGATTTCCAGTTGAGCAAGTGATGAAACATTCAGTGAAAAACTTGCCAATAGAGGACAGGACATGATGGACAACTCTTCAAGGCAAGGAAACACAACTGAATGGCCTTCACCCACTGCTGGCACCATCCATTCAACTAGATTGACCATGCGACGCAGAGACAGTTTTTTTAATGCTGGAAAAACTGCCATTGTTTCACTGAATCCAGTGCTTCGGTAAAACTCCATGTCGGTAGCTCTTACATTATCCAGCCCATCTATCTCAAGACTTTTAAGACGAGGAAGACGTCCAAGCATTGGCAATTCGCAACTCTTGCAGTCTATCAATTTCAGATTCACCAAACTGTTGACTAGCAAGGAATCACCACGACTAGGGATTTCCATCAATAGCCAGCATGGCAGCTTTTCACCTCCATAGTGTTCAATCTTTAAGGTTTCTAAGTTGGAGTGAGACTGAAGGGCCTCCAGAACTTCTTCGTCATTCTTGAAGCATTTTCTTCTTGATCTCCATACAAATTCCAATTTGTAAATCTTTGTTTTTCCTCGTAAGTTTGCTTTCTCAGCTTCTTTTTTGTCTTTCACCTCCTGAAGATTGTATATCGACAATTGTCCTCCGAGGCCATTTAAGGATTTCAGTTCTTTAATAATACTATCACTGTCTTTCCCCACAACAAAGAATGGCAATGTTTGAAGAGGAAGTCAAACATATTTATTTCACTGATCATCACCATATCAGAATTTTATATTAAAAATTCTATATATAGAAATCATTTTATAAAAAAATTATATAATAATTATGTAAGTAATTATTAGATTTGAGATGATTAAATTATTTTATATAAAAAATAATTTATTTTGATCATGTTACATGTTATCTTAATCGAGGTAACAAAAAAATATGCATCAAATATAATACGAATTATATGAAGGTACTTAAGTGATTAAAAGAGAATTCATCACCCTAAGTAAATTAGAGAAAATATTTTATGTATTCTCAAATACTATTGACTGAGAAAACCTTAGCAAAGGTGGAATGAGATTTGAAAAAAATTTCAAATCTTATTCAAATGATCAATGATTACTATGTAGAGAACAAACATGATTTAATATGACAGACATACTTTATGTTTTAATGTTAAATCAAAATATTATTAATAAAAGAATATTAATTACAATGAAAAATCGGTTACTAAAGGTTAAGTCAAATTACTAATGACTTTTCTAATATTTGAGGGATTATGACATGTTACTTGACGATGCATCTAATCTTCAAATATAAATTATTCAATTGTTAAATTGATAATAATTAAATTATTTAATTTATTTAATTCTATTTAATTATAATTATAATTTATATTTGGGTCAATATATTAGGAACCTAATGGGTTACACATATTAAGAACTATTAGTTAGAAGTTAAACTAAGATGATTTAATTAAGCATGACTTAATTAAAATATATTTTAGAAATTAATGACTGAAATATAATTAATACAAGGATTATATTTTTAGACCTAGAAAAATCAAGGATATACTGATATTATTTAAAGGGCAAATAGATATGTTTCCATTTATATGGTTTTTAGGATTTCTTATAAATATAAAGCTAAGCCTATTTATTTTATAAGTGAGATGAGTTGTTATCTGTTAGATAGAAAAACTATGTAAACATAAAATTAGAGCTAGTATTCTAAGCATAGCAATCTCTATATCCTAAATATGGATTTAAAAGATTTCTCATGGCTGGTTTGTGTGGATTACCATTAGAGGCCGGATAATTGGACGGTTTGTGGTTTGCGATAACCTATCCTTTAAAAAATTATTTGAAGCTGAAAAAAATCAAATCTTCAAGTAATAAATCTCTAAATAATTTTAGTTCTGTCTAACAGGATCTTAAAGACTCCCAAATAATTTTGTTTCATAGTTTTCGTTGCATGTATGATATTCAGGAATTCAATAGTTGTATTAAAGCTTTTGTTAAACAATTATTATTGTTGATTACATGTTTTAATTATTATTGGTGTTCATTAATTTAATAATTATTTTTAAGTTTTTTTTATTCAAAACAGTCAATAAAAAAACATGATTTTTGAAATCAAATTTAAAAAAAAAAATTGATTTTTATCACCCAGTTACTGTTCCGGTTAGATTTGGAAGGAATTTCCAAATCTGGCCAGAATCCAGTCAAGGATTGGCTGGAAAAACCATTTTTTTAAACAAAATATGCAGCAGCTTTGTCGTGGGTGGCAGCGCTGGGAGGGTTGGCCGTTGTCCTGATCGTAGCACCCTGGTGCGCCGCTGTTGCTGGTCGCGCTTGGCGTTGGCGCTACTACCAGCCACCATGGTTGCGCAAGGTAGGAGCCTCGCACTGTTGCAGATGAAGCTCGCGAGCGCTGCGCCTTACGTGGCTGCAAGCAGCAGCGGCCTTGGCCGCGGCTTCTAGGTGCAGTGACGACCTTGGCTGCCGCTAGAAAGTATGCCAGCTGCAAGGGCAAGGTGTCTTGCTGGCGACACATGGAATTTACCCCTTCACCCCTTCTCTTGTGTGTGATGACCGTAGGGCTTATTTTAAGGTAAATATCATTTTACCCTCTTATTTATGTTTTTTTAATCCCGCGAATAAAAGTTTTATTTTAATTTAATTTAAACTCAAATTACATTAAATATAGCATTAATTTTTCTAAAATAATTAGGATTTAATTAAAAAAAAGTTTTAAATAAAATAAAATTTAGATTTTATACCTTAAAGTATTTTAATTAAATAATTTATTTTCATAATAGGATTAGGAATGAATTAAATTGTTTAATTCATTTTTTTTGAATTTATGATATTCTAATGGGATTAAGATTTATTTAATTAAATAATTTTTATAAAAATGGTTTTTCTAAAATAATGAGAGTTTTTTATACAAAAAATTATTTAATCAATCCTAAAATAGTTTAGGATATTAATAAGAATTTTAGTGTGATTAATTTTCTTATGAAATTTTAAGAAATGTTTTTCATGGAATTTATGTTAAATAAATTTTGTTTTGTTCGAGAAATTATCAAATTAGATTTGATTGAATATTTTTAAGTGTTAGAAATATTATTTTATAGTAGAACATAAAGCTAATAATTAGAATTGAAGCATGCAGTGTATTTATCATGATATTAAAATGTTTTTAATCCATAATTGATTATTATGGACATTAAAGACTAATGTGATTGTATTTTTATTTGATGGTTGAATGATTGTAATTTTATTAAATAAGGCTTGTGTGTCTTGTCTTATCTCTATTTTTCTTCTAGGTTGTAAATTTTGTTCTCATCTAATTCCACTCGAATGTAACTCGAGATTTTTTAATTAATTATGTAAATGCTATGTAATTTAGAAATGTAGGAATTTAGATAGGAAATTATTTTGTAATCTAATACGAAGAAAGAAATGATGATGAAGGCTACGATTGAAGTGTTTGTAGTGGACTTATGAAAACTTGTTCTAACTATTTAGGATTTGACCATCTAATTTCCTTCAGTGGCTCGAGGGAATTGGCTTAGATATATTCATAATTATCCCATTAGAATGACATGTTAGGGGTGCATGTTTATATATAAATTGTTGTGTATGAAATGTATATTTGTTATGCCAAATTATATATGAGACCTAATTAATAATAAATCCCCCATTAATATATTAAGTACACGTTGAAAACATGAATAGTTGCCTTCTGATTTTATATGCATAAAATCATAGTTTTATTCATGGATAATTTATTGAGTCACTCAAGGTTACTATTAATTGAATATGTTTAATGCTATAAAATTAAGTTCTATTTAACTAACCTATATAATTTGGATGAGTCACTTATGATCATATGAAGTTAGAGGCATGAGTTAGATGAAACATATATGATATGTTTAGACAAAGACTTGTCACCTAACTTATCTAAAAGTCACATAGAGATGTGATTGATAAACTATATTATCTATCTAATTTAATTTAATTTATTTTTATTTGTTGAGTCACTCAAGGTCAGATAATTAAAATGGGATCATAGCCCACTAGAAAAATCTAAACGAGATTTATTTCCTGAATTAATAGGTAGAGCTATTAATTTACAAGAAAATAATAGGAGACCAAATTAGGATTATAGACCTTATCTAAATTTGAAATTTAAATATGTATGCATGAAACTAATACTCTTTATCTTTATATAAATAGGTTGGTAGATCAAAATAAATAGTAATATATCCCTACAAAGCATACTTGATGCTAACAAATTGATGAGACCAAATTTATTAGATTGGCACCGAAATGTGAGAGTTGTTCTTAAACAAGAAAAGAGGTTGTATGTGCTTGAAAGTCATATTCCTCGTGTCCCTAATAAGGACACTCTTATTAAAGTTAAGACAAAATATCATTGTCATATTGATGATGATGAGCAGATAGCATATATGATGTTAGCCAGCATGTCACCTGAACTTGAAATATAGTATGAGAATATGAATGGCTATAATATGATTAAGCATCTTAAAGAGTTATTTGATGTTAAGGGATATGAGACCTTTATCGAATTGTTTCCAAATATGATAATAAAATGTTCTATTGTAAACACTCGTGTGATGTTTATAATTGAAAACTATATTACTACTTTGCATTGTAGTTCTTAGGTATTAGATACCGAATATAGTTCTCACCTTTGCAATTGCATGTAGGAACTAAAGAAAAGTAGAATATTAATTAAAGTCAAAGTGGACTTACGACTCAATAATGAAGCAAGGGTTGTTGCATTAGTTGTAGGAACTAGTTATTTTGTTTTGTGTAATGGGCTGATACTAGAACTTTATAATTTCTATTATGTTCTAGTATCTTAAGACATTCTTTCCATTTTATTTAGTATTAAATTTATTATTAAGGACATATGTTGTTGTTTTATAATAATGATGTTTTTATAGATCCAAAATTATACGAATAGTTTGTATATACCTGAATTTAAATTGTTCAGGTTCAATGTTGAAATATAGATTGGAATAAATATTAATAAACTTCGATTGGATCGAGGTAGTTAATATTTGACCAAACATTTTAAAGATTATCTAAAAGAGAATGAGATTTTCTACACCTCTTAGAACACTACATCCAGATGAAATATATTTTCAAGGCTAAAAGATTGGATGTTTAGCTTGAACCTTAAGAAATACAAATTTTCTATAAATTTGATTGGACATGTTATGCATCAGTGAGATAAGAACCTCTCTTAGAAGCTGTGAAAGACATGTTGCTCATAATTCATGAGCTTACTGATTACTTGGAAGTAATATAGGATATTTATTTCAAGAAATGACTTGAAGTTATGGACTTCATGTACTAACCAAGTTTCGAACTTGGTTGATCCACCTTAAGGGATAAAACCTAATGGATCTAAATGGGTCTTTAAGAGAAAAACTAACATGAAAAGCAATGTACAAATATACAATACAAGCTTTAATGAGTAGGAATATTCAATTTTGATGGTATAATTAACATATTTGATTTCATCAAAAATATGGATAAATCTTGTGTTTACAAAAAGATAGTGGGAGTGATATTGTTATCCTAATATTATATGTGGATGACATATTATTGTTAAGAAATGATATATTTTTAATTTAATCAGTAAAGTTTTGGTTGTCCAAGAACTTTTTTATAAAAAAATTGGGAGAAGCAATCTATATATTGAATATAGAGATCTATAGAGATAGATTTTAAAGATTACTTAGATTTTTCCAATTCATGCATTAGACTAAATGCTAAAATAACTTAGCATTGAAGAATCTAAGATTGGATTTTTATCTTTTTTGCATAAAACACCTCATCTTAAAGACATGTGTTTTAAGACACAGATTGAGATAGATATGATGAAAATGATATCCTATATTTGGTTATATGATCTATCAATGAAAAAGATAAACTAGAAGTTAAAAATTGTTTGAATTAAGATTTTTTTAATGGAAAATTGAAAAATTATAAATATGAATCAATATATATTTTACTCTAAATGATAGTGCTCTGAGTTAGAAAAGTTTCAAATAAGAGAGCACAACTAATTCTACAATTAAATAAGAGTACACCTCTACGTTTGAGGAAACAAAAAGGTTTGGATCAAGAAGTTTATCAATGAATTAGGTTGGTTCCTAGCATTGTTGATTTAGTTGCCCTGTATTGTGATAACAATGGAGTCATTACATAAGCAAATGAATCAAAGTCTAATCAATGATCCAAATAAGTACTTAAGAAACTCCATTTGATTTGATAAATTAATAAAATAAAATATGTAAATATAAAGCGAGAAGCTACCGAAGAGAATCTAAAAGATCATTTTACTAAGTCATTATCCATGCAGAAACATTACTGCTATATGGAGCAATATGATATTACATACATGAGCGATTTGCTTTAGTGCAAGTGAGAGATTGTTAGTTTAATATGTCATGCAGCTAATCGATTGGTTACACGTTATATTATTATATTAATGTAAATATATATTTATTATTAATAAAGACTTAATTTATCTTTAATATTCATGTAATATTAGATTAATGAATCTAATATTTGATTTATAAATCTGGAGTAAAGATAAAGTTAATGAGACAAAAATTCTTTGCAAATGAAATTATAAAGTTGTTATAATTATGAAAATATTATTGCACCAAAGCATTATTTCTAAAATGTTCTTGGTCGATGTTTTCTTTAATATTGGATATTTATTAGAGTCATAGAGATTGATACATACCATGTTCTTTCATTTATAAAAGGAACCAGCTATTCTCATAAGCTGAGATATAAAGGATACCAAGAATTAATATGTAGGTACTTGGCATAAGACATGTACACTAAACTGACCCGCATGATAATTTTATATGGAGAGATCACTTATATTTATGGAAAATCTCACATAACGGTTGTGTAAGTAATCCTTAGACTTAAGATCACTAAGTTATCTTATACAGAAAATATTATGTTTTGATCCTACTACATGTTATCTTAATCGAGGTGATAAAATGACAGACATTGAGTATAACATAAACTATATGAAGGTACTTCAATGATCAAGAAATGATTCATCATCCTAGGTGAATTAAGAAAAATATTTCATTTATTCCCAAATAGTTTTGACTGAGAAATCCTTAGCCAAGATGGAATGAGATTTGAAAAGAGTTTCAAACAATCAATGATTATTATGTAGAGAACAAACATGATTTAATATGGCAGACATACTTCATGCTTTAATGTTAAATCAAAACATTATTAATTAAATGATATTAATTACAGTGAGAACCTGGTCATTGAAAGGTTAAGTCAAACCATAGCCAAGATGGAATGAGATTTGAAAAGAGTTTCAAACAATCAATGATTATTATGTAGAGAACAAACATGATTTAATATGGCAGACATACTTCATGCTTTAATGTTAAATCAAAAAATTATTAATGAAAGGATATTAATTACAGTGAGAAACCGGTCACTGAAATGTTAAGTCAAATCACTAATGATTTTTCTAATATTTAAGGGATCATGACACGTTATTCAACGATGCATTCGATCTTCAAATATAAATTAATTAATTTTTGAATTGATAATAAATTAAATTGTTTAATTCTATGTAATTAGAATTATAATTTATATTTAGGCTAACATATTAGAACATAATAGGTCATACACATTAAGAACCATTAGTTAGAAATTAAACTAAGATGATTTAATTAAGTATGACTTAATTAAAATATATTTTATAAATTAAGGATTATAATATAATTAATATAGGGATTGTATATATTGACCTAGAAAAATCAAGCAAGGACTTGATTGATTAAAATTATAAAATTATCCTTAAATAATATATGAATATTATTTAAGGGACAAATAGATATTTTGTTATTTTTAGGGTTTTTAGGATTTCTTTTAAATATAAAGTTAAGCCTATTATTAAAATTAAGAGAAGAGATAAAAAAATATTTTTTGTTAAACAAAAAAAATACGTAAATACAAAATTAGAGCTAGCACTCTAGGCATAGAAATTCTTATCTCCTAAATAAAGATTTAGAAAATTTCTCACGAGTAGTTAATGTGGATTATCATTGGAGGCCAGATAATTTACGACAACCCAACCTTAAAAAAATTATTTAAAATAAAAAAAATTAAATTTTCATATAATATAAATCTCTTAATAATTCTAGATCAATAATTGATTTTATAATTTTTACTGCATATATAATATTAAAAAACTCAACAAAGTCTTCCTCTCCTAATTTCAAAAAAAAAAAATAGAAAAGGGAAAACACTGGACATATGATTGGGGCAAAAAAGATGATGGAGGTGGGTCCAATAATTCAGCTCCCGCTCCTCGTCTTTAACTTTTCCAATAATTCTTGTGCATCACTGAGCTGTCTTGGAAGTAGCAAACACTTTCTTTCTTCTTCATTGCTCGCTCTGAACTTGAGAAGATACAGATATCTTCAATTAGTTGTTTTTCAAAAAGAATATAGAAATAACACTTGAAGTATTATTTTCCCCCCTTACCTTACCTTAATCACAGCGTCTGAGTAATTTCCCTTGTTTTGTCTCAGTCAGTTGTAAGGTGAAATAGTGACCCCGTATCTACAATGGTGGGGGGATGAATCTCTTACTGAGGAGTAAAATTACAAGTCCAATGATGAATTAAAGAAAGAGAAAAAAGACTACAGCGTTGACTCTGCATCAGTTACAAGACTAGCTGTAGGAATCAGAACCAAGATTCGTGGGCATCTTCCAAGAGCAGCTCTCAGTTCGAAGTACTTACTGCTTTGTTTGTTCCTGTTAATTAAGGATAATTCAATCAATAGGTCAGCCAACATCTAAATTATCTTTGTAATCATCAGTTTTCTTTTTGATCTTTATTCTGTCCTGCAATTCATTGCCTTTGATTCTGTGTCCATAGTACCTAAGGATGTCGATCAAAAGAGATCCAGAGAAAGTTGTGTCAACATTAAAGAATCGTCTGTATCAAGCAATTGATCTGACAACAGGGGGGATTGACGAGAGAATGAAAGAAAATGAACTGGTGTTAAAATTTCGAAGCGCTGAGACCAAGTTTGAGGAATTGAAAAATCTTCTCTCTCGCCACAAGCGCTGGGAAGACACAGTTGTTAGAAAGTTCAACGTGCTGCGACTCAAGATTTACAAAACTCTCTCACTTGCCAAGAACCAAGCTGATGGCGCCAGACAAAATGCCAATACCATCAAAGATCATCTACATTGGGTTGACAGGAAACTTGACAAGCTAAATCGTCGGTTGAAAGATTCAGAATCATCATATTCAGAATCATCAGATTCAGAATCACGTGTGAAGATAAATCCATATAAGGAAGCTCTGGAAAGAAAGGTGTTGAAAGAGTGGAAAGAGCAAGAAGTGGAAAGGATTATCTTGGAAAGCTCAGCCATGCTCAATCTTCAGGCAAGTTACCACAATCTGGAGAGGCTAGATTTGAAACTCTGCTTTCTCTTTTTATCTGTTTTTCCAGAGGAAGCTGTGATAAAAAAGAGGCCATTGATCTATTGGTGGATGGGCGAGGGTTTGATCACTGCCAACGAAAAAAAGACAGCTGAGGAGGAAGGAGAAAGTGTATTTCAGGAGCTAATAGAGCTAGACCTCATATTACCGTACCATGAAAGACCAGATAAACCAAGCCCAGTTGTCAACGCATGCACAATGCATCCTTGGATTCGTCACATGGCAATCAGTTTAGCCCAGAAGGCCGACCTCTTCGGCTTCGATTCCTCGGGAACACCATCTTATGTTAACGACCGATCTCGACGTGCGTGCTTGGTTTTGAGCAGCGACACTAGTGGCAGTACTCCAAATGAAGAGAATTTGCTAACTGTGTTCAATGTGAGCAAGCGATATCTTAATTTCAGTTTTGACTGGCTACTGAAGTTGAGGAAGGTTGCAGTGCTTCAGCTTGGGCGGTGGCATTACGTACCTGTGCTTCAAATTAAAGTTGAAAACGAGAAGCTTGGGCTGTGGCATCACTCACCTGTGCATCACATTGAAGTTGAAAATGAGGTGTTTTTGAAAGGTCTGTGGGCTCAGAAGCACTTGAAATATCTTTGCCTCCGAGGAATATCTCTGATAACCACACTTCCTTCATCAATTGGCGAGCTTTTTAGCCTTGAAATTCTTGATCTCAAAGCGTGCCACAATCTAGAAGAATTGCCTTCTGAGATCGGATCATTGACAAGCCTCACCCATCTTGATGTATCTGACTGTCCCTTCCTAGAAAGCATGCCAAAGGAGCTTCAGAAGCTCACTCGTCTTCAAGTGCTCAAGGGTTTTGTGATTGGGAACTCGAAAAGAACTCCGTGCAAGATAGCTGATCTTGCTGATATGAAGGAACTAAAGCGGCTTAGCATATATATAGGGAATGAGGCAGTAGTCAAAGAGGGGGAGTTAGCGAAGTTGAAGGCCATTGAAAAACTTCGCTGCCTGACAATGTGGTGGGGAGTAAAAGTATCTCTGAAGACATCCGAAGGCAAAACTGAAGAAAAATCTCCGAAATTAACTGCCTTGACAGACTTGTCATTTCCCCCAGGGTTAGAGAAGTTGGATCTGAGAGGCATTCCTCAGGAAAATCCACTAAAAGAACTGAAACCTGGTTCACTGAACCAGTTAAAAAAGCTCTACATAAGAGGGGGGAAACTTCAGAAGTTGAATCACGGAGAAAAGGATGATCACGTGTGGGAAGTAAAGATATTGCGTCTCAGGTATCTCAAGGATTTCAAGATAGACAAGAAAAGTTTGAAGCAAGCATTCCCTAAGCTAGATTACTTGGATGTCATATGTGATCAGAGTGGGGATCAGAAAACGAAGTATAAAGAAGATTTTGTGCTAAGGAACAGAAATGAAATTGGAGAGTACTTCAAGGAGAAAGGGAATTCGGAAGAGGAACAGAAGAATGCCATGCCAGCAGAAAATGAAATTTGCAAGGAGGGAAAATCTGCGGAAAGTGTATTGATTAATAAAGGCAAGGGGAAGGAAATAATGTCCGGAAGTGCGATTGAAGAAGCCAGTTCCAGCCGTGATCATCATCATTCGCAGTAGTGTTGCTGCTAACCATTTAGCCAGCGCTACTACAGTTTGAGCAGTAAGCATATGGTCTCATTGTATAGATCTGTTCTTACTGCTCAAACTGTTTGAATTCCCTCCCTTGCAATGGAATTATATTTAGAAACGTTCTTATTTCTATGGAGACTATTGACTTCTGTACGTTGCTTTTGATAATGGGATGATGCCATGCATCTCAAGTCTTGTTTATCTTATCTTTTCTGAAGAATGTTTTGCATTTCTCTCTCATCTGTTCTCGATTACGTTGATGTAATTAAACTTGTGAAGTTTTGGTTTTTTTTTAAAGTTTTTTTATTTAAATATATTAAAATAATATTTTTTATTTAAAATTAGTATATTAAAATGATCTAAAAATATCAAGAAAATATTAATTTGAAGAAAAAAAATAAAAAAATTTTAAATTTTTTCAAAAGTATTTTTGAAACGCAAAAATAAACAGGGTTGATCTGCTATGCTTCCATCATTGGTTTGCACTATAAGAACCTTGGAGTTTCTCTTCACGAAATTTCTAGTTGACCAGTTGATCTGGTGACTTGTTTGACCCAATAAAATCCGGTTAAAAACCTGTTAATTATTTATTTTTTAACCAAAATAATATCGTTTTGCTTTATAAAAAAAATTGAGGTTGACCCAAATAACCAGTCAAAACCCAGTAATCAGGCCAAAACCTGTAATCCAAGTCTTGAGCCGAATCAACCACCGGCCGAGTTTAAAAACACTAATCCTCATCATGTTATGTGTCATTTAT